>Ga0208879_1003300_pt1 | contig 13378 bp, 15 predicted proteins | sample Knorr_S15_td_Bot_FD_185605 | JGI IMG/M metagenome (GOLD analysis project Ga0208879, IMG submission 185605) | Marine microbial communities from Southern Atlantic Ocean transect - Knorr_S15_td_Bottom_ad_5009_LV_A (SPAdes) (version 2) | ecosystem: Environmental > Aquatic > Marine > Oceanic | place...
AGACTCTATTCCGGGAGAAACTACCATCACTTTTTTTCCTTTTTTATTTCTTAACCCTTTAAGAACCAGTTTTTTTGAAAACTCGCTGAAGGTAATGATCCGGGAAGCGCTGAAAGCTGAGGAACGTAACAAATAATTGTTGAGGGTTTTTAAAAAAGACCATGGACGCAACATCCCGCGAATCATTCCGGTTTCCGGAATCATACAAGAGTGGTTAGTAAACAGGTAACCGGCCTTGAAATTCCTAGCAATTCCGCTGGCAAAAAATGCCTCTTCCGCATTGCCATGCAGGATATCGAAACGTTCCCATTTCATCAGGCGTTGCATGGCGCGGTAATAGGAAAAAATGTCCAGGTTCAGCGTGGCGCAGTGAAAATGGGAGGTCCAATGTACGGTATAAGGGGTTTTTGCTGAAATCTTCTCGCCGGGACTTTTAGAATAAAGCACATGAACATCATGCCCCATTCTTTGTAAAGCACAGGCAAAATGATGAACGGCAATCTGGCCACCCCCTTTAAACTCAGACCAGGGAGAAGAATAAATGGTAAGACAAATTTTCACGGAGTACCTCCCAGCGTAACGCTGGACTCATCGTGCAATAATTTGTTACCCCTCCGGGGACGAGGGCCAAGGTAAAATATCACGACCTCTTGCAGGGCAGAAAGACTAATTAAGGGGATTTCACAGCCACCCTCACTAGAGGGTGGTGCCGAAGAGAAGACTCGAACTTCCACACCCTTTCGGGCACATGAACCTGAATCATGCGCGTCTACCAATTCCGCCACTTCGGCACATCTTTTCAATCTACTGTGAGCCCTAGTTTGAAGGGCGTATTATAACAAATTCCGCTGGAATTAAAATGCCAATTGATTCGGGGTATAAGACATCATTGATTCGCAGTTTCTGTGTGTTCCAGCTCGGCCTCTGCTTCCTCTTCCGCTTTGATCAAAGACTGCACCGACATATGATCTTTAAAAATAAAAAACACTCCTCCGCCAATTAAAACTATAAAGCTTGCCGCCCAGGCAACCATACCAAAACTGACGGCTGTCACCTCAGCTTCTCCCATAATTTCATGCAGGGCAATCAAAACTCCGGCATTGAAAGATCCCAAAAAACCCGGAGTAGGAAGTATGGTTATGAGAACACAAACCATAACGGTTAATAGCAATACGGAATCCAAGGATTTATTTTGCAGATCAAAAGCAAAATAAAAGGGGTAATAGGTTACGACAAATAATGCCCATAACGCTAAAGATAAAAAAATGATCTGCGCTAAAGCGCCAGGGTCCCTGATTATTTTGCACCCCAGGGCAAACTCCCCGACCATGAATAAAATCTTGTCCTTCCATTTATCCGGAAGAGATTTTACCAGCCAACCTATACAGGATTTAACTTGCTCCTCTTTGTAAGCCAAAAAAAACATAAAACACAGCAAACCCACAACCAGTATTCCGCAAAACTTGCCAAACCCTGCCAACATGGCTTGAACGGATACCCCGGAAAAGGTCAGTTGCGGATCAAACATGTCAACATTGACCACAAAGACCCATACAAACAGGATCAGCAGGCAAACCATATCAAACAAGCGCTCCACAATTATGGTGGAAAGTGAACCCGCAAAAGTAATGCCGTGCTTTTTCCCCACCAGATAAGCACGAAGGAATTCTCCTGCACGTGCAGGAAGGATGTTTCCCATAAAACCGATCATCAGAGGCGCATAAATATCATTAACAGGAATTTGTTTAAACGGGCGCAGTAGAATTTGCCAACGATAAGCACGGACCACATAGGTCAAAAGAATTATTGCAAACGCCGGCAGAATATAAACCAACTCCGCTTCTTTAAAAGAAGCGATCAATTCATCCAGCGAAATATTGCGCAAGGTGTAATAAAGTGCCCCCACTGCAATGGCAAGACCAATAAACAACTGACGGGCTTTTTTCAAGTTTTCTTCTCCAGCAGTATCTTCTTGGTTTTTTCAATATCCTGATTAATCTGAGCGACCAGATCGTCAGCGGACTTGAATTCTATTTCACTGCGAATGCGCGCTACAAACTGAACTTCAATTTCACGACTGTAAATCACTTGGTTAAAATCGAAAATATGCACCTCGACACTTAACCGGTCACGATGAAAGGTGGGGTTAAACCCGATATTGGCAACTGCGTCATAGGATTTGTTTTCATAAACAACCCGAACCGCATACACCCCCGTACCGGGTATCTGGACCTTGCTGGTATCAATATTGGCGGTTGGGAATCCGATAGCCTGCCCGGTTTTATAGCCGGAAATAACTGGGCCTGTTATGGAATAATCTCTGCCTAGAAACTGGCTCGCTATTTCTATCTGCCCGGCCTCTATAAGTTCCCGCACATGGGAACTGCTCACAGTATGGTTGTTGAGCTTGAAGGGTTCCACCACGTGGACCTGAAACCCAAATTCCTCTCCCATCTTTTTGAGATAAGGAATCGTCCCTTCCCTTCCTCGGCCAAAGGCGTAATCAAAGCCAACTACAATCTCCTTAACTCCTATTTTTTCAGAAAGAATATTTTTGGAAAAATCACGGGGCCGCTGGTCCGCGAATTTTCGGGTGAAATCAGCACAAATGACCAGACTTATTCCGAAGGATTCCATCAATTCCATCTTTTTGTGGAAATGAGTCAGTAAGGGAGGTACTTTCCCCGGTGCAATGATCTTTAATGGATGTGGCTCGAAGGTGAACGCAATGGACGTACCCTCATGTGCCAAAGCCAACTCCGCCGTTTTGCGGAACAGGGTCTGATGGCCTACATGTACTCCGTCAAAATTGCCAATCGCCATCACAGGATAGGGAATGGGACCGGTTATATTTTTTGTTCCTCTAATAATTCTCATAAAACTGACCTTATACTACCTCAAAGCTCTTATTATTCAAGGTCCGTGGAAAATAATCCGAGGGAACCCTGTATCCAACCGGATGACAATTGCCCCTATAATCTGCTAGAATGGTTTTTATCGGAACAATATGGAGTTTTTGAATGTTTGATGTCGGATTTTTTGAGCTGATGATTTTAATGGGTATCGCCGTTGTGGTGATTGGCCCGCAAAACCTTCCCAAACTCGCAAAAGCCATTGGTAAAGGTTGGGGCGAGTTCCAAACCACTTTCAGCGGCCTGAAAAAAGAGGTCATGGATGAGGCGGAAGGAATCAAACAAACCGTCAACATCGACGCGCTGGAACAGGATATTAGCGCCGCCACAAAAGTTGATGTGGATGTCAACCTTTCAGCAATCGAACTGGATATTGCCGGCGACATAAGAAAAAAAGACGACTAGCCCGGCTTAGCCGCCGCCAGCATGATGCTGGACTCAGTGAGCAATAACTTTCATTGGCGAAAAAACGTTTTTCTCGGCTCGAAAAGCTCTTGCTAATTCCCTCCCAGGGTATTCAATGATAAGTTCCGTAACGTTTCACCCTTTCATTTCCCATTTTTCTCCCGCCTTATTTGTTGCCGGATTAGCCCTGCTTTTTTTGGCCCACAAAAAAAATGATGAAAAATTAAAAGCCGCAGGAGCTTTTAATTTAAGTTTGGGTCTTTTAGCCTCTGTGGTGGCCGATTTCTCCGGGATGGTCTCCGTTGACATTAACCTGCGTACCGTTGTCGAAGTTGAAGGGCACCAGGGCTATTCCTTCCTGTTTACGATCCTTTACGGATTCTCTGCCGGCTACGCCTACACCAACACCTTCTCCAGAACCGCGCTGGGATATTATACGGCTGGGCTCCTGGCAATGGGGGTTTGCCTCTTTTCCGGTTACCAACTGGTTTATTAGTAACCTGTTAGTGTGTTGAGACTTCAAAGCGATGAACCAGTTCCCCGCCGAAGTAACCAGTGGTGAGAACACAAAGTAACCCTGTAGCGATGATCAGAAAATATAAAACCCTTCCCCAGGGTTTACGGAGGTAACGAGAAACGAGCATAGCTGAAATAAACACTCCGGCAGTGGTAAACGCAAACTTCAAGTGGGTGGCTAGAAAGTACCTGAACTTTTCCGTATTTTCCAAGCTGATCATTCCCAGGAGCCCTACAATTAGAACCGGGAACAAACACCAGAATCCTAACCGGATATTAAACCGGCCTGCGGTTTCTACCACCTCTTCGTTCCGAAGAGCTCCATAAATCTCAAACACTGCTCCGCTTATTAACAAACCCATGGGAAAGTGAACGATCAAGGGATGAAGCTTGGCAAAGAAAACCATGAAATTAATTTCTATTGGGCGTGGTTCGACGACGGTCCATTTCAGCCAGGATGATGCCAGCCGCAACCGATACGTTGAGGGATTGCCCTTTTCCGGGAATACGGACCAGAGCATCGCACCGCTGTTTGACCCGACTGGAAAGTCCCTCCTGCTCATTTCCCATTACCACCACTGCGGGAAATTTAATTTTAGTGCTGAAAAGAGTTTCTTTTGCACCTGCATCCGCACCCACGACAAACCAACCCTGCTCCCTGCAATCTCTTAATGAGGAAGAAAGGTCAGTGCTGGTAAATACGCGAACCTTTTCAAGTCCTCCTTCTGCCATTCTCGCGGCGGAAGAGGGGATAACCGAAACCTTTCCGTTGCCGGGGACCATCAAACCCTCCACGCCAAAATACGCGCAGGTCCGCAAAATCGCTCCCTGGTTATGCGGGTTATCAATTCCGTCTAACGCCACAACCAACCCCTTGTCGGGCATTTTTCCACGGATCAGTCGATGCACGGATTCCGGCATAAGAGGCCGGACCACCATCACCACTCCCTCATGGTGAACGCCTGAGGCAACTTTATTAAGGGATTCCTGATCCAACTGGCGGTAGGGAATTTTTTTTTCTCCGCAGAAAGCTTTCACCTCTTTTAACTGGGCGGTCCGGGCGCGACTGAAAAACAAACGCAAGAGACTTTCCGGCCTTGCCTTAAACGCGCTCATGCAGGCGTTCCAGCCATAGAGGGTAAACTCTTCCTGCTTTTTATATTGTTTGCGCACCCGGTCGGCGTGCGTTTTTTTAAACTCTGTAGTTTTTTGGTTCAACTATTCTTCCTCTGAAAAATTTTTGTCCCTACCCCGCCAAAGTGACGCATGAGAGGTTCTAAATCACCCCAGCCCCTCTTTGAGAAAGAGGGGTCCATTGAAGCTCCCCCTTCTACGAAGGGGGTCGGGGGGATTTGATTTTCCTGCTAAGCGGTCAGCCACGACCGCCCATATAGTTTTATTTGGCTAGCAAAGAGTTGTCTCGGCTTAATAAGCTCTTGCTATTTACCAGCGGAGGTTCTCCGCTAGCCATGACCACCCATCATGAATGCTTCATTATCTTCAAAGCAGGGAGAGGGCAGGTGCGCAACTTGGCCGAAAAAGTTTTCCGCCTGTTGCATGACCTCCGCAGCCGAATAGCACTCAAACATATTTTTCCGGAACTTCGCCGCACCAGGATAACCAAACGCCAGCCAGGAAGAAAACTTTCGCAACAAAATAAGCGTGGACCGTGTATCGTAATTTTCTCGCAACCCGCTCAAATAGCGGTTGAGGAGTCGGATGCCGGAACGCTGGGCATCCACTCCGGCACATTCTTTAAATATCCAGGGATTTCGTAAAGCCCCGCGACCGACCATCACCGCATCCACTCCGGTTTCATGCAATCTTTGTTTTGCCTGATCGGCGTTGCGGATATCTCCATTACCAATAATCGGCAGTTTCGCCCTGCTTTTGACTTCGGCAATGAGATTCCAGTCCGCCTTGCCCTCATAACCCTGGGCGCGGGTACGCCCGTGAATGGCCACCCACTCGCAACCTGAATTGTAAGCCGCCTGGACACAGTCATGAATGGTCAGTTCATTTTCGTTCCACCCTGTTCTCATCTTGACGGTGAGAGGCAGGCGAATCCCTTTTTTAATAGTGGTAAGGAATGTTTCCACATAAGCCGGGTCACGCATCAATGCCGCTCCGCATCCTTTTTTTACCACTTTTTTTACCGGGCAACCCATATTAATATCTACAAAATCAGCTCCCGTCTCTTCCACCACGCTCACCGCCTGGACAATGTCTTCGGGAGACTCGCCAAAAAGCTGAATTCCAACAATCGTTCCGGGACTTTTATGAATGCGCATCATTTTCCGGGTCTTCTCGGAATTATAAAAAAGTCCTTTCGCCGATACCAGTTCTGAAATCAAGACACCCGCCTGCATTTCATCCATCAGTTGGCGAAAACAAACATCGGTGATTCCCGCCATAGGAGCCAGCCAGAACGGGCTCCTGGCACGCGCTATCAACTCTCCCTGATTTGCTGGCACAGGGGACAAAGAATGAAGTGAATGCATTAAGTTCATAAACTTTCTATTGTGTCTCTATTTATTCGATAATTTTTCCTTGGGCAACTCACGACCCTTATTTTTAAGGGTCGCACACATAGCCAAAAATAATTTTTAGCAGTGCCCTATATATCCAAATCGCCTAAAAAAGATTGAAAATGTGGGGGAGGGGACACTTTAAGCTCCAGATAACGGTCGAAACATTGGAACCTCAGTTTCCAGGCATGCAGTCCATATTCATAACTTCCTGAGTCCCCTTCACCATAAACATCGTCATTTAAAACTGGCAGACCTTGGCTGGACAGATGCACGCGAATCTGATTGGTTCTGCCCGATAGGGGAGTCACCTTTAAAACCGAATGGGTATCGGTGGAAGTCAACCTTTCCACCTGGGTGATGGCGGGTTTCGCATTCCTGATGCCCTCGCCCACTCCCCGTTGTGCCCCTGCCACCACTCCGATAGGGGCGGTCAAAGTGAACTGATCTTTCTCCGGTTTTCCTTTTACCACAACCAGGTATTCTTTCTGTATCCGGTGGTTTTGGAACTCTTGCATTAAAAAACTCGCCGCCTGACGGGTGCGGGCAAACACGATCAACCCGGTAGTGGTTGCGTCCAACCGCTGTACAGGACGCGGAACCTCATCGGGAAATGCTTTCTTCAAAACCTCCGTCATGCTGTTTTGAAAATATCGTCCGCTCGGATGCACAGGGATAGGCGCGGGTTTGTTAAACACCCGGATATGCCTGTCTTGGTAAACCGTATTCAACCTGCGATCCGCAGGAGGTTCCTGACGAACTCCCGCATGGGTGATGATGCAGTCCCCTGCATTAAGAATACCACCGGGACGGGCCTTATTCCCGTTTACCATGATATCACCGTTTAATATCTGTGCGATCCAGGCTTCCCGGCTTTGATAGGGAAACCGTGATGAAAAATACTGCTCCACGGAAAAACCCTGATATGCAGGTGAAATTGTGGATTTATAAATCTGCTGAGATGCCGGAGGACGGAAGAGTGAGTTCACCGAGTCACACCCGGTGGCGACTAGTCGCGGCAGATAGCAAAGGCTCGTTGAGCCGAGATAGCTCTTTGCCAGCCAGAGAGAGTGATTGCACATTGGCCCCACGCCGAGTGGTGGTTAGTTCCATTGGGGATTGACAGGGGCATTTATCAGGTATTCATAATCCTTGCCCATAGACTTGACGGCATAAGCCCAGATGCTCTCTTCATTTTCCTGAAAAATAAATTCGCTCTGCGCCTCACAGGTCAGCCAACTGAGCCGCTCCATCTCGCCTGCAAGCTGACCCGCACCCCAACCGGAATATCCCATATAGAATCTGATATTTTTTTCAGGATCTTCAATCCTCATCATCAAGTTATCCAGAAGTTCCCCGCTCATCCCCATATAAACTCCATCAGAGATGGCATCCAGTTCCGGCAAAGGTATTTTTGATCGGCAAAGATAAAACACCTGCGAGGGAGACACCGGGCCTCCAATAAAAATTTTCCCGGGTGGGGAGTCTGACACGCCCATTTCCTCAAAAACCTCTTTGGCGCTGATCGGGGCAGGCCGGTTTATCACCAAACCAAACGAACCCTGTTCGTCATGATTGCACAACAACACAACCGTTCGGGAAAAATTGGGGTCTGGTAAAACAGGATTAGCGATCAGGAAATAACCTTTCCCATACTGTTCATTAGGTGCTGACATAGAATTTTAAATTATAGGTTCAGGGACTGAAGTTTTTTAAAGTTGGGACCTGTCTTGGCCTCTTCTTGCCCTTCAACAGAAGCAAAATTATTGTCTAAAGCGATACTTACCAGTTCAGGAAATTTTTTCGATTGGGAAAGGGCCAATATACCATCATCCCCGATTTCGTTCTGAGCCAGATCCAGATCCTCAATTTTTTCCAGTTGGTTCTCCGTGGCAAGGATAATCGCTCCCTCATCCTTTATACAATTCCGGTAAAGATTGAGGGATTTGATCTTTTTCAATGCTTTCGAGCCCGCCAATGACCGGATGCCTTCCGGCCCTATATCGTTACCTCCAAGTTCCAGCCAGTTGACTTTGGAAAACAACTCAGCCTCAGCCAATAGCTTGACCCCGATATTACCAATACGGTTGCCACCAAGGTTCAAGCGCCGCACTTTGGAAACACGCTCGTCCTGGGTAATGATCGTCATACCATTTGGGCCAATGCAATAGCCTTTCAAGTTCAATTCTTTACCGTCTGGCGTGAGCGTTTCGGAGATCACTTTTTCCATGATTTCCTGCAATTTTTCACCCGTAAAACTGCACGGTTCTGCAGGTTTATAAATTTCAAAATGTGTAATTGAAGGCATTAAACCCCCTTTAATTTAAGATAAAAACGTTCTAATCCCCCCAACAATTCGAAAGGGTAAATTAGTAAAACAAACCGAAAAAACGACTAATTCGATACCAAACAGGCTATTATAAGGTTGACAGAAAATCAATTATATTTTAAATTTCCAAGTTTCACCACCACTAGGCGTGGGGCCGACTGGCAATGGCTCTATTTGGCGAACAAAGAGTTATCTCGGCTTAAAAAGCTATTGCCATGTTCCCTCCCACGCGTGATATTTTTCCTTAGACTTCATGCCCCGGAGGGGTAGGAGTGGGCTAGGCGCCAGCGTGATACCCCATTCGGGGCACGAAGGTTAATGAAGGGATATAACTCGCTGGACCCGGTGGGCAACAGATTTTCCGGTGAGCAGAGAATTATCTCAGTGTAATCAAGCTCTTACCCAGTCGCCTTCCTATGGGCAGGCTCGAAAATTAACTGAAATTTCTGCGCATTTTGGTTGCGTTTTAACGTATTAAGAGGAGTTTTTATGAAATTGGATTTTGATAAAATGGGCGGCTTGGTCCCAGCCATCATTCAGGATGCGAAAACCGGCAAGGTTCTGATGCTTGCCTACATGAACTCAATTGCCTGGGAAAAAACCCTGGAAACCGGGAAAGCCTGGTTCTACAGCCGGTCACGCGATAAACAATGGATGAAAGGCGAAGAAAGCGGCAATGTGCAGATCGTCAAGGAAGTATTTGTAGATTGTGATGACGACACGGTTCTGCTGAAGGTCGAGCAGGTAGGCAATGCCGCTTGCCATAAAGGTTACAGCAGTTGTTTTTTCAGGAAAGTCAACGGTGACGTGAAAATCATCGAAGAAAAAGTTTTCGATCCGGAAAAAGTCTACAAAAAATCCCACTAGGCGTGGAGCCAGTGTGCGTGATACTTTTCCTTAGCCTTCATGCCCTGAAAGGGTACCATCGCTTTATTTGGCGAACAAAGAGTTGTCTCGGCGCAATCAAACTATTGCCCAGTTTTCTCCCACGGGAGCGGGTTATTTTAAATTTAATTTAAGAAAGAAGACAATCCATGAGTGGTAACGTATTAAAGTTAGGAATTCCAAAAGGAAGTCTGGAAGAAGCAACGGTAAAACTTTTTGGCCGAGCCGGTTACAACATCCGCATTAAGAGCCGGTCCTATTTCCCCAGCATTGATGACGAGGAAATCGAATGCATGTTGATCCGCGCCCAGGAAATAGCGCGTTATGTGGAAAATGGGGTGCTGGATGCGGGTCTGACGGGCAAAGACTGGATTCTCGAGAATCGGGCCGATGTCGAAGAGATCGCGCCTCTGGTTTATTCAAAGGTTTCCGCCCGACCGGTACGCTGGGTGCTGGCCGTTCCCAACGATTCGACAATCCAATCCGTTAAAGATCTGCAAGGCAAGCGCATCGCTACCGAAGTGGTGAACCTAACCACAGACTGGCTGAAAGATAATGGAGTGACCGCCAATGTCGAGTTTTCATGGGGAGCAACAGAAGTTAAAGCCCCAAAACTGGTGGATGCAATTGTTGAAGTCACCGAGACCGGGTCTTCCCTCAAGGCCAACAACCTGCGCATTGTGGACACCCTGATGGAATCGACTACTCGCTTCATCATGAACAATGAAGCCAGTAAGGACAAGTGGAAGAGAAATAAAGTGGATCGCCTTGTTTTGATGTTGCAGGGAGCCATGGCCGCCAACGGGCGAGTAGGATTGATGATGAATGCGCCGAAACAAAATCTCGATGCGATAATAAAAATTTTCCCGCCAGGAAAAAAACCCACTATCTCTGAACTCAGCGATAAGAGTTGGGTGGCCCTGAATGTGATTCTGGAAGAAAAACTGGTGCGGGATTTTGTTCCCGATCTTAAAAATGCCGGTGCTGAAGATATCGTCGAATACCCCTTAAACAAAATCATCCACTAGCGGCCAGCGGCCGGTGGCAATGTGGCGGTGACGCTAACGCGACCGCCGAACCATTTGCCTCTCTCGTTAGAGAGTCCAGCGTCATGCTGGTGCCTGGTAGAACATCCTTTATGCAAGAAAATACTGAACCGGAAAAACTGGAAGGCCCGGACTCTTTAGATAGGGAAGAAAATTTTCCCGACACAGAGGAGGAGCCTCTGCCGGAAAATCTCGAACTCGAGTTATCTGAATCCGACCCCCAGCTTGAAGAACAGGAGGTCTTGCCTCTGGACGAGAAAAAAAAATCCGGGACAGGAAAAATCTTTTTATTTCTGATCCTTGTGCTGGCAGGCTCCGGCGGGTATTTATATTTCAACAATCTCATTCCCGCTGAAATTTTAAACCTCATTTCCCCAAAACAAGCCACATCCCCTGCATTGGTAGCAAAAATGCCGCCAACCCCTCTACCTGTTGAGATTGTCGAACCGGAATCTCCCAGCGTTCCCCCTGTGCTTCCTGAAACCTCTGAGATGCCGGTTATCAGTCCGGAGCCCCCACCTGTTCCTCCCGTGCTTCCTGAAACCCCGAAAACACATATCAGCGGCGGGACTGTTGAATCCCCGGCCCGGATCTCCGGCAATAATTTTGCTCAAATTCCAGAAACAAAAGAGGAAAAATATTCGCCGGAGACAGCAAGTGCTGCAGAACCTCAGACAATGGTTCCTGCCATTGAGGAACCACCTGAACCCCCACCCATAGTGAAGCGCAATGAATCCGTTCAGGCCTATATCGACTTCATTGAATCTTCAGTGCAGAAGTTAGGGGAATTGATTAAGAAGGGTTTTAATCTAGGCCGGGATTATTTACGAAAACAACTTGGATGATGAAAAAGCGAGATGCTTCGTCTGTTTCATAGCAGAATGACAAACAACCTCCCCTTGCCCAACCCCTCAATTCATCGGGCTTGAGTCCCTATGAAGGGAGGGAGGTTTGCTTATCCGTGTCCATCTGTGGTCAATTAGGATTTTGCCAGTTGCCTCCGGCGGCTCGCCGGTGCTCAAACGAACCTTAGGGGAAACTTTTCCGGGATCAGGCCAAACTCGTGGCAAAGGGACTGAAAATGTATGAGCCCTTCCATCTCTTCTTCCCCGAAATCGTAACGGATTTTATTCTTGAGATAATCCCGTAATAAAAACACCGAGTGGCCGGTTTTATCTGCCTGGGTCTTGGCAATCGTATCCAGATTTTGTAGTCCTTCCTGTTTGGCATCCAGCAGGGTTTTAATGATACTACTTTCCACCTTGATCCCTTCCCGAACCGCGATCACGGCGTGAACAAGAGTTTTCTCCGTCCGCTTGAACCACTCTTCACTGAGGTCATAAATCGACACGCCTGCTTTGGCAACCCCTAGAGCCTGATCACCAATGATCAATGCGGCGTCATTGTTATGGAGCATCTTTTCCAGATCGGGTTCCTGCCGGGTCTGTTTGAGTCCGGCTGGAAACACTTTAGAATAAAGTATGCGAAGTAGCGCGACAGAGGTTTTTGACCGGTCATCCAATGCCAAGGAACAAATAGCATTAAGAGGAACCTTGGAGACAAGCAATACAGTTCCCACTTTGTTTCTGGATGAAATAGAAACATTTGGCAGTAGCCGGAAACGATCGGCCTGCTTTAAATATTCAATAGCGGGAATCATGGCCATGTCCAGCTTTCCACTGGACAATTGCTCGGCCAATCGCGCCGGAGAATCGGTCCTGATCTCCAATCCCGCCGCTGTGGCCCGTTGCATCAATGGCCCCAAAAGAGGTTGTGAATTTATAAAATCGTGGATTCCTAACAGCAAAGAACAGACCCCTTTCCAAAAAGAAAAAGGGATGGGGAAACCCCCATCCCTTTTAAATAACCCTTGTTTTGGTTACACAAAAAATGGAGCCATCACCAAGGACACGATAGACATCAGCTTGATCAAGATGTTCATCGCCGGCCCGGAAGTATCTTTGAGCGGATCTCCGACCGTGTCTCCTACCACTGTAGCATGGTGAGCCGGGGAACCTTTACCACCCAAGGCACCTGCTTCCACATATTTTTTTGCGTTATCCCAGGCACCGCCACCGTTGGACATAAACAGTGCCAGCAAAACACCGGTAAGCGTGGCGCCCATCAGCATTCCACCAAGCGCTTCCGCGCCGAGCAACCAGCCAACAATGATGGGACTAAGAAAAGCCACCACACCGGGAGCGATCATTTCTTTCAAGGCCGCCTGGGTACAGATATCAATACAACGGGCGCTGTCGGGTTTGCCGGTACCTTCCATCAGCCCCGGAATCTCGCGGAACTGGCGGCGGATTTCTTCAACCATGATCATAGCGGCCTCACCCACCGAATTCATGGTGAGGGCGGCTACATAAAAGGGAATCACCCCACCTATGAAGACACCAATGACGACCGTTGTATTGGTAATATCAATCGAGTCGATGTTTGCCGCCTGAGTAAAGGCCGCAAACAATGCTAACGCGGTCAAAGCCGCAGAACCGATGGCGAAACCTTTACCGATAGCGGCAGTGGTGTTACCCACCTGATCCAGTCCATCAGTGATTTTGCGGGTTTCTTCTCCCAGTCCAGCCATTTCAGAGATACCGCCTGCGTTATCAGCAATCGGTCCGTAGGCATCGACCGACATGGTGATTCCCACCGTTGCCAGCATACCCACTGCCGCAAGAGCTACGCCATAAAGACCGGCAAATTCGGCACTCACAAAAATCGTCAACGCAATGATCAGGACAGGTACCACAG
>Ga0208879_1003302_pt1 | contig 13376 bp, 11 predicted proteins | sample Knorr_S15_td_Bot_FD_185605 | JGI IMG/M metagenome (GOLD analysis project Ga0208879, IMG submission 185605) | Marine microbial communities from Southern Atlantic Ocean transect - Knorr_S15_td_Bottom_ad_5009_LV_A (SPAdes) (version 2) | ecosystem: Environmental > Aquatic > Marine > Oceanic | place...
TGCTATAAGGAATACTATAATTTACCTTTTTACCAGTGGCAAGATGCTTAATTATTTTTTGCTCAAATTCTCCATATGGTTTTTTGTTTTTAAATCCTCTTGCTGCTAAAGTAGAAGTTATACTTACTTCAAAAGGAACAGTGTATGTTTGCCAATCTTTATTATTTAGTCTGTATTCTAAGCGCATATCAGGGCTGCCTTTAAAAAGAGAAACAGCAAAACTATCGGCATTAAAAACAACTGCTGAGGTGATAGGCACACTTTCAAAACCATAAGTTACTCCCATGGCATCTAGTTTAGGATAGTGCTTTTGTACACGAGAATAAAAGTTATTATAATCTTTTTCAGAGGAACTCCACAGTACTTCACTCATGGCTAAAATCCTTGGAAACACTTTGCTGTCCACTAATTCTTGTGGGGTTCTTTCGCTCCACATATTGCATTCTCCACCCAAAATATGTTTGGCTTCATCTTCTGTTAACTCTGCAGGAATAGGCTCATAATGATAGACCTCTTTTAGGTCAGTAGCATCTAGTCCATAATCAAAATAACAATGGGAGGTAGGCGACATGATAGCATCATGCCCACTTTTGGCGGCTGCAATCCCGCCTTCTTCTCCTCTCCAAGATTGCACGGTTGCAGATGGAGCTAAACCACCCTCTAATATTTCATCCCAACCAATGAGTTGTCTTCCATTTTTGTTCAAGAAATTTTCAATTCTTGTAATAAAATAGGATTGTAATTCGTGCTCATCATGGAGCCCTTCTGCTACAATTCTTTGTTGGCATTTTCTGCAATGTTCCCATCTGTATTTTGGGGTTTCATCTCCTCCAATATGGATGTATTTTGATGGGAATAATTCCATTACTTCAGTGAGGACATCTTCCATAAAAGTAAAAACGGTATCGTTCCCAGCACAGTAAATATCTTTATAAACGCCCCACTCAGCTCCTACATTTATACTATCTCCTGTACAAGAAAGGTGAGGGTAGGAGGCAATTGCCGCAACACTATGCCCTGGGAATTCAATTTCAGGAACTACTGTAATGTGTCTTGTTTTTGCGTAAGCTAAAATTTCTTTAATATCCTCTTTGGTATAAAAGCCACCATATTTCTCTCCATTTTTTTCTGTTCGCCAAGCCCCAATTTCAGTCAGTTTTGGATATTTGTCAATTTCAATTCTCCAACCCTGATCTTCCGTAAGGTGCCAATGAAAAACATTCATTTTATGATAAGCTAATAAATCAATATAACGCATTACAAAATCTTTATCCATGAAATGGCGGCAACAATCTAGCAGCATTCCTCTCCATTTAAACCTAGGGTGGTCAAGGATTTCTAAGCAAGGAATTTTTGCAACTACTCCTTTATTCTCAAAGCCTGCAGGAAGTAATTGCCGTAAAGTTTGTATTCCTCTCATCAAGCCTACATTACTGCTTGCTGATAAATGCAATTGTTCTTTGGTGATTTCAAGTTGATAGGCTTCATTTGCTAAGCCTTCCATACGGCTTAATTGGATAGTATTTTTCTTTCCTTTAAAAGAAAGGTTAAGCAATTCTTTCAGATAATTAGCCTCATCAATAAAGGCACTATCTGTTAATAGCCCTGTACTAAATCCTAATAAAAATACACCTTCATTTACTATTATGCTTTGGGGTTTTGGAATCAGATTTACATCTTTTATTTCTGGCTCAGAGCAAGCAAATAGCAAACAAATTAGTAGGATGAAATTTCTCATTTTTTAGTGTGTGATTCAGAATCAAATAAGGCATTATTTCCGTTTTGGTGTAGGGCATAATTAAAGCCAGGATGTACGGCATAAGCACCATGTTCTCCTTTTTTATTGATGGCTAAATAGCCAATTTGCATGTTTTTATAATTTTGATTTTTTACAATTCTTGCAATCGCTTCTTCACAAGCCTCTTGTGGTGTTGCGCCTTGTCGCATTAATTCCACTACCAAAAAGGAACCTAAAGTTTTTAGCACGGCTTCTCCAACACCTGTAGCGCAAGCACCACCCACTTCATTATCCACAAACATTCCTGCACCAATTACTGGGGAATCACCTACTCTTCCATGTAATTTCCAAGAAAGCCCTGATGTTGTGCAGGCTCCTGAAATATCTCCTTTTTTGTCCAAAGCCAAAAGCCCAATAGTATCATGATTCTCTATGTTAATGATGGGCTTGTATTCTGATTTTTCTAGCCATTTTTTCCATCTTTTTTCTGATTTTTCAGTAAGTAAATTTTCTTTATTGAAGCCGTTTTCTAAGGCAAATTGCTGAGCACCTTTTCCGGAAAGCATCACATGTGGGGTATTATCCATCACCAATCGTGCAACCGAAATTGGGTGCATGATGTCCTCCAAGAAACTCACAGAACCACAATTTCCAGTTTCATCCATAATGCAAGCATCTAAAGTTACGTGCCCATCTCTATCGGGCCAACCACCATATCCTACTGAAGAAACTTCAGGGTCGGCCTCAGGAATTTTAACTCCTGCCTCAACTGCATCAATTGATTTTCCGCCACCTTGCAATACTTCCATTGCCTCTTCATTGGCTGGTATTCCGTGTCGCCAAGTAGAAATGACTATTGGAAATCCTCTTTCAGAATGTTGATTTATTTTTTCCATTTTAGCATTTGTTATTTTAGGAAATAGCATAGCACCAAGCGTTCCAATTGCTGAGCTTTTTAAAAATTTTCTTCTGTTTGACATGGCTTATTTGTTAAGGTCGTAAAGAGACCAAATTAGTAATTTATTTTCGTTTAATTTTTCTCCTTCAAACTTAAGTATTTTCTTTTCACCTGGTAATAGTGAGAAAAAATTATCAGAGAATTGACCTTTTATACCATGTAAATACACTTCAAATGCTGGAATATCTGTTTGTAATGTGATGGTATTTTTCTCTATTTGATAAGAGATAGTTGGTTTTTTGAAATTTAGGTTTTTAGTTTTGGTAGCAAATAAAACCTTTGATTTTACTTGTCTATTTTTGAGTTCTGAAACTAAAAATTGAGTGTTATTTACTTTGATTTTTTGAGAGTAAATTATTATTGAACCTGTTACTTTTTTATTGACTGGTTCAGTTGTTTTATGCGTAATCTCTCCATCCAGATTATAAATACTTATCATTAAAGTATCTTGAATTTCTTCTGCCAAATCAGTCATTATCCAAACGCGTATAGTGCCATTTTCATCTAATTTTTGAGATAATGAAACAGGAGAAAATACGTCTTGAGCTGTATAGTGTAATGCTTTCCAATTACCAAAATAATCACGGCTACTCCATGAGGCTACTGGCCAACAATCGTTAAGTTGCCAATATAAAGTCCCCATGCAATAAGGTTGATTTTTTCGGTGTGCTTCTAGGCCAATTCGCATGCCATTTGCTTGTAGGATTTGACTAGCATAAATGAATTTTTTAAAATCTTTTGGGACATTATTTTCTCTTTCCATATATTCAATGATAAGGGAATTTCCTCTTGGGTGTTTTTGATGATTTTTCATCACAGCTGAATTCAAATCCCAATCCAAACTATCAGAAAAAGTGGAAATGGTTGAAAATTCAGGGAAAGATTGAAAGCCAAACTCACTCATAAATCTTGGTACTTTTTTCTCTAAATTTTCAAAAGGTTCTGCATCATGCCAAACTCCCCAATAATGTGCATCTCCCTGAAATTGATATTGAGGATTTCCTCTTCCAAATTTAGGGGAGCTTTCCCAATAAGCAGTTTGAGAATTTTCAGATACTATAGCTGGAAGTATCTCTTGAAATACTTTTTGGTAACCTTTCCAAATTTCATTTTGCTGATTTTTAGTAAAAGTATATTGCCAACCCCACCTGTGCCATCCTTCCGAATTTTCGTTATTTCCGCACCAAAGTGCAATGGAAGGGTGATGGCGTAAACGCTTTACATTTTGTATTGCTTCTTCTTTTATATTTTCTAAAAATAAAGAATCACTAGGGTACATAGCACAAGCAAACATAAAATCTTGCCAAACTAGAATCCCAATTGAATCGCATAAATCATAAAAAATGGCTTCTTCATAAATACCCCCTCCCCAAACCCTGAGCATATTCATGTTGGCTTTGACTACATCCTTTAGTAAGTTGAGATAATGGCTTTTTGTTACTCTATTTTGCAAGTTATCTTGCGGAATATAATTAGCTCCTTTCATAAAAATAGGCCTATTATTTACTTTGAAATAAAAACCATCTCCTACTGAATCTTGCTCAGTAATTAATTCTATTTTTCTTAAACCAATCTTTTTTGTTTGGCTATCAAGCAGCCCATTTTTATCTGATATAGAAATAGTGATTTCATATAATTTTTGCTCTCCATAGCCATTTGGCCACCATAATTCTGGATTTGGAATGCTAATGATAACGGAAAGTTGATTATTTCCTTTTTTTAATTTAAAATCCTTCCAGACCTTATCATAAGCCTTAAGGGTAATTGTTTTTTCAGTTGAAGATTCTATATCAAAACCTACGGTTAAGTTAGCAAGCGAATCTGTTAGATAGTCTTGCACCACATAAACATTATTTATCTTGCAATAGTCCCAACTTTGCAGTTCAACTTTACGCCAAATTCCTGTTGGCGATATTTTTGCTCCCCAATCCCAGCCGTAATGAAAGCCTGCTTTTCGTGTAAAAACTCTATCTCCACCAGGGAAACTATATCCTAAAACAGTTTGTTTTTCTTTTTCTTTTTCTGAAACAGGTTCAAATAGTATGCGTAATTCATTTTCTTTTTTTAAAATTCCTTTTACATCTACCTCCCATTTCCTGAACATATTATCTGCCACCAAGATTAAGGAATCATTCAAATAGACTTTTGCGTAAGTATCCAAGCCATTAAAAACCAAATATTGCTTTTTATTTCTTAAAATGTTTTTAGTTACTGAAAAGTGAGATTTATAATACCAATCTTTTTCAGACACCCATTGTATGCTATCTTCATTAGTTCCGTAAAATGGGTCTGCAATAAAGTGGTGATTTAACAAATCGGTAAAATTGTTTCCAGGAACTTCTGCTTTGTGCCAATTCCCATTATATTCAAATTCCCAATCTGTTATTTCTTGTGATAAAACACCTTCTTCTTGTTTTTTACAAGAAGAAAAAATCATCAATATTATGAGTAGGTATTTATACAATTTGTTCTAGTTTATCAATTACTGCTTTAATAAGTAGAGGGTTAGTTTCAAGTTCTCCTTTCGGATTTATTTCGCTTCCTGAAAGGTGTAAATTTCGAATACCAACTTTATAAAGCGCTTCTGTATTAGTGTAATTTACGCCACTTCCCGCCAAAATAGTGATGCGATTATTTGCTAATTTAATCAGTTGTTCCAAATTAGATAAGCCATTAGTTACATTTTTATTTTGTCCAGCAGTCAAGAGCGTATCACAACCGCAAGCGATTACATCTTCCAAATTTTGCTGTAAATTATTTCCCTCATCAAAAGCCATGTGAAAAGTAACACACATAGGTTTTGCGTCCTTCACTAGTTGTTTAGTTTGTTCCTTATTTATAGAACCATCTTTGTGTAGAATCCCAATAACAACTCCTTCACATCCTATAGTTTTGCAAAATTGAATATCAGCAATCATCTGTAGCAGTTCATTTTCAGAATATATAAAATTCCCAGCTCTTGGGCGAATGAGTATTCGAACTGGAATGTTAATAGTTGTTATTAATGTTGCAATTTCTTTTCTTGATGGAGTAATACCTCCAATTTCTAAATTACTACAGAGTTCAATTCTATTTGCTCCGCCTAATTCTCCTTGTATTGCAGATTGAATAGAGTTTGCACAACATTCTACCAGATAATGATTCATGGGTTAAATGTATGAAAATTGAAGTAATAAAAAAGCCCTCTTTATTTGAGGGCTTTTTATTTTACATTTCAAACGTTTCCATAAACTTTGTTGTATAATTTCCTGCTCGGAAATTTTTATCTTTCATCAGTTTTTGATGAAAAGGAATAGTAGTTTTTACCCCTTCAATAATAAACTCATCCAATGCTCTTTCCATTTTTGCAATAGCCTCTTCTCTTGTCTGTGCTACCGTGATTACCTTTGCAATCATTGAATCATAAAAAGGAGGGATTATGTAGTTTGCATACACATGGGTGTCAATCCTCACGCCATGTCCTCCTGGGGCATGAAAATTAATAATTTTACCAGGGCAAGGCCTGAAATCATTTTCAGGATCTTCTGCATTAATTCTACATTCAATAGCATGTAGTTGTGGCATATAGTTTTTCCCAGAAATTTCAATTCCAGCAGCAACTTTAATTTGTTCTTTTATTAAATCAAAATCCACTACCTCTTCTGTAATTGGGTGCTCCACTTGAATACGAGTATTCATTTCCATAAAGTAGAAATTTCTGTGCTTGTCCACTAAAAACTCAACCGTACCTACTCCTTCATATTGTACGGCTTCAGCAGCTTTAATAGCAGCTTCTCCCATTTCCTTTCTCAACTTTTTAGTCATGAATGGAGAAGGAGTTTCTTCAGCTAGTTTTTGATGTCTTCTTTGAATGGAACAATCTCTTTCCGATAAGTGAGCAGCTTTACCGGTATGATCTCCAATAATTTGAATTTCGATATGTCTTGGGTCTTCAATGAATTTTTCCAAATACATCCCATCATTCCCAAATGCTGCTTTTGATTCTTGCCTTGCACTATTCCATGCATCTTCCAAGTTTTCAGCTTCCCAAACCAATCGCATTCCTTTGCCACCACCACCAGCTGTGGCTTTTAGCATTACAGGATATCCAATTTCAATAGCTAATTTTTTACAAGTCTTAAAATCAGGAATGATACCAACTGAACCAGGAATTGTAGGTACTCCTGCTTTTTTCATGGTCTCTTTTGCGGATGCTTTATCCCCCATTCCATCAATCATTTCAGGAGAAGCACCAATAAACTTAATGCCGTTTTCATCACAGATTTTTGAAAAATTAGAATTTTCCGCTAAAAATCCATAACCAGGATGAATAGCATCAGCATTTGTGATTTCAGCTGCAGCAATAATATTAGGAATTTTTAAATATGATTCTGCACTAGCAGGAGGGCCAATACAAACTGCTTCATCAGCAAACCTAACATGCAAGCTTTCCTTGTCGGCAGTAGAATATACCGCTACAGTTTTTATTCCCATTTCTTTACACGTACGAATGATTCGCAGTGCAATTTCCCCTCTGTTTGCTATTAGGATTTTCTTAAACATACTCAACTATTTTTTATAGAATAATTAGGATGGATCAACCAAAAATAAAGGCTGATCGAATTCAATAGGGCTAGCGTCATCAACTAAAACTTTTACAATTTTACCCGAAACCTCTGCTTCAATTTCGTTAAATAATTTCATTGCCTCAATAACACATAAAGCGTCCCCTTCTTTAATCGTATCTCCAACACTTATAAAAGGAGGTATTTCAGGAGAAGAAGAACGGTAGAATGTTCCAATCATTGAAGCTTTAATTGTGATATAGTTTGCATTTTCATCTACTGCAGGAGCAGATGTATTTACCATAGGAGCTGCTGCCGAAACTATTGGCGCTGCTCCAACTTGTTCAGGTACTTGCTGAATAATAGTAGTAATTTCATCTACTTCACCTCTTCTCTTTTTTGAAGGAGATTTAATAGAAATCTTCACATTATCAAATTCTAAATCTACTTCTGTTGCTCCTGATTTAGCAACAAATTTTATCAATTCTTGAATGTCTTTTAAATCCATTTTTTTAATTTTATTTATAATACAAAAGTAATTATTTCTTTGAATCGTAAGCCCATTTCATGAAAATTGAGCCCCATGTAAATCCTCCACCAAATGCAGCAAGGATAATGTTATCTCCTTTATTTAATTGATTTTCCCATTCCCATAAGCATAACGGAATAGTTCCATTAGTAGTGTTTCCATATTTTTCAATGTTTAACATTACCTTTTCGCTACCAACTCCCATCCTTCTAGCAGTAGCATCAATAATTCGTTTATTTGCTTGATGAGGTACTAGCCAAGCAACATCTTCTGAAGTTAAGTTATTTCTTTGCATAATTTCTTCTGAAACATCTGCCATACTTTTTACGGCCGCTTTAAATACAGGCTGCCCATCTTGAAAAATAAAATGTTGACGAGCATCAATAGTTTCATGAGAAGCTGGTTTTGCCGACCCTCCAGCTTTCATATGCAAAAATTCTCTTCCAGAACCATCAGTTCTTAGTATTGAATCTTGAATTCCTAGCCCATCTTCAGTTGGTTCTAAAAGTACAGCTCCAGCACCATCACCAAAAAGAATACAAGTTGCTCTATCGGTATAATCAACAATAGATGACATTTTATCTGCTCCCACTACAATTACTTTTTTATAAGTACCTGTTTCAATAAATTTTGATGCAGTATCTAAAGCAAATAAGAAGCCAGAACATGCAGCCATCAAATCATAAGCAAATGCATTTTTTGCACCTACTTTATCAGCAATGATACTAGCAGTAGCAGGGAACAACATATCAGGAGTTGCAGTTGCACAAATGATTAAGTCAATTTCTTCAGCAGAAGTGTTTGTTTTTTCTAAAAGCCCTTTTATAGCTTGCGCTCCTAGATCAGAACTTCCCTTTCCTTCACCTTTTAATATTCTTCTTTCTTTTACTCCAGTTCTACTAACAATCCACTCATCATTAGTATCTACCATTGTCTCTAACTCTTTATTTGTTAGTATGTATTCAGGAACATAGCCTTGAATACCTGTTATTGCAGCATTAATTTTTCCCATTAGTTAAGGTTGTTTTTTATTTTATTTTCTAAATCTGCTTCCACCACATCTTTGGTTAGCGTAATCATATTTTTTATTGCAATTTCATTAGAGATTCCATGTCCAATAATAACAGTTTTATTGAACCCTAGAATAGGAGTCCCTCCATAATTTTCATAATTGAAACGCTTAAAGTAATCATCAAGCAATCCTCTTTTTTCCATGATTGAATAGATTCCTTCTGCTTCTTTAAGTACTATATTTCCAGTGAACCCATCACAGACAATGACATCAGTTTCTGAATCAAAAATATCCCTACCTTCAATATTGCCAATAAAGTTGTAATCAGGATTATCTTCCATCATACTGTAGGAAGCTTGAGTAAGCATATTTCCTTTGGTTTTTTCTTCCCCTAGATTTAAGAGACTTACTTTTGGTTGTTTAATTCCGCAAACATGTTCCGAAAAAAGAGAACCAAGAATTCCAAACTGATACAATACATCAGGTTTACAATCCGCATTTGCACCAACATCTAACAGAACAGTTACTCCACCATCATTTCTAGGGATAAGTGTAGAAATTGCAGGGCGTAAAATACCAGTTATTGCTTTTACTGAATAAAAGCCACCAACAAACATTGCGCCAGTATTTCCTGCAGATGCAAAGCCATCAATTTTTCCTTTTGCTAAAAACTCAAAGCCTTTTGCTATGGAAGAATTTGGTTTTGATTTGAATGCTTTTGTTGGGTGTTCTCCCATTGATATAACATCCTCACAATCAACAATTTCAAAATTATTTTGCGAGACATTATGGTGCTTTAATTCAGAAAGAATTTCACTTTCTCTTCCTAATAAAACAATTTCAGTATCAGATGGGAGTTCATTAAGAGCTAGGATAGCTCCATGAACAGTTTTTTGAGGAGCATAATCTCCTCCCATAATATCAATTCCGATTCTCATAAATAGTCTGCAGTTTAAAAAGGGGATAAAACTACAAAAATCTACTAAAGAACTATAGAGATACTTGCTTTTCTATTGCTTGTTTTCCTCTATAAGTACCACATTCTTCACAAACTCTGTGATATTGAACTGGAGTACTACAGTTAGGACATGAGTACATTGTGGTAGCAGAAGCTTTGTAATGAGTTCTTCTTTTATCTCTTCTAGTCTTAGAAATTTTTCTTTTAGGATGTGCCATGTTCTTTCTTTTACTATTTTAATTTTAAATCTTTTAATGCATCCCACCTAGGGTCAGATGACTTTTCTTCTTTTACAGTATATTTTTCAATCAAATTTACCATTTCTTCATTGCATGTTACATCTCCCTTTTTATCTAATGGGTGTTGTCGTTTTTTTGGTAAATTTAAAATGATTAACTCAAAGATTAACTGTTTTAAATCAATTGAATTCTCACTATTTTTAATGTAAAAAATCTCGTCAGTTGAGGTTAAATTCTCATCTGTTGTTTTGATAATTACATTTGTTTCTGCTTTAATATTAACTGAAATTTCTTCAGTGCAAATATCGCATAGCAGCTTGTTTATTGTACCGTCAATTTGTAGTGTTAATGCTAATTTATTACCATCTTTATCTAGTAAAGCAGTAGCAATAATTTCAGCATGTTCTACATCCGATAATGTAAATGCTTCAAAGAACGGGTCCTTTATTTCAAATGAAAAAGAGTTTTTACCATTAGTAATTCCTCCTAATTTTATCTTGTATTCATTCATTCACCTGAATTTTAAAGGGCTGCAAAGATACAAATTTATTCGTATTCAGTATCTTAAGTTTACTTTCTTGTTTTAAAAGCTAAAGGATTACTATTAATCTCCTTAAATTCAGTTCTTTTTTTAAAAATATCGCAAGCCATAAATACAGCTTCACGAAATGATTGTTCGTTAGCTTCTCCTTTTCCAGCAATTTCAGTAGCTGTTCCGTGAACTGGGGAGGTGCGTACAATATTTAATCCTGCTGTATAATTTACTCCTTCTGAAAACGAAAGTGTTTTGAAAGGTATTAAGCCCTGATCGTGATACATGGACAATATCCCATCAAAAGCAGATAAGTTTTTAGGAGTGAAAAAACTATCAGCAGGATAAGGGCCAAATGCCATAACCCCATCTTCTTTCAATTGTTTTATTGCGGGGATAATAATTTCGTTTTCTTCAGATCCGATCATTCCACCTTCTCCAGCATGAGGATTGAGTCCAATTACTGCAATTTTTGGTTTTCTAATACCAAAATCAGTAACTAAGGAGTGATTAAGTTGTTGTGTTTTTTCAATTATTTTAGTTGAAGTGATAGCAGCTTTTACATTTTCTAAAGGGATGTGACCTGTAACAAAGGCTATTTTCATAGCCTCACTTACCATAATCATTAATGATTCTCCCTCAAAATTGCCTTGTAAGAACTCTGTGTGTCCTACAAAATCGCTTATTTTTTCCTGAATAGAAGCTTTGTTGATTGGAGCGGTTACTAGTACATCAACCTCTCCTTCTCTCAATGCATCACAAGCTAATTTTATGGATTGAAAGGCATACTCTCCAGAAATGGAAGTAGCTGCTCCAAAATTAATTTCAATATCTTCTTTCCAACAATTTAAAAGGTTGACTTTGTTTGCTTTTGCTTCTGATATAGTGTTAATGGTATGAAAATTAAAATCTTGTAATTCAATTGCTTTTCGGTGAATAGAAGCTACTTTATTTGAACCAAAAACGATAGGCGTACAAAAATCTATCATGCGTGAATCCTTAAAGGTTTTAATAATTACCTCCATCCCAATGCCATTTAAATCCCCAATAGAAATTCCGACTTTTATTTTACTCATTAGGCTCTGTTTTTAATGAATTGATATAGTAATCTTACCCCCATTCCTGTTGCTCCTTTCCCTCTGTAACCATATTTTGCTTTTACAAAAGTAGGTCCTGCAATATCCAAATGAATCCAAGGATAATCAATAAAATGAGCTAGGAATTTTCCTGCTGTGATAGCGCCACCTGAAGGTCCTCCTAAATTTTTAATATCTGCTACATCCGATTTTATAAGCTCATCATAATCCGACCAAAATGGCATTTCTGCTAATCGCTCGTGTGTTTCATCACCAATTTCTTTTAGTTTAGCGTGTTCCTTTTTTGCTCCTTGTTGCATACTCACAATTCCGAAATGCCCAATTGCAGCCGCTGCAGCTCCTGTCAAAGTGGCCAAATCAATCACTAGTTCAGGTTTGTATTTTTTTGCAAAACTAAGCGCATCAGCCAAAACTAATCTACCTTCTGCATCTGTGTTTAGCACCTCTACAGAAGTACCGTCATGCATAGTAATTACATCTCCAGGCGCATAAGCATTTCCTGAAGGTCGGTTGTCAGTTGCAGGAACCAAAGCAATAACATATTTATCTAATTTATTGGAAGCAATAGCATGCATTGCACCAATAACTGTACCAGCCCCACCCATGTCAACCTTCATCATATCCATAGAATTTGCCGTTGGTTTTAAACTTAATCCCCCTGTGTCATAAACAATCCCCTTCCCAACCAAAATAATAGGCTGCTTGTTGGTTGCATTTTTGGGTTTGTATTCCATAATGCTAAAGGTAGGCTCATCAATACTTCCTTTATTTACGGCTAAAAGCCCTCCCATTTTTAAGGATTCGATTTTCTTTTTAGTGAAGATAGTTGTTTTGAAACCACTATTGTCTCCAGCAATTTTAGCTTCATTTGCTAAATCGATAGCTGTTAGGTGTGAAAAAGGTTCGTTTACTAAATCACGCGTTAAATATACTGAATCTACTATATTTTGCAATTCATTAGCTGCCTTGCTGTCAGCTTTTTTGCAAAGGTAAATAGTGCTTAGTTTATTAGGTTTTGCATCTGTTTTGTGCTTAGTGAAAGTGTAGTTTGCTAAAGCCATTCCCTCTGCAATTGCAAGAACTTCTTGCTGATTTTCTTTTATATCAATAATGATTACTGATTTTTCATCTTTTAAGTGGCCTTGTAGTTTATCTCCTAATAATCGTAATGATTCAAGGTGTTTATTTGTGTCTTTTTCGTCTTTAGGATTTACAATAAATACAAGTCGAGCATATTGATTTATAGTAACAATTTCTTTTTTATCTTTCCATTGTTTTGTGATAAAATCAAGTTCTGATTTTGAAAGGTTAAAAGAAGATAACTTACTTTTTTTATCGCAAAAAAGGATTAAATTATCGGCATTAGAAATTGTTGTTTTCTTTTTAATTAAAGTCTTCATAATATTGTGTAATTTTGAACTCACAAAACTAAGTAATTTTATGGATAGTAAGCTATTGCTTGAAAGGGCATTAAAAAAAGAATTTTTATCAGCAGAAGAGGGGCAGTTTTTATTTGAAAATGTACCTACATCTGATTTGATGTGGGCGGCTAATGAACTTAGGCAAATACAAGTGCCAGGCAATGTAGTTACTTGGCAGATTGACCGTAATGTAAATACGACTAACGCTTGTACTGCTAATTGTAAATTCTGTAATTTTTTCCGTCATCCTAAGCATGAAGAAGTGTATGTAACGGATATTGAAACCTATAAGGTAAAGATTGAAGAAACCATAAAATATGGTGGGGATCAATTGCTGTTGCAGGGGGG
>Ga0208879_1003308_pt1 | contig 13347 bp, 9 predicted proteins | sample Knorr_S15_td_Bot_FD_185605 | JGI IMG/M metagenome (GOLD analysis project Ga0208879, IMG submission 185605) | Marine microbial communities from Southern Atlantic Ocean transect - Knorr_S15_td_Bottom_ad_5009_LV_A (SPAdes) (version 2) | ecosystem: Environmental > Aquatic > Marine > Oceanic | place...
AGTATTTTTACCTTTTTTGTTTATCGTCTTTCTACTTAATAATATAGAAGAAGTTGGTTTGACCGCAAAAGATGCAATTATATCTTGGCCAGATGAAATTCCCCCCAATATTCCTCCTGCATTATTAGATTTAAATAATGTTTTTTTTCCCTTCTGTCTAATTTCGTCAGAATTTTCTAGTCCACTTAATAAAGCGGAATACATTCCAGATCCAATATTGACTCCTTTTACTGCGTTAATGCTCATTAAAGCAGCTGCAATATCCGCATCCAATTTTGAGTAAATAGGTGCGCCTAAACCTATTGGGATACCTGATGCTCTAATTTCGATAATTGCCCCACATGATGAACCAGATTTTCGAACACCCAAAAGATACTTTTCCCACAATTTTATTACTGACTTATCAGGACAGAAAAATGGATTTTTTTGAATTTCTTTATCTTTCCAATTCTTAACATTGCATCCTAGCAAACCTAACCGGGTGACTGCACCAATAACTTTAAATTTTTTTCCAATTTTATTTTGTAAAACTTTCTTTGCTATTGCTCCTGCGGCAACCCTTGACGCTGTTTCTCTAGCTGATTGACGTCCTCCACCTCTGTAGTCTCTGATTCCATATTTTTTGAAATAAGTATAGTCAGCATGGCCCGGCCTGAATTTATTTTTAATAGTTTCATAATCTCTCGATCTTGCATCTTGATTGTAAATAATCATAGAAATAGGTGTTCCAGTGGTTTTGCCTTGAAAAACACCAGACAAAATTTCAACTTTATCTGATTCTTTTCTTTGAGATGTGAACTTTGATTTTCCAGGGCGTCTTCGGTCCATATCTATTTGTATATCTTTTTGGGATAAAGCAATATTTGGCGGACAACCGTCTACTACACATCCAATAGCAGGACCATGGGATTCACCCCATGTTGTAAAACGAAACATCTTTCCAAAAGTATTAAATGACATTAAATTATATTATATAGAATATTTTGACTATTTTATGAATCAAAAAAACTCATTAGGTTTAAATTCCTGTTTTTTGGACTTAGATAATCCTTTCGAATTATTTAAATCTTGGATGGCAGAGGCTGAAAAAAAGGAAATTAGAGACCCAAACGCTTCATCTTTAGCGACAGTAGATAATGCAGGTCAACCAAATGTAAGAATGGTACTGTTAAAAGGATTAAGTTCTAAGGGCTTCGTTTTTTATACCAATTTAAATAGTCCAAAAAGTCATGATCTTAAGAAAAATCCGAAAGCATCAATGTGCTTTTATTGGAAAAGTTTTAACAGGCAAATAAGAATTTTGGGAAGCGTAAACCAAGTTGATGACAGAGAAGCAGATCTTTATTTTAATAGCAGACCTTATGAAAGTAAAATTAGTGCTTGGGCTTCAGATCAGTCAGATACGATGAGAGAAAGTTCTGAGCTTTTAAAAAAAATAGAAGATTATAAAAAAAAATATAAAAATGAAAAAAATGTACCTAGACCGCCTCATTGGTCAGGATGGTGTTTGGGACCTTCATCTATTGAGTTTTGGCTGCACAAAGACAATAGAATTCATGAGAGGCTCAGATATAACAAAACAACCAATGGATGGAAAAAAAAGATTTTGTATCCTTAGAAAGATCTTTCTAAACTAAAAGAAATTAAATTTTCTAATATACTTTTTTCTTTAGATGGCTTGAATAAGCTTAAAGAATTTGAAGCTAAATTTACAAAATATTCTGCTTTTTTATAACATTGATAAATGATGTTATACTTTGAAATTAATTTTAACATTATCTTATAATCTTCTTTACTTCTTTCATTTTGTTTAAATATTTTTATTAAAAATTCTTTTTCATTAATATTAGCTCGTTGATAAACAAGTATTGCTGGTAATGTTACTTTTCCTTCAAAAAAATCTTTGCCAGTTTTTTTTCCAAATAAGTTTAAATTTGAATTGTAATCCAATGTGTCATCAGCTATTTGAAATATAAGTCCTAAATTTTTTCCATAAAATTGTAATGCATCTTTTTCTTTGTTGCTTTTATTAGTAATTATTCCACCAACCTTTGTTGCTGCTGCAAAAAGGGATGCAGTTTTTGAACTTATTATTTTTAGATAAATTTCTTCCAACATATCAATTTCACCTTTATGCTGTAATTGTAACACCTCACCTTGAGCAATTTTCGATGAAGTTGAAGATAAAAGTTTTAATACTTCATGATCGTTGTCTTCAACCATGATTTCAAAACATCGACTTAACAAATAATCTCCTACCAGTATAGAAGATTGGTTACCCCAAATTTTATTTGCTGTTTTTTTTCCTCTTCTGACCACACTTTTATCGATAACATCATCATGCAAAAGAGTTGCACTGTGAATCAATTCAACACAGGCAGCTAAATTTACATCTCTAAGACCCTTTGAGTATCCACAAAGCTTAGAACATCCTAAAGTTAAAAGGGCTCTAATTCTTTTACCACCTGAACCTAAATGGTGAACAACCATTTTATGAATCAAATTAACATCGCTTTCTAATCTTGATTTTATTTTATCCTCAACTAGAGAAATTTTCTGATCTACCGAAGATCTCAAATCATTGAAAGAATCGTTAATTTTTCTTTTTAGTTGAACTACTGCACCCATATATTTAATAAAAGTAATACATTAAAAAATATTTTTTTACATCGTAATTGACGCACCTTGTTTGCTTCAACCACAGGTAGCTTTATGCTTTACTTAAAACTTAAAAGGTTTTAAAAAATGGTATATTAAATAATCGTTCACAAATAGCATGTTTTCATTTATTAAAAAAATCATAATAGGCATATTCTCATATTTTAAAGACAAAAGGATTGTCTCCCATATTAGATTAACTGGCGTCATTGGAAATGTTGGAAAATTTAAACAGGGAATAGATTTCTCCAGTCAGCAAGAAATAATAAAAAAAGCCTTTTCAGTTGAAAAGATTGAAGCAGTAGCTATTTCAATAAATTCACCAGGGGGCTCTCCCGTTCAATCACACTTGATTTATAGCTATGTGAAAAAAATGGCTAAAAAGAAAAATGTCAAAGTGTTAGTTTTTGCTGAAGATGTAGCAGCATCGGGAGGATATTTAATAGCATGTGCTGGCAATGAAATTTATGCTAATTCAAGCTCAATTATTGGTTCTATAGGAGTTATTTATTCTTCTTTTGGATTACAGGAGTTAATTAAGAAAATAGGAATTCAAAGAAGAATATACACTGCGGGTAAAAATAAAAGTACTCTTGATCCATTTGTTGATGAAAAAAAAGAAGATATAGAAAGACTAAAGAAAATTCAGTTAGATCTTCATGCTGATTTTATCAAAGTAGTAGAAGAAAGTAGATCATCTAAACTAAAAAAGAAAGAAAACCCAAATCTATTTACGGGTGAATTCTGGTCGGGCTCTGAGTCAAAAGAACTGGGTTTGGTTGATGGTTTAGGAAATGCAGATGAAATACTAAAAGAAAAATTTGGTGAAGATGTGGTCATTAAAAAATTTGAAAAACCAAAAAGTTGGATTAGTAAAAAATTATCCGGGGGCAGCGAAAGTCAAATTGAAACATTAATTCAGCTGCTTGAAGAAAGATCTATCTGGCAAAAATATGGTCTTTAATGAAAAAAAAAACAAATAAAAAAAAACAAATAAAAAAAAAAAATATATCAATTCAAAACTTTCAAGATACAATATTAAATTTACAAAAATATTGGGGCAACTATGGATGCGTAATTTTGCAGCCTTATGATATGGAGGTTGGAGCAGGAACCTTTCATCCTGCAACAACCTTAAGATCACTTGGAACAAAACCTTGGCGAGCGGCATATGTACAGCCTTCGAGACGTCCATCAGATGGAAGATACGGTGATAATCCAAATAAATTACAGTATTATTATCAATTTCAAGTTCTAATTAAGCCTTCCCCCAAAGAAATAAAAAAACTTTATTTAAAAAGTTTATCAACTATTGGAATAAATTATAAAGATCATGACATTAGATTTGTTGAAGATGATTGGGAAAGTCCAACTTTAGGTGCAGCAGGACTTGGATGGGAGGTTTGGTGCGATGGTATGGAAATTACTCAATTTACTTACTTTCAGCAAATGGCTGGCATTGAATGTAAACCAGTATCCGTTGAATTAACTTATGGGTTGGAACGAATATGTATGTTTACACAAAAAAAAAATAATGTATTTGATCTTCTGTGGAATGACACTGGAGTAAAATATAAAGATATATTTTATCAGTCGGAAAAAGAATTTTCAGCATATAATTTTGAACATGCTAATACAGATTTTTTATTTAAGATTTTTGAAATGCTAGAAGTCGAATGTAAATCTTTGCTAGATAAAAAATTATCATTACCAGCTTACGACCAATGTCTAAAAGCTAGCCATGTTTTTAACCTATTAGATTCTAGAGGTGCCATTGGTGTGGCACAAAGAACTGGCTACATTTCAAGAATTAGAGATTTAGTTAAACGAGTAGGATCTGTTTGGTTAACAACTCAAACATAACTGATGTCTGAACTATTTTTAGAGTTGTTTAGTGAAGAAATGCCCTCTGGATTACAAAAACATGCTAGAGAAGGCATACAAAAACTTTTTACTGAAAGTTTCGATAAACTAAATATCAATTTTAAATCAAATAAATCTTATTCCACACCAAAAAGATTGGTTTTTTTCTTTGAAGAAATAACAGAAAAAATAGAAAAAAAAGGAATAACTATTAAGGGTCCAAAAGTAGATTCTCCTAAGAGTGCTTTAGAAGGTTTTATAAAATCTAATAATTTAGATCGTACTGAAGTTTTTGAACAAAGCCTAGATAAGGGTAGATTTTTTTTTGCTAAAATTAATCCAAAAATTATCCTGGTTAAAAAAGAACTGGCTAAAATAATTCCGGATATTTTAAACAAGTATTCTTGGAAAAAATCCATGAGATGGGCAGATCATAGTTTAATCTGGGGAAGACCATTAAAATCAATTTTAGCCTTATTTGATAATCAGGTAATTCAATTTAGTTTTCATCATTTAGTAAGTAATAACTTAACATTTTCAGATGAAATTATGGAGGAAGGCCAAAAAAAAATAAAAGATTTTAGATCTTATTTAAAATTATTAGACAGCAAGAAAATCATTTTAGATCAGAATCTTAGAAAACAACTAATCGTAAAACAAATAGACAAAGTTTGTAAAGTAAGAAAATTAAAAAAAAAATTAAATGAAAAGTTATTAGACGAAGTAGTTGATCTGGTTGAAAAACCAAATATTCTGGTAGGTAAATTTGACAAGTCTTTTTTAAATATACCAAAAGAAATATTAATTACTTCCATGCAACAGCATCAAAAATATTTTCCTCTATTTAATCAAGAAGATAATTTAACTAATTTTTTTATTATTGTAACAAATTTGGAAGATAAAAAAGGGCTTGTTAAAATTGGCAATGAAAGGGTAATTTCAGCTAGATTATCAGATGCAAAATTTTTTTGGGAGAAAAATAAAGCTCAAAGTTTGGTTAAACAAGTTGGCAATCTTAAATCAATTAATTTTTTTTCAAAATTAGGAACTCTGTTTCATAAAGTTCAAAGAATGAAAAAACTTGGAGCCATGATTGCTGATCAACTTAATCTAAATAAAGTAAAAGTAGAAATTTCAGCTTCGATTTGTAAAGTGGATCTTCTTTCAGATTTAGTTGGTGAATATCCTGAGCTCCAAGGCATTCTTGGTAGCTATTTTGCCAGAGTTCAAGGATTTGATGAAGACATATCTTTATCAATTAAAGAACACTATCTTCCTTTAGGATTGGATAGCAAGATACCCAAGAAACCTATTAGTGTTGCCGTTTCTATTGTAGATAGAATAGATACTCTTGTTGGTTTTTTTGGAATTGGAGAGAAACCTACAAGTTCCAAAGATCCTTTTGCATTAAGGCGTACCGCTTTTGGACTTTTGAGAATTATCATTGAAAATAATTTGTCTATTCAATTGAAAAACTTAATAAATTATTCAAATACTCTTTACCTAGAACAGGGTTTTAAATTTCCAAATCAGCCAACCTTAAACACAATAACTAATTTTTTAAGAGATAGATTTAAAAATTATCTGAAAGAAAAAAAAATAAGTTATGACATTATTGAAGCTGCATTAGCTTCCTCACATGTTTCTGATGATTTTGTTTCATTACATAAAAAGTGTCTAATTTTTAATAAATATTTGAAAAAAGATTTAGGAAAAAATATATTGACGACTTACAAAAGAGCATCAAATATTTTGAATCAAGAAAAGAAAACAATTAATTTAAAAATTACAGGAGAACCCAATTCGATTTTATTTAATAAAGATGAAGAAAAACTTCTTTTTAATCAAATAAATGAAGTTAGGAAATATTTTTCCAGTGTGATAAAAAATGAAAATTATGAAAAGACATTAGAAGTCTTGTCTAGTGCTAAAAAAACTACAGATAATTTTTTTGAAAATGTTGTAGTTAATGATGAAAATGAAAATGTAAAGAAAAATAGACTTGAATTATTAGAAATGTTTTGTAACACTTTTGATAATTTCATTGATTTTTCAAAAGTAGAAGGAGCATAGTTGAAACAATTTATTTTTAATTTTAGTGGTAAGCAACCAAGAAAAGATTTTAATGCCAAACATATTTTAGGCGGCAAGGGTGCCAATCTAGCAGAAATGGGTAGACTTGGGCTTTCAGTGCCTCCTGGATTTACTATTTCTACAAAAGTATGTGATTTATTTTATAAAAATAAAAAGAAACTTCCTCCATTTATTATTAAATCCGTAAAAAATGAATTGGGACTAATTGAAAAAGTCACAAAAAAAAGATTTGGTGATCAGAAAAATCCATTAATAGTTTCCATTAGATCTGGTGCAAGAGTATCAATGCCTGGAATGATGGATACAATTCTTAATTTAGGACTTAATGATAAAACTGTTTTAGCTTTAGCAAAAGAAACATCAAATGCTAGATTTGCAAAAGACAGTTATAGAAGATTTATACAAATGTACAGCACGGTAGCTCTTGGAATAGAAAGTTATAAATTCGAAGAATTGATAGAAAATTATAAATTAACCAAAGGTGTCATTATGGACATGGAGTTAGATGAAAATGATTGGGATGGATTAATTAAAAATTTTAAAGATCTGGTTAAACAAGAAACAAAAAAAAATTTTTCTCAAAATGTTAATGAGCAATTATATGCTGCAATTAGTGCGGTTTTTCTTTCTTGGGAAAGTAATAGGGCTAAAGTTTATAGAAAATTACATCAAATTCCTGACAATTGGGGAACAGCAGTCAATGTTCAATCAATGGTTTTTGGAAATATGGGTAATGACTCTGCAACAGGCGTTGCTTTTACACGAAATCCTTCTACTGGAGAAAATTTTTTATTTGGAGAATATTTGATTAATGCTCAAGGAGAAGATGTTGTTGGAGGTACTAGAACTCCTCAATATATAACAAAAAAATCAAGAATAAGTAATGGAGTCAAAAAACCTTCCATGGAAGAATCTATGCCCAAAGCTTACGTTCAACTTAAAAAAATACTTCTTCGTTTAGAAAAACATTATAGGGATATGCAAGATGTGGAATTTACGGTTGAAAATAATAAACTTTGGGTGCTTCAAACTAGATCAGGAAAGCGAACGGCTAAATCTGCAATTAAAATTGCTGTAGATATGGTCAAAGAAAAACTAATTTCAAAAAAAGAAGCAGTCCTAAGAATTGATCCCAATACTCTGGATACATTATTGCACCAAACCATTGACGAAAAAGTAGATAAAAAAATTATTGCTTCAGGTTTACCTGCTTCTCCAGGTGCCGCAAGTGGGAAAGTAGTTTTTTCTGCAGATGAAGCTGAAAGATTAAATGGAATGATGCAAGATACTATTTTAGTTAGAGTAGATACTTCACCAGAAGATATTCACGGCATGCATGCAGCAAAGGGTATTTTAACTTCTCGAGGAGGTATGACAAGTCACGCAGCAGTAGTTGCAAGAGGAATGGGCAGGCCGTGTATATCAGGTTCGACCAATATTGATATTGATTATCTTAATAAAATATTTAAAGCAGGCGATGTCACGATTAAAGAGGGAGATATAATTACAATCGATGGCTCTAGAGGTGAAGTAATTTTAGGTGAAGTTCCAACTATTGAGCCAGAAATATCAGGTGATTTTTCTAAATTAATGAATTGGGCAGATTCATTTAGAAAACTCAAAGTTAGGACAAATGCAGAAACACCAGCAGACACTAAAATTTCAAGAGAATTTGGGGCAGAAGGTATTGGTTTGTGCAGAACAGAACATATGTTTTTTAATGAGGAAAGAATTGTCTCGGTGAGACAAATGATACTTTCTAAGACAACAGAGGATCGTAAAGAGGCTTTAAAAAAACTTCTTCCTTATCAGAAAAGTGATTTTGTCGAAATTTTTAAAATTATGAATGGTTTGCCCGTAACGGTTAGACTTTTGGATCCTCCCTTGCATGAGTTTTTACCAAAAACTGATAAAGACATCGATAATATAGCTAAGGAATTAAATTTAACAGAAAAAGATATAAGATTTAGAATTGTTGAGCTTCACGAACAGAATCCTATGTTGGGACATAGAGGGTGTAGACTCGGTATTTCGTTTCCAGAAATTTACCGTATGCAATGTGAGGCTATTTTTGAAGCATTAGCCGAATGTAAAAAACAAAAAGTAAAATTAGTTATACCTGAAATAATGATTCCCTTAGTATCAACGGCAGCTGAAATTAAAATACTTAGAAACTTGGTAGAAAAAACTGCAGAAGCAGTTCAAAAAAAACATTCAATTAAAATAAAATATTACGTTGGTACAATGATTGAACTTCCTAGAGCTGCATTAAGAGCTAAGGATATTGCAAAATTTGCTGATTTTTTTAGTTTTGGAACTAACGATTTAACACAAACAACATTCGGCATAAGCAGAGATGACTCTGGAAAATTTTTAAATGATTATGTGGAAAACAAAATTTTTAATAAAGATCCATTCATTAGTATCGATGAAAAAGGAGTTGGAGAATTAATTAAAATTGCTGTTGAACGAGGAAAGATGCAAAATAAATCTCTTAAACTAGGAATTTGTGGAGAACATGGAGGAGATCCATCAAGCATAGAATTTTGTGCTCGAATTGGATTAAATTATGTTTCCTGTTCACCTTATAGAGTCCCAGTTGCTAGACTTGCGGCTGCACAAGCAAATTTATTAAAAAAATAATCTTTTTAAACTTCTAATTTAAAATTAACAGCAGGAGCACTGTGAGTTATTTGCCCCACTGATATTCTTTTAACTCCAGTTGAGGCAATTTTTCTTACATTTTTTAGCGTAATGCCACCGGAAGCTTCGGTTTCATAAAGCTTATTTGATATTTTAATTCCTTTTCTTAGATTTTTAGAACTCATATTATCAAACAACACTCTATGAAATTTTAAGCCTATGATTTTTCTGAGTTGATCTAAACTATCAACTTCTACAGTAATTTTTTTTCCACGTTTATTTTTTATAGCTTTTTTAACTAATTTGCGAATATCTCCCTCAACAGCTATATGATTATCCTTTATTAATATTTCATCGCTAAGATTAAATCTGTGGTTAAGTCCTCCTCCTAATTTAACTCCATATTTTTGTATTAATCTTAAATTTGGTGAAGTTTTTCTAGTACAACAAATTTTGCAAGATTTTCCTTTTACTTTACTTACGAATTTATTTGTTATTGTTGCCACTCCCGATATTAGACTTAAAAAATTTAGAGCTACTCTTTCACTTTTTAAAATTCCTTTAGCATTTCCAGTTACAATAGCTACAACTTTTCCTTTATTTATTTTTCTACCTTCTTTTATTTTTGACTTAAAATTAATTTTTTTATCTGAATATTTAAAAGCTTCTTTTGCAAAATTTAAACCTCCAATCATGCCTTTTTGATTTGAAATAATTTTTGCTCTGAGTTTTCTGTTATTTTTTATGAGCCGAGTAGTAATATCACCTTGTGGAAGCAAATCTTCCAGCATGGCTTTTTTTACTATACTTTTAATGTATTTTTGATTTAAGGATAGCTTTTCGTTTCTTATCACAATTTAATGACTACGACCTACAGCAACCATACGTTCAACAGCTTTTCGTGCTTTTCTTGATATTATTTCGGGTATAAGAATTTCATTAGTTTCTTTTTCAAGGCAATCTAAAATTTTAGGTAACGTAATTGTTTTCATGTGTGGACATAAATTACATGGTTTAATGAACTGAACATTTGGATTTTCAACTTGAACATTATCACTCATAGAGCATTCAGTAACTAACATAACTTTGCTTGGTTGGTTTTTTTTAACATATTGACTCATACTTGAAGTAGAGCCAGTAAAATCTGATGACGCAATAACTTCCGGTGGGCATTCTGGGTGGGTGAGTACTACAATTTCGGGATTTTGTTTTTTGATATCTTTAATTTCGTGTGCGCTAAATCTTTCATGCACTATACAAGTTCCAATCCACGATATAATTTGAACCTTTGTTTTTGTTTGCACGTATTTTGCCATGTATTGATCCGGTAAAAATATAACTTTGTCTACTCCTAATGACTCAACCACTCTAACTGCATTAGCCGATGTGCAGCAAATATCCGATTCAGCTTTAACTTCAGCAGACGTATTTACATAAGTTACTACTGGTACACTTGGATATTTTTCCTTAAGCATTCTTACATCTTTCCCCGTGATTGATTCAGCTAAGGAACATCCAGCACCCATATCTGGTAATAATACTTTTTTTTTTGGATTCATTAATTTTGCAGTTTCTGCCATAAAGTGAACTCCGCATAATATAATTATGTCGGCTTCTGTTCTTGATGCTTCGACTGCTAATGACAGTGAATCAGCGGATATATCTGCTATGCCATGATAAATTTCAGGCGTTTGGTAATTATGTGCTAACACAACTGCATTTTTTTCCTTTTTTAGCATATTAATTTTATGAATTAGTGGAGCATGAAATGCCCACTCAATTTCAGGAATAACTTTAGAAACTTTTTGATAAATTGGATCTGTTGCTTTTTTTATCTCAGTATTTAATTCCATAACTAAAATCTATCAACTTGCAGGTAAATTGTCATTCCTTTATTCTGACGCATAATGCGGCCATGCTGAAACTGGTAGACAGGCTTGGTTGAGGGCCAAGTGGGATTTTCCTATGAGAGTTCGAGTCTCTCTGGCCGCACCAAAATACTTTGTTCTCGCTCACTGAATCTAGACTAATCGCACAGAGAGTCTTAGTCAAGCTTCGCTAAGGTGACGCCAATTTGGACGCCAGCAAAATGAATGAGTCAGATTGACTCATCTTGCGCTCGCTGTTGCTCGCGCGGACCATCAATAGAGGTACCAGTTTGGTTTTCGAATTTTATTGAGTCCAAGAAAGCAGTTATGGTTTTTAAATAGAGGTTCCGATAGTTTTAGCTTTATACCTTGATACAGATGATTAGAGTCATTGAAAAAGTTTTTGAGTCCTAAGTACCTAACCTGAAAAAATTTTAAAAATTTCAATACAAATCAAGAAAAATCCCACTGATTCCAGCACTGACTCAATTATAGATTTGTGCTAGGATTTAGGTGATATGCGAAAGTTTCTAGTGATCTTAGTTTTGGGTTTGTTGGTTTGTAACATAGCCCAGGCAAAAGAGTGCGAAGGAAGTCCTCTTGAAGAAAAAAAAAACACTTTAACACTTCTTAAGGTTAGCTTTATGTGGAGAGATTGCCATGGAACTTTGATTTATAAAGATGGTTCCAAATATGTGGGTGAGTTTAAGTGGGGAAGATTTTCAGGGAAGGGAACTTTCACGTGGCTAGATGGTGTAAAATACGTTGGAGAATTTAAGAATGGAAAACGTCACGGACAAGGAACTTACACATGGACAGATGGAACAATTGATAATGGTATCTGGAAAAAAGACAAATTAGTTAAACGTAATAAAATAGAAATTTCGATTGATAAAAAAGAATCTAAGAAAAAAGAAGCCAAGCTAGTCAAGAAAAAACTAACCCAAACACAAAGTTCATCGTCCGAGTGTGAAGGAAGCCCTCTTGAAGAAAAAAAACTTGCTTCAAAACTTCGTAAGGTTGTTGTTGAATGGAGAGATTGTCACGGTACTTTAATTTATAAAGATGGCTCAAAATATGTTGGTGAGTTTAAGGATGGAAAATTATCAGGACAAGGTACTTTTACTTATAAAGATGGCGCAACATATTTTGGCGAATTTGCCAAAGGTAAATCTAACGGACAAGGAACTCATACGAGTGCAGATGGAGAACAATACGTTGGAGAATGGAAAAATGATAAAAAACACGGACAAGGAATTCTGACAATGATAGATGGAGGAAAATACGTTGGAGAATGGAAAAATAATAAAAAACGTGGACAAGGAATTTTTACTAACCAACTTGGCGAAAAATATGAAGGAGAATTTGCACAAGGCTTATACAACGGACAAGGCACCTACACATTTCCTGATGGAACACGGCACACTGGGAAATGGTTAAATGGTCAACTTGATGGAGAAGTGAATATTTCTTTGAAAAATGGAGGTAGATACATTGGATTATATAAAAATGGAGAGAGAAACGGTCAGGGATCTTGGATACGTGCCGACGAAACACGTGAAGAAGGTATCTGGAAAAAGGGTGTACTGATAACAAAGAATGGACAAGCATCCCACACTTATGAAGATGGAGAAACCTATGTTGGACAATGGAAAGATGACGTAAGACATGGACAAGGAATTTTTACTAACCAACTTGGCGAAAAATATGAAGGAGAATTTGCACAAGGCTTATACAACGGATACGGAATCTACACATGGCCTGATGAAAAAAAATATGTTGGAGAATGGCAAAATGGTAATAAATATGGGCAAGGAACCTTCACATGGCCTGATGGAAAAAAATACGTTGGACAATATAATAATGATGAATTCCACGGACAAGGAACTTTTATATTTCCAGAAGGAGCACATTACGTTGATGAATTAAAAGATGGCAAATACCATGGACTAGGAATGGCAACAATGTCATTTGGAACATACATTGGAAAATTTAAAGATGGTGAATACCATGGACGAGGAACTTTAACTTTACCTGATGGAAGAGTTTTAAAAGGTAAATGGAAAAGAAATTTTTTAAAATAATAGTTAAATGAAAAAGTTTCTAGGGATCTTGGTTTTGTGTTTAGGACTGATATTTCTATTTAAATATTCATTCAGTATTAAAACGTATTTGAAATGTGAACCATACGATCAAAATTCCAAAGAAATTTTATATTTTG
>Ga0208879_1003313_pt1 | contig 13330 bp, 11 predicted proteins | sample Knorr_S15_td_Bot_FD_185605 | JGI IMG/M metagenome (GOLD analysis project Ga0208879, IMG submission 185605) | Marine microbial communities from Southern Atlantic Ocean transect - Knorr_S15_td_Bottom_ad_5009_LV_A (SPAdes) (version 2) | ecosystem: Environmental > Aquatic > Marine > Oceanic | place...
TCACATTAAACGACTGATTGTATTCGCAATACCGATCATTTTCAGTAGATTATTTGCCCAGAATCCAGATTTTTCCATTATAATCAATGTGAGAGGTGGAGGAAATGATTATGATCTTACAGTAGGATTTTCCCCCGAGGCCACAGATGGATATGATTACGGACTGGATCAGTATGCGCCTCCACAACCCCCGTCACCTGCGTTTGATGCAGCCTTGCTTTGGGAAAATGATCGTTATTACACTCAAATTGTAAATGGAGACAGTTTAGATCTAATAGAGCATGTCTGGGACATTCAACTTCAGTTTCCGGAAGATAATTTAATCACTCTTAGTTGGGATAAGGAGTGTATGGCTTTATTAGGCACATTTTTCCTTCAGGATGGTTCTGTTGAATTTATTGGAATTAATGTTGATATGGTTGAAACAGATAGTTTGCTTTTAGATAATCCCGCATTTAATCTGTTAAAATTGAAGATAACTCCTAAAATTCCTGTAAATCCTCCAGAAGAATTCATATCTACTTCAAATCCATTAGCAGGAGTATTCCTTGGAACAGTAACGATTAACGGGTTGCCTGCTGAAAAATGCGATTGGATCGCCGCATTTGATGAGGATGGTAATTGTGCTGGGGCTGCAGAAATATTAATGAATCTAGAAACAGCCTACATAAATTTACAGATTTACGGAAATGATCCAACAACTCCTGAGGATGACGGCATGGATGCTGGAGAAGATTTCTTTCTAAAACTCTGGGATTCTTCAAATGACCTGATTATAGATTATCCGGAACCATTTTCAGCCTGGTACAACAACAATGGTGGACCTATGGCTGGGTATGATGATCCGTATTTTGTATTTAATTTTTTTGCTAACAATTATTATACAGTGTTGGTTACAGCTAATCCGGAAGATGGTGGTACAGTTACAGGAAGCGCAGCTTACGAAGAAAACTCGATAGTAACCGTGGTGGCTACGGTAAATGATGGCTATACTTTTGTTAATTGGACAGAGTATGGTCTAGAAGTGGCTATTGAAGCTATTTTTTTCTTTACTATTACCGGTAATCGTAACCTGGTAGCGAATTTTGAAGAGATAGTATCCACTGTCCCGGTAGGAATAGTTTTGCCAGTGAATTATCCAAATCCCGTTATAACATCATCCACGGAAATTATGTTTGAGTTGGAAGAACCATCTCATGTTGAAATTACAGTGGTAGATTTGTTTGGTAATGAAGTACGCCGTTTAACCTATTTTGCAGAAAATGGTAGCTTCATATGGAATACATTAAATGAAGCAGGATTTCCGGTGAGTTCCGGATTGTATTTATACCAAATAAAATCTGATTCAGAAATTCAAAACGGAAAAATGATTATCCTTAGATAAGTGTTTACAAAAAAAAGGAAAAACAAATGAATGTGAAAATCTACTCCACAAGTCAGTGTCCTTACTGTGCCAATACAAAACGATTATTAGACGAAAAGGATATTGATTATGAAGAAATTAATATTGAAAAAGAAGGGATGAGTCGTGAGGATCTTGAAAAGATCACCGGGGGACGTACCGTGCCTCAAATCGTCATTGATGAAAAGTCCATTGGTGGATATGAAGATCTTTTAGCCTTGGATTCTGCAGGGAAACTGACAGGATAGGGTTACCGAAGCAGGGTCACTTTCTGCCTGGTGTGGAGTTGATCTCCCTCCACAAGTATAAAATAGATGCCAGATGGCGCTTTTTTCCCGTTCCCCATTTTGCCATCCCAGGCAAAGTGATCGTAGAATCCTGCGCTTAATTCACCTGAAAATAGTTGAATTACTTCCTCGCCTAAAATATTCATGATTTTAATTGAGATAATTTGACTCTCTTTTAAAATAATTTTAATCCTTGTATTGTTTACAGGTGAGCCGGATACTGGAAAAGGATTAGGATAAGGGTGCGATAAAACTACTTTTTCGGAGATATCATCCATTTGGATCATAAAGATGAAAGTTCCTCCATCATTATAAACGACATTATTTGCTAAATCCCTGGCTATCACTCTCCAATGATAGATTGGATTGTCTGACAGATTGTTGACGGAGCAGGTTGTATCCTGTCCTGAATAAATAGTTGTTAAATTTTCAATGTTAGCACCCAATTCAACATCGTAGGAGACGATATCATCTTCATCTGAATCAATGGCTTTGTGCCATGAAAAAGTGATAAATGACGTATCTATTATACTGCTGTCCGTTGGCGCGATAATTGAAAATGCTAAAGGAGAATAATTCTCTGCTTTACCATCTTTAATTACAACTTCAAAATTCCAGTCTGCCCCTTCTGCATTCTGGCTTACTACTGCCAGCGATATCCATTCCACACCGATACTGGGGTCGATATTGATTTGAGATCCGCTTCTGACAAGATGCCTCCCCGTTTCCGTTTTGATGATTGCATGGAGTTCTAAATCATTTTCAGGTCCGGACATATTGGTGAGTGATACCAATGCCGGAGTATCAGTATTAAGAGTTAAATATTGACTGGCATATTTCTTTAGATTAGTGCTTGTTATCGATTCAGTATCTCCTTCCGAAAAGTTCATTGTTCCATATGTCTCCGGACCATCGACAGGATAAACTTCTGCTTCTTCATAAAAGTATATTTCAGCGCCAGGGCCAGGATCTGAAGACATGATACGGTTCGCAATAACCATTTTATTCAAAGCATCCTGAAATGAAGAACCAACCGGCTCAAGCCCAGCACTTATAGCCTGGTGGCTGTAATCTCCATGTTCGCTGTTGATCTCAATCCCTCTTTCAAAAATATTCCGAATGGTTGTACATCCACCAAGGTGTTCTTCAATATATTTGAAATAAATATAAGAACCATACCAATGGGTACCTCCACTTTTGTCCAATGATGTATGTGGTGAATCGAACCAACTGGGCATATACTGGTAACAATCATTTATATCATCATAAACTATTTCTTCTATCCAGGTTGCAGTTGCTTCCAGCAGCCAGGGTTTTTCACGTCCATCATATCCATATTGAACTGCATGGAAAAATTCATGAGCTGCAGTTACTTGCATTGCTTCAAGTTCTGTCGTTGGTCCATAATCATTGTTTGATGAATAAAAACCACTGTAATTATTCCTCATTGCCATGTAACTGATAAAAGCATTTATTTCTGTAACTCCAGGTGAGAATTCGTTATTTCCAGTATTTTGAGCATTGTATTCTGACATAACATATCCATAATAATTAGCAGAAATACTTCTGATGTAAATATCATAAGCAGCTGAGCCTCCATTGTCATAATTTGAAGGTAACCATCCATCACTAGGTGGACGAAAGTAACCCATTTGGTTTATTTCTTGGTGATATACATGGGTGAAGGTTGCCGCCACTTGATCTATGTAATCGGGAATATTGTTTCCATCAGAATCTGAAACATCTACACTGTGTGTACCATTCAAGGTATAATGAAAACGAAATATTCCAACATCATAATATTGGTCTAATCCGATTCCCTCCGCACGTTCATTATCTGCAGTTTTTCTGGATACAAACTCACTTGTGAAATCAAATCCAACTGCTTGTAACTGGACTTTGATATCGTCAGGTAAAGTATGTCCATGTAAAGTGATCTCATGCAGGTGCGGGGTTAAATGCCGGTGTTCAAATTCCACCCGGGATTCAACACCGCTGAAGGCATTAATAACTATTTCAGCAGACTGGATTCTTTGTTCTATGGAATTCCGTGCAAAGATGGTTTGGAGAAGAAATCCAAGGATGAAAATTTGTTTACCGAGACTGGTGTTCATCTTTGTATTTATTTTCCGTATCCCGTAATTTTTTCTTCCGGTAATAAAGTCGATAAAAGAGAGCCATTGCTATTAATCCAATTACATAATAAATAGCAAAATAGTTTTGAAGATTTTCCAATTAATTGAAGGTAGTTTAAAAGTTAACAGGTTATTTCTTATGCAATTTAGGATAGAGAACAATATCAAAAAAATAGGTTCCTGCAAGGATTAAAAGCCCTGCTGGAAGTTCCCAACTCATTTCGTTTTTATTGTCCATGTCCATTGCTCCCGCAATCGTCAGCGAAGACCCCAGCAGGTACAGTCCTGTCCTGGTTCGCTTATATTGCTGGGATTTTTTTTTTCGGTATTCGAATTTAGATGGTTGTTTCGATATACCTTCTTCTGCGTGAACAAATATTTCATCTACAGGGAAACGAAGTGATAGGAGTATTTCTGGAGGTGCGTCAGATCGATAAAATTCAAAACTCTCAACTTCACGATCTAATTTTAATGCGATTTGTGTAGATTCGCCTGAATTTGCTGTCTGGATGTTAGTGATGGGAAATCTATATGCTGAATTTGTGATGGCAACAGAGTCAGATATAGCATTAAGAATTGTAATATAAAACCAACCCGATTCTGCAGACCAACCGGTTATATTATGAAGTTTTACAGGTACCGATGTGTTAAACTTGATGAAAATACCGTTTTGTTTTACGTCTATAGTTACATCTAATATTTCAGGTTTTGATTGGCCCGGAACAGATTGAAGTACGATCAGGATAAATACGCAAATTTGTTTACAAAATCTCATTGCTTTCATATTTTATATTCCATAATAAAATGCTAAAATCATTAATGAGTTCCCTAAAAGAAATTACTAAATAATGTTGTTTTAATTTGTGAAAAGAGATGAGGAAGAATAAATCATTGATAGGTGCGAAGAGGAAAGGTAATTTTCCGGGATACAATTGTGTATAAATATGTATAAATCTGTTATCATTTTCATTTTCACCTGTTTTTCTGTTGTTCTTTTTGCACAAGTAGAAAGATCAGTACAGGGGGCATTTGGCGCTGTGACAATTGATGGAAAAGTGTGGAACCAGATTGCCCTTAGACCTGTAATTCCAATCTGGAAATTCGGAGTGGCATTGGACCTGGTTTTCTATATAGATGCTAATGGGAACATCCACAAGGATGAATGGGATTTTTCTGATGGAGAAGCTATTAAAAATACGCTGATTGATAAAATTTATTATATCAGGTTTGGTTTTCCAAATGATCCTCTTTATTTCAAGGTTGGATCTTTGGATTATGTGAAACTAGGGTATGGCATTTTAGTGGACGGATATTCCAACGCCATAGAATATCCGCAGATTCGAAAAGTTGGTTTGGACTTAAGCGTTAAACGCAACCTATTATCTGTACAGGGCTTTGTGAACGATTTTAAAGAAAATCTGGGATTAGTCGGGTTTCGCGTTCAAACTTCCATGTTTGCTGGAATTCCCATCGGTATTTCTGCAGTGATGGATCGAAATCAGCACTTTGGATTAAAAGATCGTGATGGAGATGAATATCCTGACTTTTTTGATCATTTTCCTGATGATGGAGACAAATATTCTAATGCTATGGATCATTATGAAGAATGGAGGAAAATCTATTTGAAATTTGATGGATCAATTCCAGATAGCTTTGATGTTTGGTTTAATACACTGCCATTAGACCATAATACTTTCAATCCTGAAGAAATTAAAGATGACCCCATGAGTGCAATTGCCATTGATATAGGATTTCCTATTATCACCGAACAAAATTTATCGGTTGCCATTTATACCCAGGCAGCAAAATTGATTGGTGAAACAAAATATCCGGGGAAATCTGACAGTACAGTTTCGCTTGGTTCTGGGATTATTCCTGTAGGAATAGCAACTAAAATTGGCCCTGTTCATTTTAATTTAGAGTATCGAATTATTCCAAAAGGAAACTTTGAATTTAGCTATTGGAATCAGACCTACGAAGTTGAACGGGCAACAATAGAAGGAGAAGTAATAAAAACAAAGGAAAGTAAGTTGGGACGTTTTGGGAAGCAAAAGGGAATCTATGCCCATTTTAGAATGGATATTTTCAGTTTGCTGAGATTCAAGATGGCTTACCAGAATTTGAGGGGAGATATATGGGACGGTACTACGTTTTCCAACCAGGCAAACCAGAGTTTTCAATCGGAACTTTGTTTAAAGAAAAGTATTAGTAAAATTAAAACTGCAAAATTATTTTACCAGCAATTGAACGTGCCCAATCCTTTCGAGTTTGAATTTTCCGAAAGTACGGTGATGGGATATAAAGTCGGTTTGGAACTTGGTTCAGGAATGGTGCTTAATTACACCTATCAACGTACATTCCGAATGAATACTGATGGAAAGATGGAGTCTGTAAACCTGACGGGGATTGAAACGAGTTTTACTTTTTAAAAGGATTCAATTTTAGAGTCTGAATTGTCTTCTTCTATGAACAGCCAAGATATAAGAAAAACCTTTATTGATTATTTTGAAGGTAAAAATCATAAGTTTGTCCGCAGTTCTTCTGTCGTTCCGTTAGATGACCCAACCCTTTTGTTCACAAATGCCGGGATGAACCAGTTTAAACCAATTTTTCTTGGTGAACAGAAACCCATTGCATTGAGAGTGGTGAACAGTCAGAAATGTATTCGGGTAAGCGGAAAGCATAACGATTTGGAAGAAGTGGGATTGGATAGATACCACCATACTTTTTTTGAAATGCTTGGTAATTGGTCCTTTGGAGATTATTATAAAGAGGAAGCGATTCAATGGGCTTGGGAATTATTCACCGAAATCTGGCAGTTGGATAAGAATCGTCTATGGGCGACTGTTTATACAGATGACGATGAAGCATTTGAATTGTGGACAAAAAATACGGATATCTCCTCTGATCGTGTGTTAAGGTTTGGAAAAAAGCATAACTTTTGGGAGATGGGGGAGACTGGACCTTGCGGACCGTGTTCAGAGCTTCATTACTATGTTGGAAATAATCCATCAAAACAAACTCCGGATGGATTGAATTCTTCAGATGAATACTGGGAATTATGGAACCTGGTCTTTATCCAAAGTAACCGTGATGAGGATGGAAATCTCCATGATCTGCCATCGAAACATGTGGATACGGGAGCCGGGCTTGAACGCATCGTAGCGATATTACAAGGAAAGAACAGCAATTATGATACAGATTTGTTCACTCCAATATTTAAAAAAATAGAATCTATTACAAACACAAAACTTCAGACTGATCCTGTTGCTTATCAGGTCATAGCAGATCACATTCGTATGCTCAGTTTCTCAATTGCGGATGGAGTTATGCCATCAAATGAAGGAAGGGGCTACGTGTTACGACGGATTTTGCGGCGTGCTTCACGATTTGGAAGAGGATTGGATTTTCAAGATCCTTTCCTTCATGAATTAGTCGAAAGCGTTTGTCAAATTATGGGAGATATTTATCCGGAACTTATTGAGAAAAAATCGCATATTTGCCAAGTTCTCAATGCAGAAGAAATAACATTCAATGCAACTCTGGACAGAGGATTGAATCATTTTGAAAAACTCATTGAGAATTTATCGGATACTGTCATTCCGGGTAAGGAAGCTTTTCGTCTTTACGATACGTATGGGTTTCCTCTTGATCTTACTCAACTCATGGCGAGAGAGAAAGGACTCTCAGTTGATGAAAAAGGATTCGATAAGGAAATGAACCAACAAAAATTACGGGGGCAATCTTCAGGTAAATTCAGAAAGGAAGCAGTGAATATTAAATGGAATATAATTAGTAAAGGTTCGGATTCAAAATTTGTAGGCTATGAACAACTTTTGTGTAATTCTAATATTCGACGGTGGAGCAAGTCTGAAGATGAAATACTCATCGTATTGGATCAGACTTCGTTCTATGCTGAAGCGGGAGGTCAGATCGGAGACACTGGTACTATCACTTATGACGGAATAAAATTACAAGTCATTGATACCAAAAAGGATGGAGATATCTATATCCATTACTGTTTGGGAGATTTTGATCCGGAAAAAGCGACGCGACGGGTTCAATGCAGTGTTGATGAAGATCGTCGCCGCACTATTCAGTTAAATCATTCTGCAACCCATCTTTTGCACTCTGCGCTAAGAAAAATCCTGGGAGATCATGTCCATCAAGCAGGCTCTTTGGTTGGGCCGGATTATCTCCGGTTTGACATGACACATTTTGAAAAAATTACCCCGACAGAAATCACAAAAATTGAATCCTCAGTGAATCAGGAAATTCAAAAGAATACGGTATTGGATGTTTCTATAAAAAGTTTTGAGGAAGCAAAACAGGAAGGAGCCCAAACATTATTTGGCGAGAAGTACGGTGAAGAGGTGCGAATAATTTCCGTTGGTGATTATTCCAAAGAACTTTGCGGGGGAACTCATATCAAGCAGACAGGAGATATTGGTTTGTTCAAGATTATTGAAGAATCATCTTTAGCTTCGGGTGTTCGTAGAATTGTAGCTGTGACCGGTTTGGATGCTATAAAATATATACAGAATCAAGCAAATATTCTCAGGCAACTTCAGGCTCAGTTTAATTGTTCTGTAAATGATTTGCCAAATCGTGTGGAACAGGTGATACTCCAAAAGAAGGCCCTTGAAAAAGTATCCAGAAAAAGTAGAAAAGCACCTATTATTAATACCAAAGATCTCATTGATAAAGCAGAGAAAATTGGTGATTCTCTTTTTATCAGACAAAAAGTAGAAGCATCTTCGATGGATGACCTTAAAATACTGGGAGATTCATTACTGTCCGGTTTGGATTCCGGTATTGGTGTGTTGGGAATGATTGATGGAGAAAAACCAGGAATGGTGATAGTTGTGACCCCCGATTTGGTAAAGAAAAAGATAAACGCTGGTTCTCTGGCACAATCTATCGGATCAGTAATGGGAGGCGGGGGAGGAGGAAAACCCCACCTTGCCACCGCGGGAGGGAAAGATGTTTCCAAATTGAGCAAGGCACTGGAAGAAAGCCGTAAAATAGTTCATAAATTGGTCAAGAATAGTTCCTGATTCTCTGTTAAAATGAAATATAACAAATTCGATCAATCCTATTTTATTTTTATTGAAAAAGGTGAATTGGTTATGGAAACATTGACACATTTTTGCAAGAATACGAATATCAAGAATGGTCAGGTTTCAGGAATTGGAGCTGTAAAATGTATTGAATTGGGTGCCTATGATTTGGAAAATAAATTCTATATCCGACGAAATTTTGATTCTATTTATGAATTGGTTTCATTCCAGGGAAATATTACGCTAAAAAAGGAGGAACCATTTATACATGCCCACATAACAATTGGAAATCATAAAATGGAGATTCATGGAGGACACTTATTTGAAATGACGGTCGCTGTAGTGGGTGAGTTTATTTTAAGAAGGTTTGATGGAAAAATTCTCCGGGAAATGGATGAGGAAATTGGTCTCCCAATCTGTAATTTTCCTAAGGAGAAATTGTAGAGCTTGGTATGAAAATTGAGCGAAAAAGCATAAACACACCATCGGCTCCAATGGCTTTGGGTCCCTATAGCCAGGCAATTGTCACTGCTGGGTTGATTTTCACATCCGGGCAAATTCCTTTAAATCCAAAGACGGGTAATATTGTGGAAGGCGATTTTAAACAAAGGGTGATTCAAGTATTAAAAAACATTAATGCGGTTCTTGAGGCCGGGGGTACAGAATTATCTTCCATCTTGAAGTTGACGGTGTTTCTAACTGATCTTTCCCGTTTTTCAACAGTGAATGAAGTTTTCAGCGACGAATTCAAAGGGATTGAACCACCCGCCCGTTCTGTGGTGGAAGTAGCTGGCTTGCCAATGGATGCAGATATTGAAATTGAATGTGTAGCAGCGGTTTAAAAAATATTGGTGAGAAATTTCGATTTCATGAAGTAGTCAGGATATGGTTAGTTTTTGGATTAATGATTTCATTCGGGTATGGCCAGAAGAAAGATTCGTTGCAGATTCGTACACCACGGAACGCTGCATTTTATGCTTTGCTTTGTCCCGGAGGAGGTCAGATTTATAATAGAAAATATGTAAAAGCAGGAATTATTTTTGCGGCTGAAATTTATGCCGGATTCAGATTTAATGAATACCGCGTAGGTTATAGATATTATAATGATGAACGTGTATTTCCGAAACATCAATATCTTGAAAAGCGGAATAAAAGTGCCTGGTGGATTGGTTTTATTTACATTTATGGTCTTATTGATGCGATTGTTGATGCACATTTGGAGTCATTTGATGAAATAATGAGTGAAGATTTGGAACAATCTTCTGCAAAAACACAAAGCAGGAAGGAGAAAATTGAGTAATCGAAGGGAACAATGGGGATCAAAACTGGGCTTTGTTCTGGCTGCTTCTGGATCCGCTGTGGGAATCGGTAACATCTGGAAATACCCGTATATGGCTGGACAAAATGGCGGTGCTGCATTTACATTAGTATATTTAGCATGTATTCTGGTGGTGGGGCTATCGATTGTGATTGCTGAATTTGTCATTGGCCGCAAAACACAATTAAGTCCTGTAGGTGCATTTGAAACACTGGCTCCAAAAACGAATTGGAAATGGGTAGGTTTCTTGGGTGTTGGTTCGGCGTTTGTTATTCTTTCCTTTTATGGTGTTGTCGGAGGCTGGATCATGAAATATATTTTTATCTCCATCACGGGTGGTTTTAATGAGATAGCGGGAGATTCGGATGCAGCAAGTAGTATATTTAATAATTTTATTAAGGGTACTTGGAGCCCCATTTTCTTTCAGGTTATTTTTATGACCGTTTGTATCTGGGTCATTGTTAATGGTGTTAAAGGCGGAATTGAAAAATGGTCCAAAATTATGATGCCGCTTATTATTATTCTATTAGCCATGCTGGCAGTACGGGGTATGACACTTCCCGGAGGGATGGAAGGAATTTCATTTTTATTTAAACCGCGCTTTGAAGATTTAACGGCTTCCAGTGTCGTCCTAGCGTTGGGCCATTCATTTTTTACGTTGAGCTTGGGTATGGGTACCATGATCACTTACGGAAGTTATCTGGGACGAAAACAAAATTTACTCAATTCAGCATTATGGGTTATTGCTCTGGATACAGCCATCGCCATGCTTGCCGGTGTGGCTATTTTTACAACAGTGTTTGCCTTGGGTGCGAATCCAGCTGAAGGTCCTGGACTGATCTTCGTTGTGCTGCCATCTGTTTTTCCCCAATTAGATGCCGGTACTTTATGGGGTACATTGTTCTTTTTTCTGCTTTTTATGGCTGCGCTTACATCAGCGATATCTATCCTGGAAGTCGTCACTGCTTACTTTATCGATCAAAAAGGGTGGACCAGGAGAAAAGCGACTATTCAATTTGGAATAATCATAACAATCGTGGGTGCTTTTTGTTCGTTTTCCCTTGGTGGAGGAATTAATATTACATCATTTCTCGGCATGCCATTTTTTGATTTTATGGATTACTTATCCTCTAAATACATGCTTCCCATTGGTGGAATGCTCACAGCAATATTTGTATTGAAAAAATGGCGTGTCCCTAACTTTTTTAACGAATTGAAAAACGGATTAAAAATCATAAACTTGTCTGAAGGGACAGTAAAAGTGTTGTTTGAGGTTTTGATTTTATTTTTACTCTCCATTGCAGCAGCAGTGGTTGGTTTCATTATTCTTGGTGAAATTTTAGATGTCCTTTTTGGAATAAAACTGATCCAATGATCATTGCCCGCATAGTCCCGTCTGAATCTGCTGCATATAAAACGCTTTCGGTGTTTTTTGAAAAATTTGATGGTTTCATGAAGTGGAAACCGTTGTCCTGGTTTGGGTTTTGGACTTTGTTTGCGGCAGGAATGGCTGCGTATTCCGGACATCATGATCGTTTTTTATTTTGGGATTTTTCACGATGGTTCATTGGCATCATATCGCTCATTCTCATTACAACATTATCCATATTATTTTTGATTAAAAAGGAATTAATCCGATATGGGCAGGAACAAATAATGAGTTCAACATTTATGGTCCATTTTTTATTCAGTGCAGGTATTTTTCTGATTGGATGGGGTGGGAATCTAATGATCGGTGTACCTCATGCTGTTCCTTATATATTGGCTTATATGGCGATATTTATTATTTATGGGATTCCAATTCGCCAGGATGAGGATACAGGCGAAAAGACCGTGATTTCCAATGATAAACGCAGGAAATACTCTTTGGGTGCATCGGTTTTGCTAATTGTGTCAACAGTAATTGGTTTTGCATTGGATGATCCTGTAATAAGTACCGCATCTGCAGTTGCATTCCCATTTCCCTTTGTTTCTTTTCTCATGAAGCATGGTCGGCATGTTCAGCGTGCGAGGGTCTTTCCTATTTTAATAATGGCTATGTTTGTAGCAATGCGGCAAGGGTGGTTTTTGATTCCTTTGTTTCTTCTTTTTTATTTTTTGCGTTGTTACTATTATTTTCGTTACGGGATAGTATTTCCGACATTTTCGGTTGATCATAAAAAAGGTTAAAACAAATAGCTATGATACAAATAGAGGAAAATAAATGTGATTTTTGTGGCTGCTGTGTAGGTGTATGCCCGGTAGATTGTATTGAAGTGATGGAATCTGTAATTGAGATTGATGATGAAATTTGTATTGATTGTGATCTGTGTGTTTTTATTTGTCCAATTGATGTATTAAGCAGTGTGGCAACAGCAACAGTTTGATTGCATCGTAGTTGGAGGTGGACCAGCCGGTACCACTTTTGCTCAAGTTGCTTCACGTGGTGGCCTCTCGGTTCTTGTCCTTGAGAAGGACAGGGATATTGGTATGCCCGTGAGATGTGGGGAAGCTATCAGTGATAAAGGTTTGCGTTATTTTCATGATCCTGATCCTCGTTGGATTCAATCAACCATAGATCGAATTAAACTCACAGCTCCCAATGGAACGGAAATTGAATTTGATTTGAATGATAAAGGGTACATTCTTGATCGAAGGATTTTTGATTATGATTTAGCTCATATGGCTGCCCAGGAAGGTGCAATGATTGTTACCAAAGCATACGTAAATGGATTGATTATTGAGAATGAAACCGTATGTGGAGTTAAGGGAAATTACTTGAACTCACCATTTGAAATACAAGCAAAAATTGTAATTGGCGCCGATGGTGTGGAAAGTCGAGTTGGTCGTTGGGGAGGACTTCGGACGCAGGTAAAATTAAAAGACATGGAATCAGGTATTCAGAAAACCGTTTCAGGTATTGAGGTTCAATCCAATAAATTTGAGTTTTATTTGTCCCGAAAATGGGCGCCCGGTGGTTATTTGTGGGTATTTCCAAAAGGTAACAGGTCTGCAAATATTGGTTTGGCGATTTCCGGCTATTATGCGAAAGAGGGGAAATCAGCACAGAAATTTCTTGATGAATTCCTGCAATGGAAATATCCTGAATGTTCAGTTTTAACCACAGTGGTTGGAGGTATTCCGGTTGA
>Ga0208879_1003315_pt1 | contig 13320 bp, 7 predicted proteins | sample Knorr_S15_td_Bot_FD_185605 | JGI IMG/M metagenome (GOLD analysis project Ga0208879, IMG submission 185605) | Marine microbial communities from Southern Atlantic Ocean transect - Knorr_S15_td_Bottom_ad_5009_LV_A (SPAdes) (version 2) | ecosystem: Environmental > Aquatic > Marine > Oceanic | place...
TTGTCGCGTTCACAAGAGTTAGCTGAAGGGCCTCAGTCGAGCCCTTTTTCAGCGAGTGTGCAACCCGCCGGATTCCGCAACGATGGGGGTGGTGAGGCACCATTGAATTTGCGGTTACGAATTGCCTGGGGGGGTGGTGCTGCTCGACAATGGCGCGGCACCATTACGATTTCTGCCGGAGAACTACAGGATTTGGTCCCTCGTAGTATCGAACCAATGACTTCCGCTCATTTACCTACCGCAGTTGGTTCGACCGCTGCCAGAACTGATAACAGTGGTCCGCTCGTTCGACTTAACACGCCCCTGGATGTTCAAGCTAGCGGGCAATTCAAGTCGCAGACGGTGTTTGTGCAACAACATAAACCGAGTCAATTTGATGCGTTTGACATCAGCATCACTGCCGCGCGACAAGCGGTTTTGACGGTGGATTTGATCGCTCTCTCAGATTCAAACATTCATTTTCAACTGCAGCGCCCGCTGGCGTTTTTTATCACGCGCGACGCCGAAGTTGTGTTAGACAATACGGGCAACCGTGGGCAGGTGCGGCGGCTCGCTGGTGATCGTTTGAGAATTATTACCGAGCGGGCGCATTTGGTGTTTCGCCCACAGGAGTTGTTTGAACTAACACTCCTCCCTCATCAACTTGGTGAAAACAGAACTGGTAACTATCAATACGAATTAGACGTTATTGCAGTCGCTGAAAATCTTAACATACATCATCAGCAGCGAGCGGTTGAAGTTACAACGGCTGACGAATTTCCCGCCTGGAACCAGGTCAAGATTCCCATACCGACGCGGCCGGGCATTTACAACATTCGCCTCACCTTGCTTTCCAAACGTTTTCCAGACACCTTAGTGCGAACTTCGCCGCTTGCTCAACGAGTAGTCCAAATCGTCGTAGTTGGTGGGAAATCCCCTGTTCCGGAGGTGGCGACGAAATGGCGTGAAATTACAAATTATAATCCAGCCGACCCGAGTTGGTGGCAACGACTGCGTGAACTTGATCCGACCAATAGAATTAAATATTTGGCGGGGTCAAGTCCGTCGTCGATTGGCTTTGCACCTTTCGGCAACCGCCGCGCAGAGAAGATACAGCATCACGATATTTCGATGACTCGTCTGGGGAGCGGGGGCTGGCAAGCGCTGCCGCTGAAAATTGAAAACCCGCAGCGTCCACACTTGTTAGAAATTGAATATCCCAATGACGTTCAACAGACAGCAGCAGTCAGCGTCTTAGAACCTAACGCGTTGGGAAAAATAGGACCGTTAGGAGTTGATACTGGTTGGAACCTTGATGATACCTCCTGGGAAACAACACGCAAAACTCTGACGCATAAGGTGTTGTTCTGGCCCAACACGAACACGCCGATGTTAGTGATTCGTAATCAGCGTGCTAGCAAGCCAGTTGTGTTTGGTAAAATCCGAGTTCAGCAATTGCAAGGAAGTTTGGCCGAGCTCTATCCGAAATTGGTGCGGAAAAAACAAAATCGGTTGGCCTTAGCCTACTTTAAAAAACCACTGTTTGCGGAGAACTTCAGTAGCCGCGAAGCAGTCGGGCCCGACAGTGTGGCAACGTTGGATGACTGGAGTACGTTTTACGACGGCGGTCAGCGGTTAGTGCAGTACTTGCAGTTTGCCGGTAACAATGGTGCTGTTGTTAATGTGTTGAGTGAAGGCAGTAGTCTATTTCCGAGTGATCTTTTTCATGCGACCCCCAAGTATGACAGTGGAGCGTTTTTTGACAATGGGCAAGACCCGCTGAAAAAAGACGTGCTGGAAATGCTCTACCAAATGTTTGATGAACATCAACTGGTGCTGATTCCATCCATTCAGCTCAACATGCCACTCATTGAACTGGAACAGCAACTCCAACATGCTACCCGCAGCAGGGGGATCGATTCAGCGATTGGCATACGATTAACTAGCGCCGCTGAGGGCCTGACTGCCGCTGGTACCGTTGGACGCTACAATCCACTTGATCCGCGGGTTCAATTGGCGATACGAAATCTAATCAAAGAGATGGTGCAAAGGTATCACGAGCACCCTAGTTTTGCGGGCATTAATGTTGAGCTTATTCCCGATTCGTACACACATTTACCAAATTCAAATTGGGGCTTAGATCCGACGACGCTACAGCGGTTTTTCCAAGACCAAGAAATTCAGCCGAGTGACTTACACGCAGATAACGTAAATGCGGTTCGGACTAGTTTGGCGAACGAGTGGAATCTGTGGAAACAACAACAGTTAAGCAAACTGTACAAAGACATTGCTGCTGACATCAATCTTTTTTCAAGAATGTCAGCGGGGAACGACAATCGGCATCCGCAACGGCTATATCTCTCGACAGCCGAGTTGTATGAAACGGTGGAGATTCAACGGTTGGCGTTTCCGACATTGCCACCAAAGAATATGTTAATAAACATCACTCGCGACATGTCGATCAACCCTGCGCTTACTCGCGGCGTAGAAAATCTGGTGTGGTTATCTCCACACAAAGCTAATCCAGTTGTTGACCCAGCATTGCAGAATATCGATATTGAGTTGGCTCAATCGGCAGGCGTTCATCAATTGTTTGCACAATCTGAATTGCACGGTGCTGTTTTCTTTCATGCCCCCGCTACCGCTCAACTCCCGCAACTTGATGCCAAGTCTCCGTGGGGTGCTGTCAATACGCAGACTTGGTTTGCCAACACCATCACACCATCGCATTTCTACAATCGTCAACGATTCATTAGCAAACTTGCAATGACGGATTGTCGAGTGTTGCTGGACGGAGGTTGGTTTTTGCCGTTAGGACAAGAGGATCACGTGCGTGGTTTATTGGCCACTTACCAACAATTGCCAGATGTAGCGTTCGAGACGATTAAGAATAAGCCAAAGCCAATTCCTCAGCCCCTAGTGATTCGTCGTTACGTTGAGAGTGGTATCAAAGATGGCACCAAGACCTACTTGTATGTATTGAATAATTCACCTTGGGCAGTGACCGCTCAAATCGATATCAACATGCAACCCGATGGCGTGCCGGTTTCGCTCGGTCAGAAATCTAAGTCGAGTTATCGGTGGCACCTGAATGGTGCGAATTGGCAAGTTGTCATGGAACCATTTGACTTAGTTGCCATTCGCATTGACCGTGTCGAAGCGCGAGTGGTATCGGCGTCGGTTCAATTTAACAAAGACGTGATTCCAAAATTGCAAGAGAATATATTGGCGGTCAATCAACAACTTAGTCGCCTAGAGCATCCAACGGCACTGCTGATTCGTAACGGTGACTTTGAAGACCGCAGTGTTCCCTCATTGGTAAACGGTTGGATATTTGACAAGAGTGCGGGCAATCTGGTGACTGTCGGAACCTCCCTTGCTCAACAAGGACAACGGTACTTGGAACTGCAGCGATCGACCGCTTCGCAAAACATCCTGTGGGTGCGTAGCGAACCGTTTGCGGTACCAACGACGGGTCGCATTGCATTTTCAGTTTGGTTAAGGACGAAAGACGCAGCCCAGGCACCAACAGTACGTTTGGCAATTGAGGGTCGGTATTATGGCCAACCATATTATCGACCGCGGACGATTGGCAGGCTACCGGCAGGTCGGGCGAGTGATCAGCAAGCGGCGGTATTGCATGCGAATTGGACGAAGTATGTGATTGTGGTAGATGATTTACCCGTGCGGGGCTTGACTGATATGCGTGTTGGCTTTGATCTGATGTCAGCAGGTCAAGTCGAAATCGATAATTTGCAAGTTTACGATCTGTGGTTTCAACCGCGTGAGTATCGCGAGTTGATGAAAGAGGTTTCGCTAGCGTATTCGTATCAGAAGCAAGGTCGTGTGGCGGATAGTTATCGGTTTCTAAATGCATTTTGGCCGCGATATATTTCTCGCAACACGCCGCCGGGATTCCCAGAGGTCGCCAGACGGTTAGATGACACAATTAATAAAGGACCTGAGACGCCGCCATGGCCTTCGATGCCAAACGTATTACAGCAGTTTAAAGACTTGCCGCAGAAGCTATTTCCCTTTTAGTGCCGCTGTTAGACCTCAGCGTCGTCTTTGATTTGCACTTGCAGTGCGCTGAGGATTTGGTTCACCCGCTCATTTTTGCGGCGGACGTTGATGACGTTGTCGAGCACGAATTCCTCTTTCTCGCCGGTTGGGCGAATGTAGAGTCGACCTGATTTGAGCAGTATATGTTCAAAGATATCGTTGATTTCCATTTCAAAACGCATGTGGGGTGCGGAGAAACGGCGAGAATGTCTGGGGAGACCATGATAGTGAATGACTTCGTTGGGTCGGATGACCCAATAGTCGAGTAAGCGTGCCAGGTACATCACGATGAAGACAAATCCAAGGAGCGCTGACATCGTCCAGTAGAATACTTTGTCGGCAACGGGGTTAATGCGATAAATCATATCCCCAAAACTGCCCATGAGTTCGGGTGATTTTACTCCCACGACCACGAGCCCTAAGACGGCAGCAAAGATGAAGAAGACGACCGCTAGAAATTTGCTTTGCGGAAAGTCAAACGCCATGACGAACAGGTTGAATGTGAAAAGGAAGAGGAAGATCACGGTGACCAAGACGGCCGCTGATCGTTTTACGAGTGCGGGCGACTCGCTGTCGGTCGGAGTTGCGCTATCCGTCTGAGTCTCAGCGGCGGTCGCTGTTGGAGGTTCTTGATAAACACCATCGGAGAATGAGAGCACTAGGGCAGCGACGATACTAGCGATCAGCGTGGGGTAGAGAAAGATGATTTTGGGGTAATGATAAATCCGTACTTCGTCTTTGATGCGAGCCTTTTTTTCTTTTTGACTTAGTTCGGGAGCCATCTTTTGTGAACCTCGCTGGCAATACTGGTGTTGTCTTATGTAAAGCGTAAGGGGTTTGCAAACGCGACGCAAATAGAAACAGAGAATTTGAGCGGATAAAAAAGCGGAGGGCACGGGACTTGAACCCGCAATCCGCAAGCGGACGTCTGATTTCGAATCAGATTGCTAGCCAATTCGCCTACCCTCCGGTGGTTCCATGCATCGCCGCATGTTCAGCTGCTGCTATTCTTATCGGATATTTAGCCAAAGGCAAGGGTAGGAGATAGTAGCGCTGGGAGTTTGCCCGCTGCAGCCGAGCCGCTTCACTACCTGCCCCGATACCGCCCCAAGAAAAATCGGTCTATGCCCAAAATCTCCAATGTAGTTTAATGTTCGCAGTTGCGTTTCTTCATGGATTGAAGGACAGAGTAGTTTTTTTGAAGGGGATGAGAGCATGGACGCTCGAATAGCTGCAATGATTGTGGCAGTCGGTGGATTATGTTTACCGTTCTCCGCGAATGGGGCGAGTTACCGTACGCAGAATTTTGTGGTCACGGCGGATTCGCCGAGTTTGGCCCGAGAAGTTTCGTTAGCAGCAGAAACCTATCGCCGTGAGTTGTCTCGGCAATGGTTAGGCTATGATCTAAAGCCATGGGCTGCACCTGTACCGATTCAAGTAAACGTCGCGTCTCATTTAGGCGCTGGTGGTGTGACGAGCTTTATCTTTGAATCTGGAATTCCTAAACATTGGCAGATGACGATTCAAGGCAGTCGTCAACGCGTGCTCGATAGCGTGTTGCCACATGAAGTGAGTCACACGGTATTTGCCACTCACTTTGGCAGGCCTTTGCCGCGCTGGGCGGATGAAGGTGCCTGCACGACGGTTGAGCATAATTCCGAGAAGCAGAAGCAACACAAGTTGTTGTTGCGTTATCTGACGACTGATCGCGGCATTCCGTTTAACAAGATGTTGCGGATGAAAGAATATCCCCGTGATATTATGACGCTCTATTCTCAGGGATTTTCCGTTTCACAATATTTAATTGCTCATCATGGAAAACGGACCTTTGTCAAGTTTCTCGAGGATGCGATGTCCACCGGTAATTGGGATTTGGCGATTAGTAAACACTACCCGTTTACTGGCGCATCAGATCTGCAAGTAAAATGGGTTGCTTGGCTAGGCAAGGGCAGTCCCCAAGTATCGGTGCCCGCTACGCTGGCGACGTTTGTTGCTACGGGCAAACCGGCGGATGAAGAGCACCCTGCTGATGTGGGTTGGGTTGCTAGACGACGTTGACTCAAAAAAACACTGTTAGTGTTTCATCTTAATTAGAAAGTAGATGCGGATGAAGTTACAACCATTTCACTTAGCAGTGGGTGTGCATGACTTAATTGCTGCGCGAGAATTCTATGGGGGGCTGCTTGGTTGTACTGAGGGTCGTAGTTCGCAGCGGTGGGTTGATTTCAATTTTTTTGGGCACCAGTTTGTGGTGCATGTTGATGATGCCAAAGACGGGTGCGCCCCAGCGGTGGACGTGACCAATGCAGTGGACGGACATGCTGTGCCGGTTCCACATTTTGGAGTGGTGCTAGAGTGGCATACTTGGCAGTCCCTAGCGGATAAATTGAAGTCAGCGAATATAGAGTTCGTGATTGAACCTTATATCCGTTTTGAGGGCGAAGTTGGCGAGCAGGCAACGATGTTCTTTTACGACCCGAGCGGCAATGCATTGGAGTTCAAAGCGTTTAAAGATGAGACGCAATTATTTGCGACTACGAACTAACAGCTAAAACGGCAATGATATGATGCGTTGGCAAACATTAACGGCCGGTTGACTGGGTGCTATTGCTGAGTAGTTTTTTGATAATTAAGACGGTGGTTGTTGCGCCGAGTGCCGCTCCAAAAAAGATTGCGGTCGGGATGATCCAATGTTCATTTGAGGTCAGGTGAGCGAAAAACATGTGAGAGAGATTGTCCTGAGGAGTAAGAGAAGTGTCGCAACAGTTTAAAATAGCAATATATTTATGATGAGGAAGGCTTGGTGTGCTGCTGCCACGCAGCAAGCATTTTTTCAACAATTTGGTCGATCGGGTGGTCGATATTAATTTGGGCCATCACGATAGGACCCTGACCGCGCATTCTCCTAGCGTCAGCTTCCATCACATTGAGGTCGGCGCCAACGGCTTCAGCCAAGTCAACTTTATTGATTACCAATAGATCTGATTGGGTGATCCCGGGTCCCCCTTTACGTGGCACTTTATCACCTCCGGCAACATCGATAACGTAGATCGTATAATCGGCGAGCTCGCGGCTAAAATCGGCAGCCAGATTATCTCCCCCCGACTCGACAAACAATAGTTCCGGCGAATGTAGCTGTGAAAGTTCTTCTAGGGCAAGTAAGTTATGTGAGATATCTTCGCGAATGGCGGCATGTGGGCACCCACCGGTCTCCACAGCGCGAATGCGGTCCGCTTGCAATGCGTCGTTGCGCAAAAGGAATTCGGCATCTTCCTGTGTGAAAATATCGTTTGTGACCACGGCGAGATTGTGTTTATCGCGGAGTGCCTTGCAGAGTGAAAGTAACAAGGCCGTTTTCCCACTTCCGACAGGACCACCAATGCCAATCGTAAACGCCCGGTGTTGATAGTCTCGATTAGCACCCGGCAAAGCGCGTTGATCAAAGTAACCGGGATTTTCAAGTGGTTCGTGTGAGTGTGTTGCACCGTGCGAATGGTCATGGCTATGGTCGTGGTCATCATGCATGATTGTAGTGGGCCTATCTGTGGAGGGTGCAATAAAAGAATGTTGTGAATTTAAGATATTCCAAGACTAACTCTGAAACAGCCTTGAGTAGAGTCGGTCGTGGTTGGATTGTAAGATATCGAGGATGGGTGAGGTCTGGGCGATGTCACTCAAACAATATGTCTCACAGTGTTTTAGCACTAGTGTAAATTCGTTGTCAAGTTGGGGCCAAATGGATTGCGCGGCTAAAGGGCCGATAATATTTAGTCGTATCGCACTGGAAATCAAATCACGGATCATGGTGAATAGAAATAATTCAGCGCCCTCGTGAAGCGAGATTCCTAGCGCGCGAGTGACATATCCGAACGTCGGTAGTAGATGACCGCGGATTGTCTTATTGCGGACTTGCACGAGTAATTGATCGATGGCATCGTAGTCAAACGCTTGGCAACAAGTCGCTAGAAATGCTTGACCCTGACGCAAGCTCGCGCGCCTTGCCACGTGATTACCCAGCAGGGCGTGACATAGGTTGTCTAATTCAACTGTAGTTTGACTTTGTTGATGAGCGGCTACAAATTGTGGCAGGTTGTAATGACGACTCTGGCGAATTTGTGTGACCAACAGGTCAATAAGTTGTCCTGGGTGCTTTAATTCGCCCCATTGGTAGAGTGCTTCAAGACCGCCGGAATGTGCAAATCCTCCACTTGGAAATGCCGAATCAACCAATTGGTATAGCAATCGTGTATTAGAAGCTCTTTTAGCCACAGTAAACGCTCAATTTAATGGATATCAATCGTTACAGTTTAACAAATTTAAACTTAATCACGATTCTTCCTCAAAAATGTGGTATGAGGACCAGCGAAAAAATCGAAACTACTTGTAGTGGTTCGTATCTCGCTACCAACGCAATAGTCGTTGTTAACAATAATTTAGTATACGAACCGTGTGTCGCATTATCTTAGGCGAGGATATTGCCTAAAACTAGATATAAATGGAATGTATTTGAAAGGGATTCAGGGATAGCGGTACTTTGCGTTTTTTCTGTATTTAAATGGAGTTGCAAAATGAAAAGGTTATTATTTACGGGAATGTTGTTAGCTTTAGGGATGTTTGTGTTCACACAAGCAGCTCATGCCCAGATCAAATTTAGTGAATTTGACGGTGCACGTCTTGTGACTTATACCCAAGATGATGCGTCTGAAAGCACGTTCAAAGATTGGGTTGGCGAAATGAATGTTGGTGCGGGACTTCGCACGAGCATGAATTCAGCTAAAACCGGAGGTGCTTCTCGTACCTATGATTTCAATCTAGACAACGTTCGTTTGTATGTCAGTAGCAGTGGTCATGATGTGATTACATTGGAATTCAACATGGACATTAACAACGCTCAAGGATTTGGCGTTGGTACTGAAGCAGGCGAAGCTCGCGTGCTCGATGCGATCGCAAAATTCAAGCTCAGCGATGCTGTTAATGTCTGGATTGGGCGCATGTTACCTCCAAGTGATCGAAGTAACCTCAGCGGACCTTACTACTTGAATGCTTGGACATTTCCTTGGGTTCAATTTGGATACCACAATATCTTCCAAGGTCGTGATGATGGTATTTTGGTACATGGGAAGCTTAAGGAAGGCCGATTTGAATATGCAGTTGGTGCTTTTGACGGTAAAAGTGCAGCCGCAGGAAGCAATGACAACATGATGGTTGCTGGTCGGCTTAACGTTAATCTTCTTGATGTTGAAGAAGGTTATTACAACTCCAGCACCTATTTTGGTTCGATGGATATCCTCACTATAGGATTTGCATTCCAAAGTCAAAATGGTACGGATATTGGTACTGGAGATTACGACGGCTACAGTTTTGATGTGCTATACGAACGACCAACTGACGATGGCGGTGCTATCACCGTTGAAGGTGCATGGTACGATTTCGAAGGTACTCAATCCACCAATGATGGTAACAGCTATTTCGTCATGGTTTCACGTATGTCCGGTTCGGACGTCGCAATTGGTCCAGCTTCAGGCCGAGTTGTTCCTTACTATCGCCATCAAAACTTTGATCGCGATGCAGGCGCTGCAACGGATAAGATTCGTAGCAACGACTGGGGATTACACCTCGTCATGAACGGACACAACTCGCGTTTCACTCTGGAATACTCAAAATCTGAGACTGTTTCAGGTGGTTCAACCGAAGACGTTCGTTTTGGGTATCAACTACAGTTCTAAGTGTAGCTATATTTCCCCCTTGATTCGTCAAAAAGGGCAGTTGCGAAGTTTTTCGCAACTGCCCTTTTTTTTTGCACTAAGCTCGAGCCTTGCATGTATTCTAGGCAAAGCCAAAATCGAACAAGACTTGCGGTATTATTTTTAGGGAAAAATAAACGATGTAAACTCTTTAATAAATAACAGTTGCATTTGTTTCAGGTCTTTCTGTCGCTGAAATTTGGCACGGTATTTGCGTATTGTGTTGGTTTATACAAACGCGAATTTTTATGTAGTCATTGTGTTGATGGCTTGTGTACTGATTTTATTAAATGAAAAGGCGGGAAGCGCTATGTTGAAGAAAATAAATTTAATGTTGTTTGCTGGGCTAATAGCCACAGTACTTTCGGTGGGTTGTAGTAGTTCCACCTCGACTGATTCATCATCGGTTGAAGTCGGACTGGAAGATATAACAAGCCAGAGTCCGACGGATGAGGAAACGGTTACGGATGAGGAAACGGTTACGGAAGTGGAAACGGTTACGGAAGTGGAAACGGTTAAGATTGGTATCTTACATTCCCTCAGTGGTACGATGGCGATTTCTGAATCGTCCCTGGTAGATGCAGTTCAATTGGCAGTGGACGAGATTAATGCAGCCGGTGGCGTACTTGGAAGAGAGATCGAACCGGTCGTTGTTGACCCAGCTAGTGACTGGGACTTATTTGCGGAAAAGGCCAAGGAACTGATTGTGACGGAAAAAGTCGCAGTGACTTTTGGTTGCTGGACGTCTGTAAGTCGTAAGTCAGTATTGCCTGTGTTTGAGGATGAAAATGCATTGTTGTTCTATCCCGTTCAATATGAAGGTGAAGAACAATCATTAAATGTCTTTTATACGGCCGCTACGCCAAATCAACAGTTGATTCCAGCCGCTCAATATATGATGAGTGAAGCCGGTGGCAGCTGTAAAAAATTCTACTTATTGGGAACAGATTACGTATTCCCACGTACTGCCAATAAAGTACTAAAGGCATTTCTCAAGAGCGAAGGTGTTGCCGATGAAAACATCATCGAAGAATACACACCATTTCACCATCAGGAATACCAAACCATCGTTGGTAAAATTAAGGAATTCGCTGCTAGTGGAGATGCTTGTATTCTGTCGACCATCAATGGCGATAGCAACGTACCTTTCTACAAGGAATTTGCCAACCAAGGTCTAACTTCTGTGGATTGCCCAATTATGGCTTTCTCGGTTGCCGAAGATGAATTGCGAGCGATGGATGTACCACCATTGGTAGGCCACTTGGCTGCTTGGAATTATTTTCAGAGTGTAGATTCTGAGTCGAACGCTAAGTTTATCGCCGCGTTTAAAGCTAAGTTTGGTGCGGATCGCGTTACGGATGACCCGATTGAAGCCGCATATTTTGGCGTCTACGTATGGGCTGCAGCAGCAGAAAAAGCTGGCAGTTTTGATGTTGATCTGGTTCGTGAAGCGGTTTACGGTATGGAATTTGACGCTCCCGGTGGTCCTAAAAAGATGCACGAGAGTAATCAACATACTTTGAAGCCTGTGTACATCGGTGAAATTCTAGCAGATGGACAATTCCGAATTGTTCATGAGAGCGATGGGTTAGTATCCCCAGATTCTTATAGCTCCTATCTTCACCCCGATGGAAAATATCCAGCACCAACTGGTGGACCCAAGAAATAGTCGTGTAATCTTCGCAGTTCTCAAGGGTGTTACCTTGTAATTACGGATGCCAACTCGGAGAATTAGGAACGTGTTTTGTTCTTAATTCTCCGTTTGGTTATTCGACATTACGGCACCTTGTGTAATCAAAAATCGATTAGGCGATTTCTAAAAAATGACAATCATCCGGTTATTTCAATTTCGATGTTTGCGCATTGTGATGTTGTTTGCCTTGTCGTTGGTCAGTTGCGTTCTCAGCGCTCAAGATAACCCATTGCGAGATTTGATGAGCTTGGTCAGTGCTGACGAAGTAAAAATTCGTCAGCAAACGCTCAAAGAATTATCCGATTTTGACGATCCTCGAGTTCTAGGATTCTTAGAGGACTACAAGTTGGGAAAGTTGTTTAGGTTTGAGTCTCAACTGGTTCGTGGAGAAACTCAAACGGATGAGAATTCTGTCAGCGTAATTCCGCTAGAAGATTTTCTTGAGCGAACACCCGTGCTTGATGCAGCGGGACAACAATACGTTATTGTCAAACGAAATCTTAAGACATTAATTGTTCCGCGTACTGATCGAAGATTGTTACAAAATGCAATTCTGGTTCACACGTTACGCTCTGGTAGTGTCAAAAAACGCTCGGAAGCTGCTCAACGTCTGGGTGCAACACGGCAATTGGAACATATCCCGCTGTTGCAGGAAATCGTTGCTCAAGACGAAGCTGCTGAGGTTGTTTATGCTGCTCGGGAAAGTATCGGAATATTGCAACTGCAGGACTCTGCGGCAGAAAAGACCACGATTCTGAAAGCAGCTATAGTACTGGGCGAGCTGAAAAGCCTGCGCGGTAAAGCGCGTTTGGAGCAGGAGTTAAAAAAAATTGATGATCGTCTGTTGAAAGGCGAGTTGATTGATATTGAAATTCGTCAGGCATTGCATACTGAGTATCAGGCGATTGAGCAGTATCACGAGCGAACATCGCTATTGAAAAGCCTATTTAATGGAATTAGCACCGGTTCTATCCTGATTTTGATTTCCTTGGGGTTGGCAATCGTGTTCGGCCAAATGGGAGTGATAAATATGGCACATGGAGAACTGGTGATGTTGGGAGCTTATGCAACCTATGTCATGCAGTTGGGTTTTGGACATACTCCGGATGATCCCAACAATTGGTTTTATGTGGCAGCCCTGCCGATGGCGTTTATCGTAGCAGCGACTGCGGGAATTTTGATTGAGTATTTTGTCGTGCGGCATCTTTACGCCCGCCCCTTGGAATCATTGTTAGCGACTTGGGGAGTGGGTTTGATTTTGATTCAGTTTGTACGGGCTGGATTTCCATGGGCCGATTACGATAAGGTAGCATTTCTACCGGACGTTCTTTTGTGGGGAGGCTTTGGCGATAATATTGGTGTCAATGCACCGACTTGGTTAGTCGGCGCGTTTGAGCTGCAGCCAGGACTTGTGATTCCCTACAACCGAGTGTTTATTATAGTTTTGACGATGGTCATCGTTGCCGCAATTGCTTGGATGATGAAACAGACTCGATTGGGATTAAGGATTCGAGCGACGGTTCAGAATCGTGAAATGGCGGCTAGCTTAGGTGTGAAAACAAGGCAGGTCGATCGGATTACGTTTGCGATTGGATCAGGGTTGGCTGGCATTGCCGGTTGTGCCTTAACGACGCTCGCTGGGGTTACACCTGACATGGGACAAAACTACATTGTGGACTCTTTCCTAGTTGTCGTGACCGGTGGTGTTGGCAAACTTGCCGGTACGGTATCTGCGGGTGGAGGTATCGGTGTGGTGAATACCTGGTTGGAGACGACGACATTTGGCACAGGACTGTTTGCGACAGGATTGTTTATGCTTGTTGTTGGTGGCATTGTTCTTAT
>Ga0208879_1003323_pt1 | contig 13280 bp, 10 predicted proteins | sample Knorr_S15_td_Bot_FD_185605 | JGI IMG/M metagenome (GOLD analysis project Ga0208879, IMG submission 185605) | Marine microbial communities from Southern Atlantic Ocean transect - Knorr_S15_td_Bottom_ad_5009_LV_A (SPAdes) (version 2) | ecosystem: Environmental > Aquatic > Marine > Oceanic | place...
GCGTCGAACCATCGATACGTTGCAGGCCGCAGGTGCTGACGTCGCTCTGTGCGTCGTTCTGGTCAACAAGACAGAGGACAATGCGGTCTCTGGAGTCCCGATGCGGGGACTCGTCCGTGCCGTTCGTATCTGAGGTGAAACACCAATGCATTGGGCGGATGTCATCGCCGAGCGTCTGGCAAAGCGGGGCGATTCCCACATCATCGCGACCGGCATCACTCCTTCCGGCCCGATTCATGTCGGAAACATGCGTGAGGTCCTGACGGCAGACCTGATCACACGCGCCTGCGAGGATCGCGGGCTGTCGGCTGAAATGATCTACATCGCCGATGATGCCGACCCGCTTCGAAAGGTGTATGGCTTTCTAGACGAAACGGTCTATAGCGAATACATCGGTCAGAGTCTCGCAGATATCCCCGCGCCTGATGGCGAGGGATCCTATGCGGACCACTTCCTTGCACCCTTCTTCGCCACGCTTGAGGAACTGGGTATCGAGCACCGGGTCGTTCGCGCCTCCGAGGCCTATCGTGACGGGCGCTACGCCGAGGGTGCCCAAGCCTGCATCGAGAAGCGCGATGAGATCCGCGCCATCCTCGACAGCGTTCGCAGGGACCCGTTGCCAGAATCCTGGTTCCCGTACAATCCCGCAGATCATCGCGGAAGCCAACACGGTGTTCGGGTCACAGGATTCGAGGGGCCCATCGTCAACTGGGTGGCATCGGATGGCACAGAAGGTTCCTCAGATGTGCGCAAGGGTGAGGGCAAACTCCCGTGGAGACTCGACTGGGCTGCACGGTGGATGTGGAACGGTGTGACCTGTGAGCCCTTCGGCAAGGACCACTCGGCAGCCGGCGGCTCCTGGGATACCGGTACTCGCATCGTCGAACTTCTCGGCGGAAAGGCACCCCTCGGCGTTCGATACGAATGGGTCATGCTCAAGGGACGCGGCGCGATGTCCTCAAGTGCAGGAAACACGGTGTCTGGGCGAGAATTACTCGACATCGTTCCACCTGAGATCATGCGCTTCATCATCAGCCGAAACAAGCCTTCCAAGGCCTTCGACTTCGATCCCGGGGCGGGTCTCATCGCAACCGCGGATGAATACGAGCGGCTCGAGACCCGTTATCATGCCGAGATCAAAGCGTTGGGACTCCACACCCTGGATTCGGAGATGGACCGCAAAACGGCTCAGAAAGCGGACCTCGGCCGAGGATTCGAATTCGCTCAGATTGACCGCAGAGGAAGAACACAGGGGGATGCGGGGTTGAATGTCTCATTCGGCCACCTCAGTCTGCTCTGTCAGGTGCGGGCCTCGGATGAGGCGGTTCTCGAATCTCTCGGCAAGGATGACGCGAGGCTCAGAGATCGAATCCGGCGCATGCGCAACTGGATCGCTTCCGACTTCTTCCCCGAGGAGAGTCGAATCGTGCTTCGTGCAACCTCGGTCGATGCCGAGGACCGGGCGCTGCTGCTCGGGGTGCGAGAGTTCATCTCAGCCGTCGAGTGGCAGGCCTCTGAAATCCAGAATGGGCTCCCCGATGTGGCGAAGGCGCTCGACCTGCCGGTGCGAGATGCCTTCCGCGTCACCTACCAATCTCTGCTCGGAAAATCCCGTGGGCCACGGGTAGGCACCCTGCTCGCCGCGTTCGACCGGAGAACCGTCCTCGACACACTGGATTCGGCGCTCGATTGAGTTCTTCAGAACACCGAGCAAACATCCCCACAGAGCGCACGCTTGAAAACCTCTGAAGGACGTCGCCTCATCAATGACCGTCCACTGTCCGAGTTGCGAGGCGCCCGTGGAGGCGACCTCGAAGTTCTGTCTTCAGTGCGGACACGATCTCGAGACCGACGGTCCAATCACATCGACCGGCCACGATGTTCGACAGTTGAAAGAGCTGATTCGAAGCCGAGAAGACCTCTCGATGGCCGACAAATTCGACCTCATCGCCAAGATCGAAGAGGGATCGAACCCGATTGAACTCGGCTTGGCCTCCTCCTCGGAGGGAAGCGGGGTGACGCCGCAACAGATGGAGGCACAAGCCGCGGCGCCAAAGGTGGTCAAAGACAGCCTTTCTGAAGCTGCCCAGGGCTACACGACCAATCCTGCCGCTTCAGCGGCGGTCGCACTGATGAGTCAGAAGACCGATGCGTGGGGCATGATCACCTCCGGCTCGATCAACACGCGTGACCCGCTCTTCCTCGAAGCGATGGCGTTGGGCATGGAGGCCAGCCATCACATCCACGATATCGCCGCAGGTGGCATCGATGATACCGAACTCACCAATGAGGACCTCCGAGGAATTCCCATTCTCAAGCCGCCCAAGCGCTCCTTCTGCCCGAAGTGCGGTTCCGACATCCACTCTCACACCATGTTGCAATGGCGAAAATGGCGCGACCATTCAGGTGAGGTCGTCCAACTTCAGGCCCAGGCGGCCATGGAGACCAGTCTGGTCCAAGTCGCTGCCCACTATCTGTCAGCGACCCAGGCGGCGGAGGCCCAGCGTGATGACCTCGCCGCTCAGGTGGCTGCATTGGACGAAGGAAAGATGACCGAGAATATCATCAAGGAACTGCGCCCGAAACTGTTCAAGGAGGCCGAGGCGCAACTGCGTGTCCAGGTCGAAGAGGAATTGCGTGAAACGATTGAGGCTGAGATTCGCGCGGATCTCGCTGCGCGCGGTGGCGCGCGTGGAGGTGCGCGCACGATTGCGACGAGTGGGGGCTCCACCTTCAAACCGAGTGCGGGTCAGAAGAAAGCGAGCGTTCCGGTTCGACGAGGCGCGGCCAAGAAGACCTACGAAGGAGCCCCGGACGGCAAGGCAGCGTGGTTCCTCAAGGATGCACTCGATACCATCTTCGATCCGCATGGCAGCGGCAAGGTCCTGAAACCCAAGACGATTCTCGCCCGGTCCGCCGATGGCAATGTTCGCGTGCAAGATGTCGTTCGCATCTATACCGAGGAAGGAGAGGACGGCCTTTCCGAACTCGCCTGGACCAGTCCCTTCACCAAGTACATCATCGAAGCACTCGAAGCCTGTTGACATCAGAAAGCGATTCAATTTCACTTTCATCTGTTTCAGTCTCTCTCTCCCCTTGATGAGTTCAAGGACCCACTCAGAACAAGGGTGGGCGGGTTGGACCCAGACGGCTCAGATGTAGTCGACGATGAGCCGGCGCGGCTCCGGTATGCCCTCTTGAGCGACGGCGATCGCTTCGGCTTCCATGCGCGCGCCGGACATGGTCGTGACGAACGGGATGTTGAGTTCCACAGCGAGCCGGCGCATCATGTTGCCATCGAGCACGGCGCCACCTGAATTGCTCGGCGTGTTGATGATCAGCTGGATGTCACCCTTGCGCATCAGGTCCAAGGCATCGGGCGACTGGCCCTCGGCGATCCTGTAGCAGGTCTCGACCTCGACCTCACCGACATCGCGAAGATGACGCGCCGTGCCTTTGGTTGCGTGCAGCGTGAAACCCATCTCTGCCAATGCGCGGGCGATCGGAATCAGATTGCCCTTGTCCGAATCCTTCACCGTGAGATAGACACCGCCACGAGTGGGTACAGGCAATTCGGTCGCCAGCCTTGCTTTGAGGTAAGCTGAGGCTGCGTCGACATGGCTACCCATGACCTCACCCGTGCTTTTCATCTCAGGACCGGGCGCAGGGTCCAATCCTCGGAGTTTGAGGAAGGGGAAGACCGGCGCCTTGACACAGACCACATCGGTCTGACGGCGTGGGATCTCGATCTCTTCCAGCAGTCCACCAATCGCGATGTGGGCGGCGATTCTCGCCAGTGGGATGCCGGTCGCCTTGGCGACGAAGGGAAAAGTTCGGCTGCCTCTGGGATTGACCTCGAGCACGTAGAGTTCATCTTTGCAGATGGCGAATTGGATGTTGAAACATCCGATGATATTGAGGCCGATTCCGATCTCTTTCGTCCACGCATGGACCTTTGCAAGGATTTCATCACTCACGTTCTGCGTGGGGATGAAACAGGTTGAGTCACCGCTGTGGATGCCCGCTTCCTCCAGGTGTTCCATGACCGCTCCGATGAGCACATCCCGGCCATCACAGACCGCATCGACATCGAGTTCGATCGCGTTGCCGAGATATTCGTCGACCAGCAGCGGTTTGTCCGGTGCGATGTAGGCATCGGCCATGTAGGTCGCGAGTTGGTCATCGTCGGTGAGAATCTCCATGCCGCGTCCACCGAGCACATAGGAAGGGCGGACCAGAACGGGATAGCCGATCTGGGCGACCGCCTGACGAATCTGTTCGGGAGTCGTTCCCGTGCGTCCGTTCGGCAGTCGGATGCTGCTGCGTTCTCCAAAGGCTTCGAAGCGCTCTCGATCACTGGCCTCATCGATCGCATCCGGGCTGGTTCCCAACATCTCACAAGCCAGCCCAAGCGTGGAGAGATGATCGGTGCGTGCATCCAGTGGAAGCGCGAGGTTGATTGCCGTCTGACCTCCGAATTGCAGCAGAATACCGTCCGCACTCTCTCGAAGCAGAACCTCGGCCACACATTCGGTCGTGAGCGGCTCGAAGTAGAGGCGGTCTGAGGTGTCGAAATCGGTGCTGACGGTCTCTGGATTGTTGTTGATGATGATCGCTTCGTGGCCGTCTTCCCGAATCGCCTGTACGGCGTGCACCGCACCATAATCGAATTCGATGCCTTGTCCAATGCGAATCGGGCCTGAGCCGATGACGACCAGACGGCGGCGTTCTTCGACCTTCTCCGCCGCGACTCGATCGATGCCGAGTGGGGCACTGCCGCCCTCATAGGTCGCGTAATAGTAGGGCGTGACAGCAGCGAACTCAGCGGCACACGAGTCGACCATTCGGAAGAGTGGGTGAATCGAGAGGGCATGCCTGTGTTGCATCACTTCGATTTCAGTGCGACCTTGCGGCAGTTTGTTCCATCCAGAAGCCGGGAAGCCTGACAGCGCATCCGCGATGTGGGCGTCGGTGAACCCGAGTCCCTTCCATCTGCGCATCTGAGCCTCGGTGATCTCGGATGCATCACAGTCCGCCGCGACGATCTCGGCCTCCATCTCGGCGATCTTCTTGAACCGGTGAAGGAACCATCGGGTGATGTTGCCCGTTCCCGTTCGCACCTCTTCGATACTCATCCCTCGTCGGAAGGCCTCGATCAGCGCGCCCATTCGACGGTCGGTCGCCACCTTCAGCCAGTCTGCGAGGATCGCTTCGGGCAGGGGCTCATGTGCTCGTTCATCCATCGATTCTCCATCGCTTGCATCCGCCTCGGTCAGCGGTCGGGGATGCGGTTGCCCATATTCCAGAGAAGCGATGGCCTTGAGGAAGGCCTCCTCGAAGCAGCGCCCGATCGCCATCACCTCGCCGGTGCTCTTCATGCTCGTGCCCAGTCGGCGATCCGCGGTGCGGAACTTGTCGAAAGGCCAGCGCGGGATCTTCACGACCGTATAGTCCAGAGTCGGTTCAAAGGCCGCGGTCGTGCCCCCACCGATGATTGGATTCGGCAATTCATCGAGCGTGTAGCCAACCGCGATCAGCGCCGCGATTCTCGCGATCGGGTATCCGGTGGCCTTGGAGGCCAGAGCGGAGGAGCGGGAGACCCGGGGGTTGACCTCGATGATGCGGAACTCCCCGGTATCCTGGTTGACGGTGAACTGGACATTACAGCCGCCTTTGATGTCGAGTCTTCGAATCAGTCGAAGTGCCGCGTCGCGCAGCCTCTGATGGTCACGGTCCGACAAGGTCTGAGCGGGGGCGACGACCACCGATTCCCCGGTGTGAATGCCCATCGGATCGATATTCTCCATGGTGCAGACGACGATGCAGTTGTCCGAAGCATCCCGCATGACCTCGTACTCGAATTCCTGCCACCCGAGGATGCTCTCCTCGATCAGCACCTGCCCGATCTGACTGTGCAGAATGCCTTGGCTGGCGATCTCGACCAACTCACCGGTATTCCACGCCGTGCCCCCGCCCAGTCCTCCAAGCGTGAAGGCGGGGCGGATCAGGATCGGGTACTCGCCGAGTTCCTCTGCAGCTGCGAGCACTTCCTCAATCGAATTACAGGCCATCGCAGCCGAGATCGGCAGATCGATCTCCTCGCAGACCTGATTGAACAGATTGCGGTCCTCGGCCTCGTCGATCGCCTGCAGGTCGCAGCCGATCAATTCGACACCGAGTTTGGCCAGGCTGCCATCGTGGGCGAGCGTGGTCGCGATGTTGAGAGCGGTCTGGCCGCCCATGCCCGCGAGCAACGCGTCCGGCTTCTCGATCTCGATAATGCGCCGCACGACATCGGGAAGCAGGGGTTCGATGTAGATCCGGTCGGCCATCTCTGGGTCGTTCTGGATGGTCGCTGGATTGCTGTTGACCAGGACGACCTCATAGCCATCGCTGCGCAGTGCACGACAGGCTTGGGACCCTGAGAAATCGAACTCCGCCGCCTGGCCGATGCGAATCGGGCCACTACCCAGAATCATGATTCTGTTCAGATCATCACGTCGCGGCATCGGCTTTCACCTCCAGATGTTCAGCGATCATCTGTTCGAAGCGATCGAACAGCGGATTGGCATCGTGCGGACCGGGACAGGCCTCTGGGTGATACTGGATGGTGAAGGCGGGTCGACCCTTGACATCCAGTCCTTCCACGGTGCGGTCATTGGCGTTGACATAGCGCACCTCGACCTCACAGCCGATGAGATTCTTCACCTCACCTGAATTGGCTCCTGATGGGTGTGGGGCCAGCATGCCCTGAACGGGGTCCTCCACTGCGAAACCGTGGTTCTGACTGGTGATCATGACCTTGTTGGTCTGCAGGTCGAGAACGGGTTGATTGCCCCCTCGATGACCATAACGCAACTTGTAGGTTCGCAGACCTGAGGCCAACCCCATCAGTTGATGGCCAAGGCAGATGCCCATCACCGGCAAGCCATCCTTGGTCGCCTTGGCCAGCGTCATCCTCGCTGAGGTCGCCGTGCCCGGATGGGCAGGATCTCCCGGGCCATTCGAACAGAACAGGGCATCAATCTGGTATTCCTCGGTGAGAACCGAGTAGGCGATGTCCGGCGGACACCATAGGACTTCGAATCGGGTACAGAGTTCCCTCAGGATGTTGTATTTGATGCCGCAATCCAAGGCCGCGACCCGCGGAAGAGGGGTGCCAGAGGCAGACTGAGCGCCCTCGTTGAGGAAGACGGCCTCGTCACGACTGGTCTCATCGGCGAGGTCTGCAAGGTCCGGTGATTCCATGGATGCGAGGATCTGAAGCATCTCGGCCTCAGCATCAAGCGGTCCGAAGATGGACAGAATCACACCATGCTCGCGCACGCGGCGCGTCACGGACCGCGTATCGATGCACGAGATGCCGGGCACTCCGTGGGCGATGAGCAGATCATTCACCGAGCCGATCGAATCGCGATGGTCGGGCTCGGTCATGAGTTCACGGCAAACCACACCCCGCGGCCACACTCCGGCGGACTCTGAGATGCCCGCCGCGATGCCGTAATTGCCCAGCAGTGGCCAGGTGAAGGTGAGCACCTGACCGGCGAAGGAAGGATCGGTCAGAGATTCCTGATAGCCGGTCATGTTCGTCGTGAACACCAGTTCGCCCTCGGCGAGGGCTGCCGCGCCGAACAACTCACCTTCGTGGCGACTGCCATCGGCGAGCAACAGCACGCCAGCACCACTCGCCGGCTCATGCTCGGTTCCAGTCGAACCGGGAAGGAGGAGATCAGCCGCATCGCGCGCGATGAAGGCTCGGGAAACGCCGGGTTGTCCGCTACCGGGAGAGAAGCCCCCTGCAAACGTCACCTCTGCACCTTCAAAGGCTCCCAGCAATCCGGTTATAATCATTCAGATGGACCTGAATCGTCATCATGGTCGACAACGACCTTTCCGGAGGGATGAGGTCTGACCTCAAGACGTGCATTTGGGAAGTTCTCGGGACCCGCGACACCACCCATGAGTTCAGCCATGAACAGCGCGAGTGCGGCGACCTCGGAATGGGGTTGGTGACCGACCGCAACATTGTGATCGGCCAACTTGTAGATCTCGCCGGGCACCTTGGCGCCGCCGACGACGACAGCAATGCTTCCGGTTTGATCGATCTGAGATGTGACCTCATCATGCGGTTCGCCATACATGGTCAGGTGAACGATCGTTCCCCCCTCGGACTTGAAGTGCCGCAACCAGCTGAGCGCACCCTTTCGGTATTCGGTCGTGAAATCCCCACCGAAGGTCTGGCTCACGTCTGCAAGGGTGGTCAGGACGCCTTCATCCTCATCTCCGCAGAGCACGAAATGGCTTGCACCCATCGCCCGCGCTGTGAGTCCCAGATGACTCGTGATGCGCTTGTCGCGCTGTTGGCGATGGCCCAGCCGGACCACGGTCACATCAGGCGCCATCGGACTCAGTCGCTGGTCAATCCTTCATCAGCCTGTCCATAGGCACCGGGATTATCGATCGGCGAGATCTCGATCGGGAAGACTCCGAGCAGATTGCGAACCCAGGACAACAGCAAGGCGTCGAGAAACATCGTCGCGCAGTAGTAGACCATCGCGCCCAGCGCGATCAGTCGAGCCGAATGCAGCATCAGCAGAGGAGGTGCATCGCCGAAGGCGAGATGGCCGAGCGGTTCGAGCGCCATGAAGACCGCGAGGATCAGCATCGCACCACCGAGGAAGCCAGGCCAGGGTTCACTGCGCTCCCGTGACAACATCATCAGCACGGTCGAGACGAACACGATGAAGGGGACGACACCGGCGACGACGATGTAATTCCAGCCCATGATCAGCGAGGCTGGGGCTTCCGTGGAACCGAGCTCATCGCCGAACACGGTGATCGTCAACCACCAGAACAACACGACGGCCATCATCAGCACGCCGGAGGCGACCGCATTGCGGAACACCATCTGGCCCATCTCATGCCGGTCGGTCGGCTTGAGCCTCTGGAGAATCGACTCCGCGAGTTCGAGCGCGTCTGCCGTAGGCAGGTCTCCCGCCTCGTCCGAGACCGAGAGGCGCGCCTCGCCCTGCTCGACATCCATGGGCACGAGAGCCATGCTCGCGCCATCAGCGTCCTCGTCCACGAGAGGCCAACGGCCTCTGCGCACATCATAAACCATGCTGCGCCACTCGGGGCTCAGATGGGCGAGTTGGCACCCTTTCTACGGCGCCGCCCTGATGGGCGACCACGACTGATGGGCATTCTGAATGTGACACCGGATTCGTTTCACCCCGGGTCCAGAGTCAGTTCCTCGGATGCGGTCAAGGTCGGAACGCAGATGATCGCGGACGGTGCCGATTGGCTGGATGTCGGCGGGGAATCAACCCGACCCGACGCCGCTCCAGTCTCGATTGAAGAGGAGTTGCAACGTGTCATTCCGGTCATTCAAGCGCTGCTGGATGCGAATCCCCGTCTATTGATCTCAATCGACACCCGACGTGCAGAGGTGGCCCGTCTGGCTTTGGATGCCGGTGTTTGCATGATCAACGATGTCAGCGGACTTCGCTCACAAGAGATGTTCGATCTGGTTCTTGAATCGAATCGTGCTGTTTGCATCATGCACATGCAGGGCGAGCCAGGCGGCATGCAATCGAATCCATCCTACGCAGATGTTCGCTCAGAGATTGAGTCTGATCTGATCGGTACGGCAGAAAGGCTCGTCTCGAAAGGCCATGATCCCGCGCTCATCTGCTTGGACCCCGGTATCGGTTTCGGCAAGAATCTGAATCAGAATCTGGAGTTGTTGCATCAGCGTGGCTTCTCGGACTATAGCGTCATGTGGGGGGTCAGCCGCAAATCTCTCTTCAATGAATTACTCAATCGTCCATCCACGGATGATCGATTGGCTGGGACTTTAGGGGTGGCCGCCCATGCCATGTCCGAGGGCGTCGACATTCTGCGCGTTCACGATGTGGCGGAACACTCTGACTTGCTGACCACAATGGCGACGCTGCGACCTGAGGTGTGCCGATGACCGTGGTCGACATCGATGAGAATCTGCGCCTGTTGGGAACAGCGCACATCTCAAAGACCTCTGCCGAGGCCGCCCGGCGAGAGATCGCTGAGTACGAACCAGACATCGTCGCAGTGGAATTGTGCAAGAGCCGGCTCGACGCTCTGACCCAGCCCGAACGCTTCGACAACGAATCTCTGGGCAAGGTACTGAAGGAGGGCAAGGCACCTCTGGTTCTGTTCCAGTCGATGCTTGCTGCAGAACAGCGCCGCTTGGGCATGGCCGAGGACGAGAAGCCCGGCACGGACCTGCTCGCGGCGATTCAGGCCGCGGGTGAGTCTGGCAAAGAGGTCGCGCTGATTGACCGTGACATCCAGACCACGTTGCGTCGCGCCTGGCGTCGGATGCGCTTCCGCGAGAAGTGGAAGGTGCTGTCTGCACTGCTCATGCCCGAAGAGGGTGATGGCGAGGAAGTCGACGTCGAGGAACTGCTCAAGGATACCGATATGATCACCCAATTGATGAATGAATTGCGCGAGGTCGCACCGGCAGCAGGCGAGGTGTTGATCGATGAGAGGGACGAGTTCCTCGCCGGCACCATCCAGCGACTGCGCTCGGAAGGCAAGGTGCTCGCCGTGATTGGCGCCGGTCATCTTGAGGGTGTGGCCCGCCACCTCGCGACCGAAGTGCCTCTGACCAAGGAGCGCTTCCGTGATCTGAACCACGTTGCGCCGCCTCACCCCGGCTGGAAGGTCGTGAAATGGGGCATCCCGGTGCTCATGATCGGTCTGTTCGCGTGGATTGCTTCGCAAGGCGATGCCGAGGCACTCAAGGATGCCGCAGCGAAGTGGCTGCTGATCAATGCGGCACTCGCTGCGCTCGGTGCGCTGCTGGCGCGCGGTCATCCGCTGGCCATTCTCACCGCCGCGATCGCGAGCCCAATCACATCGCTGAATCCGATGTTGGCCGCAGGCTGGTTCGCCGGCCTCGTACAACTGAAGGTCGCCCAACCGTCGACGCGGGACCTACAGGATTTCCTGAAACTGGACGGCGTCTCGCTGTTCTGGCGCAACAAGGTCGGCCGCGTCCTGCTCGTCACCGCTTTGGCCAACATCGGCTCTTCTGCCGGCGCCTGGATTGCCGGAAGCGCCATCATCGGCGGACTCATCTGACCCCGAAGGGGTCAAGAACCCCTCCCACCCGCCTCGGGACATGGAAGACGTCGTCATCGTCGGAGGAGCCCGAACCCCATTCTGCGAATGGTTGGGGGGCAAGCGAGGAGATGGGCAGCCCGGTGGACTGCTGGCGGATGTCAGCGCGCTCAAACTCGGCGAGATCGCCATTGTGGGTGCGCTTGAGAAGACCGGCACCGACCCCGCCGATGTGGACCACGTCATCATGGGCTACGCCCTGCAGACCTGCGACCAGGCCATCTTCGGCGCGCGCCACGCAGGTCTTGGCGCCGGCATTCCCGAAGATGTTCCGATGCTGACCGTGTCGCGCATCTGTGGTTCCGGCGTCCAGTCGATCGTCAACGGCGCCCAGATGATCATGCTCGGTGAGGCCAAGACGGTGGTTGCGGGCGGTATGGAGAATCTCTCTCAGGCCCCTCACGTCCTTCGAGGCATGCGGGATACGTACAAGCTCGCACGACCGCCGCGAGAAGGGGATACTCTGGCCAAGGACATGGAGGACTATCTGTTCACCAACCTGCGCGATGGTGTCTGTGGCTCCTTCATGGCTCAGACCTCCGATGAACTCTGTGCTCGTAAAGGCGTGACTCGGGAACAGACGGATGAATTCGCTGCCCTCAGTCATTCAAGGACTGCTCAGTCCATCGCTTCTGGGCTCTGGTCTCAGGAGATTGTCAACGTCGGTGATGTTGGATACTCTGATGAGGACCACGTGGTTCTGGATTGCACCGCCGAATCTCTTGCAGGGTTGCGCACAGCCTTCGGTCCCGATTCTCTCGTTACCGCTGGAAATGCCTCTGGTGTGGTCGATGGTGGCGCGGCGGTCGTCATCAAGTCGGCTTCGAAAGCCGAGGCAGATGGAGACAAGCCCTTGGCGCGCATCGTCTCGTGGGGCATCGTCGGACTGGAACCCGCGATTATGGCCTATGGCCCTGTGCCCTCCTCCAAATTGGCTCTGGAGAGAGCATCACTCACCATCGCAGACATCGACCGCTGGGAAATCAACGAGGCCTTCGCCGGTCAGGCCGTGGCCTGCATCCAGGATCTCGGCCTCGACATCGAGAAGGTGAATGTCAACGGCGGCGCGGTTGGCCTCGGTCATCCGCTCGCTGCGACAGGGACGCGTCTGGTGCTGACCCTCGCTCACGAGTTGCAGCGCTGCGGCGGAAAATACGGTGTCGCGACCGCATGCATCGGTGGCGGCCAAGGCATCGCGATGGTCATCGAAGCGCTGTGATCACAGGATGCCTGTGAAATCGAGCAGGTAGCGGATTACGCTCAGACTGACGGCGCCGATGAAGGCCATCGTCACGAATCTGCGATGGATGTACTTGATCGTGAACTTGGCACCCAGAAATGCCGAGAGGAAGGCCAAGGCGGGCACGGCCACGAGGGCGGTCCAGCCGACTCTTTCGATGATGATGTCGGACGTGCCATCGAGGAAGAAGTGTGCAAGCAACGCGACCGGTACGAGCGTCACGCCGACCAGATAGCTGGTGCCCGCGGCCTTGTGCGGATTCATGCCGAGCATGCTTCGATTGAGGGTGACGAGGACCGCACCTCCGCCGATGCCGAGCAGTCCGGATGTGATGCCGGCGAAGAGGGCACCGAAGCGATATTTGATCAGTCGATCGGCGACATCGACCTCCTCCATCCCGCCATTGGTATCCTTTCGAATCTGGCCGATCGTGCGCTCGATGACGAAGACCAGAATGATCGCGGCGAGAATCTTGATGACGATATCGCCGATGTATTCGATGATCAGATAGGCGATCACGGTGCCGAGCAGCGCTCCGGGAATCGCCGTAACCCGGCCGATTCGGGCGGTGACTGGATCCGCGAAACCGCTCTGTGTATGGGATAGACTACTGCCGATTGCGACCATGAAGACCAGAGTGAGTGAGCCGAGCAGCGCCTCCTCAACCGTCCAATCGAGAAGATAGTGAAAGATTGGTACATAGAGCACGCCACCACCGAGCCCGAGGGGGCTGAATACCATCGCTGTGATCAGCAGCATGCTGATCGCAATCAGGCTGATGAGTTCCATGCGATCACTGGTCTCTGTCCAAGATGAAGTGCTCGGGCCGCGGGGCGAGGGGGCGCTTCATCCACAGTGGACGACGCTCTCCGCG
>Ga0208879_1003325_pt1 | contig 13277 bp, 8 predicted proteins | sample Knorr_S15_td_Bot_FD_185605 | JGI IMG/M metagenome (GOLD analysis project Ga0208879, IMG submission 185605) | Marine microbial communities from Southern Atlantic Ocean transect - Knorr_S15_td_Bottom_ad_5009_LV_A (SPAdes) (version 2) | ecosystem: Environmental > Aquatic > Marine > Oceanic | place...
CTTGCGAATCACGAATTCCGATCCAGATATTGCAATGCCGCCGGTCGATGCAAATTCACAAATAACCGATAAAGAACGTGAGGTCATACGCCGGTGGATTGAACAGGGCGCGGTTTGGGAAAACCATTGGTCATTTAGTCCTATCGCAACGCCTCGACCATCCCGTAATCACACCCGTCCCCCAGGTGTCGTCCGCGGCAACCATCCAATTGATGCGTTTATTCGTTCCCGACAGCAATCACGCGGTCTCCGTTCTAACCTTCCGGCAACCCCCTACGTCCTTATTCGGCGACTCTATCTAGACCTCATCGGCCTACCACCAACGATTGCGCAAGCTGACCATTGGCGGACAACCGCCTTTACACAACGGGGCACGGTTAAACCTTCCCAATTTGCCGCGCTGGTCGACGAACTTATCAATTCAAAACAATACGGCGAACGCTGGGCCCGCCGCTGGCTCGATCTCGCCCGCTATGCTGACACCAACGGCTATGAAAAAGATCGTGACCGTAACATGTGGCCCTATCGAGATTGGGTTATCCAAGCAATCAATGATTCCATGCCATTCGATCAGTTTACGATCGAACAAATCGCTGGGGACATGTTGCCCGCAGCCTCTACCTCGCAACGAATCGCGACCGGATTCCATCGCAATACGATGCTCAATGAAGAAGGAGGTATCGACCCCTTAGAATTTCGCTTTTATGCAATGACGGATCGGGTGGCGACAACTGGCACGACTTGGCTTGGACTAACGATCGGATGTGCTCAGTGTCACACGCACAAATACGACCCAATCACCCATCGCGAATACTATCAACTGATGGCGTTGATGAACAATTCCGACGAACCCGAGCTAGATATTCCTGACGCCAAGCTTGACCAGCAATACCAAGCTAACCTCGCCAAGGCTCACCAACGCATGCAGGACTTGCCAAGTCACTGGCCAACTGATGATTCGGATAAGGACCAGGCGTCTGCAAAAGACGTTATTGAACAACGGTTTTCCAAGTGGCTTGCTCAACAGAGAACGCGTGTGCGAAACTGGACGACCATTAAGCCAGCCAAGTTCAGTGCTAACCTGCCACATCTCGAACTTGAGGACGATGGCATCATATTTGCTTCCGGAGATTCCACCAAGCACGACATCTTCCACTTGGAATTTTCCGTTCACCTCGACAACGTAACGGCATTGCGAATTGAAGCACTGCCTGACCCTCGACTGCCCAATCGTGGCCCCGGCATGACCAATTATGAAGGCACCATTGGCGATTTTTTCTTGACGGAGTTTCAACTTGTGGCGGGCGACAATCAAATAGAATTTACTCGGGCAGAGCATAGTTACGCTAAAAACCGTTATGGTGACAAAGACACCTCCGCCAAAACAATGATCGATGGTGATATTCAGACAGGCTGGTCGGTACACAAGGGGCAAGGCCAACGGCATGTTGCGGTACTACTCCCGGCGCGGCCGATACCGAGTGGAAAATGGACGCTCAACATGCACTTCGGACGGCACTTTTCTAGTTCGCTGGGAAAATTCCGCCTGTCTATCGCTACCGATGACAAACCATTATCTGCGGACGAATTACCTCCCGCAGTTGAGCGTTTACTTCTGATTGAGCCAACTTCGCTGAGCAGCGAACAACGTCAAGTGCTTAAGGACGAATTCCTGCTCAACGCGGAAGAACTCGCAGAACACGCCAAGAAGATTCGCGCATTACGTAAACGGTTACCTCGCCAGCGAGCGTTGGTTTTGCAACAACGCCCCACTTCAAACCCACGGGAAACCTATATTCATCACCGCGGAGAATTCCTGAACACCAAAGGCGAATCCCTCAACGGCAGCGGACTCGATGCATTACATCCATTTGAAGGTAAGTTCAATGCTGACCGACTGGGACTCGCTCAGTGGCTCGTCAGCCCCGAAAACCCCCTCACCGCTCGAGTAGTCGTGAATCGGAATTGGCAGGCGTTTTTTGGTGAAGGGATCGTGCGGACACTAGACGACTTTGGGTTCCAAGGGCAACCACCCTCTCACCCGCAATTACTCGACCACCTGGCCTCCTCATTAGTAGCAAACGACTGGTCAATCAAATGGCTCCACAACTACATCGTAACGAGTGCGACATACCAGCAATCATCAATCGTGCCTGCGGCTGAATACAAAAAGGATCCCAGCAATCAATGGCTCAGTCGTTTCCCCCGCACCCGCCTCGATGCGGAGATCATACGCGACGCAAGTCTACTTAGCGCAGGCATATTATCTGACAAAATGTTTGGGCCGCCAGTCAAGCCACCGCAGCCCGCCGGCATCACGGAAACTGCGTATGGCAGCCCTAAATGGGAGGCTAGCGATGGTGAGGATCGATACCGCCGCAGCATTTACACCAAAGTAAAACGCACCGCACCGTTCGCCATGGGGCTGACGTTTGATGCACCCAGTGGCGAATTCTGTACCGCTAGACGTGACAAATCAAACACGGCGTTACAAGCGTTGACGTTGCTCAACGATGTGATGTTTATGGAAATTTGCCAATCCACGGCTGGGCAATTAACAAACGCGAATTCAACACTGGATTCTGGGGACCAAGCGATTGCCACCAATGCATTTCGACGAATTCTCACGCGCCCACCCACAGCAACAGAACTAACCGACATCCTCGCGTTCTATCACCGCCAACTCGCCGAGTTCAAATCCAACAAGGAAGCAACGCAGGCGGTGGTTGGAAAATCCGACAACGCGACTGCCCAGCGGGCTGCTTGGACAATGGTTGTCCGAGCGCTGTTGTCACTTGACGAAACCGTAACTAAGAATTGACCTATGCAAAACGATTCACTCCATCATCAGACAGCGGACAACACTTCACGGCGACACTTCCTGCGGGATTGCTCCGTGGGTACTGGCAAAATTGCCTTGGCAAGCCTGTTGGCTAACGAGACGATGCTGGCGAGTCCTAAATCCAATAAAGCAACAGGGTCGTCCGGCAATCTTGAAACCCATTTCCCGGGTAAAGCAAAGGCTGTGATCCATTTATTTATGGCGGGGGCCCCTTCTCAACTCGAGTTGTTCACAGAAAAGCCAACATTAGCCAAACTCGAAGGCCAACCACTTCCCGCCTCCATTCTTGGCGACCAACGGTATGCTTTTATTCAAGCGGACGCCGGGGTCTTGGGACCACGGTTTAAGTTCGGCCACCACGGCGAGAGCAAGCAGGAATTGTCCGCAGTCCTGCCACACTTGGCAACCGTTGCTGACGAAATCAGTATCTTCAACGCCGTTCACACGGATCAGTTTAACCATGCTCCGGCACAACTTTTCATGAACACTGGATTTGGCCAACCTGGTCGTCCGAGCATCGGGTCATGGGTCAAGTATGCTTTGGGTGCGGAAACAAATAATTTACCAGCCTACGTGGTTATGAACACGGGAGGGGGCGTTAGCGGTGGAGCAGGGCTCTATTCAAGCGGATTCTTGCCAACAGTGTATACGGGCGTATCCTTTCGCAGCAAAGGTCCTCCGATTCTGAATGTCGAGACCCCAGCGGGCATTAGCGACAGTGCGCAACAAGCCACGTTTGACCTAATCAAGCGATTGAACCAACAACAACTGGACATAATCCAAGATCCGGAAATTTCCACTCGTATCGCTTCCTATGAAATGGCCGCGAGATTGCAGCTTTCCGCGCCAGAGCTCATTGACCTTACACAGGAAACCCAAGAAACACTCGACCTCTATGGATGCGACCCGACCAAGCCATCCTTTGCTCGCGCCTGTTTACTGGCACGTCGAATGGTGCAACGCGGCGTTCGCTTTATCAACATCTTCCACAGCGGCTGGGACGCGCATTCGGATGTCGAAGGAAACACCAAAAAAAATACGGGCAAAACCGACCAAGGTAGTGCTGCTTTGGTGAAAGATCTAAAACGACTCGGGCTACTTGATGAAACCCTCGTAATTTGGGGCGGCGAATTTGGGCGGACTCCCATGATCGAACAGAACCCCACACTGGGCCGCAAAATGGGACGTGATCATCACCCGCAGGCCTACACCATGTGGATGGCCGGGGGTGGCATCAAACGAGGGTTCCACATGGGCGTAACGGATGAATTCGGTTTCCATCCGACCGCAGACGCCGTGCACGTTCATGATATCCAAGCCACCATTTTGGCGACGCTCGGCTTAAACCACGAACGCCTCACCTATCATCACGCCGGTCGCGATTTCAGGCTGACCGACGTGCATGGCGTTGTCATCAAACAAGCGTTGGCGTAAAGGTGGTTTGCGGCGAATACCGAAAGATTGCAACAAAAAGCAGTGAAGGCGACGGCACCGTAGAGTGAGGTCACACTCACCTACGCTCCAGATCCCTAATGGTTTTAGCAAGAATTCCTTTCACATAACCGTTATACCGACCGTTTGGTGATCTTCCTCCGTTGGTGGGCATCGCTTTAATCTGTGATAGAGACGTAGCAAAGAGGCCGTCAAGCTTATCGATGGCGTTGAGCGCCATGATCGAGACGAATACATCTTGCTGTGGCGTCCACGGCGCTAGCTCGAGCAACGTCGCCACCGCCGTTTGAACTAAAGCGGAGTCCTCAGAATACTTGGCCACCGCATAAGCCGCGGCTATCTGAGCGTACGGAGATGCGTCGTTCATTAGCGTCTTGAGTTCGTTAACGGAAACCGCAACCGCTGGTGCCCCTCGATTCAAAATCCCCACAGCCGCCCAATAACGCACAGCCGAATCATCGTCGTCTATATATTTCTTCACGTCCGGCAATTGATCTACGTCTTTATGGGTCGCCCAATTTGCAGCCGTCATGATTCTTTCTAACGGATACAACTTGTCGTCATGCCCCATTTCATAGGGCGTCGTTCCGACGCTGCGACTATGAATTTCACCTTCCGGCAAGAACCCGACATCGCGAATTTCCAAGCACCAGTTGTTAAGTGCCTTTCTTAATTCCTTTAACTTCTTAGATGCTGCGGTGGACCCAACCAAGTTATTAACTTCGTCCGGATCATTTTGCAAGTCATATAATTCTTCGGTTGGCTTCAAACCCCAAAAATGTTTTTGCGGGTCCGCCAGGATTCCTTTATCAAAATCCCGTTTCCAAGCGGCCGTTGAAGGTGTCACAAAGTTGTACGCCACATATTGACCATAGATAAAATGTGGATTGTAGTTGCGAATATAATGATAGCGTCCGTCGGTAACAGTCCGGATGAAATCATTGCGCTCATCCATCCGTCCACGAAATCCAAACATATATTCTGGAGCGGCTTGTTGGTGATTTCCCGCAAACGCATGCCCCTGCATGTGCGCTGGTGGTTTCACGCCCGCTATACTCAAGACCGTTGGAGCTAAATCAACAAAGTTCACCATGCGATCACTTTTTCCACCGGTGGTGTATTCGGTAGGCGCGAGGTGTTTCCATTTTTCAGGAAAATAGACTACCACCGGAACCGACAATCCCGAATTATAAGTCCACCGCTTTCCGCGTGCCATGCCACTGCCATGGTCGCCAAAATAGAAGACAATGGTGCTGTCTGTGAGCCCTGCAGCATCAAGTTCTGCAAGTTGTTTACCGGCAATCGCATCTGCTCGAGTGACGATGTCGTAATATTGTGCCCAGTCTTGGCGAGTTTCCTTATTGTCCGGATGATAAGCAGGCACGCGAACTTTAGCGGGGTCGGTAATCGCTGTATGAGGTCGTGCTCGGATCTTGCTCTCGTGACTAACCGTATTATTAAAGATCGCAAAGAATGGTTTGCCGTCCGGTCGGTTTTGATAATGCGCATTTCTGGAGGACGCGTTCCAACCTTGATTTTCTTTAAAAACATTGTAATCTTGTTTTGAATTATTCGTCGTATAGTACCCCGCCTGCTGCAAATAACGCGGATAAAACTGAACGTATTTGGGAAGTTGCACCATGCTCCGCATATGCTGTCCACCGATTGATGGGGGGTACATACCTGTGATAATCGCCGTGCGAGCGGGAGCACAGACCGGTGCACAAGACCACGCAAACTTGAACATCAACCCTCGTTTTGCCAAGGCATCCACGTTGGGCGTAACGGCCAACTTGTCTCCATAGCAACCCATTTCTGGGCCATGGTCTTCGCTCGAAATCCACAAGATGTTAGGGGACTCTGCGGCCACTACGTCTTGTAAAGGAGTGAACAAACTGCCACCTACTAACAGGCTAGCAAGGCACACAAATACACAAGGAACCTGGCCAAGTTTACTTAATTTTTCTCGCATTATGTCGTCTACTCTTTCCGCATATCGCTTCTATCTATCAATAATAAATTGCCACTCTCTTCGGCTCTCAATATCCTTCATAAGGTATCGAAGAGTATGGGTGACCATCAAATAACGAACCGTCACCGGTTACTCGGGGATCGGCAGTACGTATTAATTCTTGCATTAGTTGTTCTCGCAGAGATTCTTTGACCATTGCCATTGCGGGAATGCTCGCGAGATTATGCACCTGATCCGGATCTGTCGCAATTGCATACAATTCCTCACGAGGACGTTTGGCAAACGCATAATCATAGTATTTTTTCCATTGCGGATCGGTGCGATGCTGCACGATCCAGGCCTTGGTTGGACTGGCGTCGAGATCACCAAACGTAATAAAGGTATTGTTTTCCAATGCGTCTTCTGGCGGAGCGAAGACATCAGTGACCGCCTTTGGACCACCCATAGGCCAACGATCCGGCTTGAAATTTATAATGTACAAAAATTCTGGTGTACGTATTGCGCGTTGCGGATAAGGTAGGTTCCCCTCGCGGACCGTGGCAACATGACGCTCGCGACCGGTCACCACCCAATTCCGTGTCGGATCAACCCAACCCGATTTAGCAGACCGCAAAACCGGAACTAAACTCCGTCCCGTCATGACAACTGGTATCGGAACTTTACCAAGCTCTAAAAATGTTGGAGCAAGGTCCATTAGGTTCACAAAATCATCGACAATCCGCCCCCGTCGTTGTCCGGGCATGGATACTATCAAGGGAACCTGAACACCAAAATCATATAGATTACATTTTCCTCGCGGAAACCCCGGCGCCCCATGATCGCCACTTATAAAGACTGCCGTACTCTGCAACTGCTGACTTTCACGCAGCATATCTAAAATCACTCCTACTGCCGCATCAAAAGCCATTGCTTCGCCAAGATAATCTGCAAAATCCTGCCGCACCGCAGCAACATCCGGCAGGAATTTTGGCAGGCGACCTTGTAAGTCGTCAGGCTCAATTCCCCAGTATTTTTTCCCAGATCCCTTGATCCACTTGCGATGCACATTCGTTGGGCCGAACCAATAGCAAAACGGACGTCCTGTAGGCTGAGCATCTAAGAATGCCTGAAAGTTTCGCCGGACTTCGGATAGCATCCCTTGTTTAGCATCCGCCAGACTTTGTTGTTGGCCAAGTCTCCGTTGGATCCCCTGCGAGAACCCATTGAATTGCGATCCACCTTTTTCGTATCCAAATTCCCCGCCGCCAAAAGGCGCGTCGCGAGGACGTCCTGGCGACCATACTTTATATGTTTCGCCAATGTGATAATCAGCGTCGTGTAGCAATAGTGGAAACACCGGTATACTTGGGTCCCAGCGAGCGCCCTGTAAAATCGCGCCTAGACCCGTGCGATAAAAATACTGACCTGACAACAAGGAGCTGCGACAGGGAGTACAAGAAGGTGCCGTCACAAAGGCATGTTTAAACAAGGTGCCACGTTTTGCAACGGAATCAATGTGAGGCGTACTAAAAATCGCGTTGATGGAATCCTTACCATCGACTTTGGCATAAGCACTAGCGTACTTGCCCCAGTCATCGGCGAATAGAAACAAGATATTGGGGCGTTCGTCCTCTGGAGGAGCCGCCACCGCTAAGCTGGAGACGACAAATAATAGAACGACACTGGCAAGGTACTTCATATCAGCTTACATTTCGAAGTTGTGTGGCAAAAGTGGATAATCACAATTCTACTGGACTATATCATTATTCACAGGTCTCGCCTGCAGCCACTGATTATATTTCTGCTTCAATATCTTCTCAAATTTTCTACGGACCGCAGCGGTTTCACGATTATCATCTTCGGAATAGATCATATGCTGTTCCAGCGGATCGTTTTCTACGTCAATCAACTGTCCATTGTCGTAAAGTTTAAATTGTTTGTCTTGCACAAAACGATGTAGTTGAAATTTATGTTTATCCCAACCCGGCCGTGGGTCGTAATGATAAAAAACATAATCTCTTGTCGCTGACCGCTTTCCGCGATCAAGCAATTGTTCATAAAAGCTGATGCCATCAAGTTTCGCAGAAGGGGGAACAATGCGTCCTGCCGCGTGGACCAATGTCGGTAAGAAGTCTGTTGAGTCGATTAGATTGTCATTCACGGTTCCCGGCTTAATGGTCCCGGTCCACCTTGCATAAAACGGTACGTGCACGCCAGCGTCGATCGTCAGCCCTTTTCCGCCTTGGTTAGGCCCCCACTGCGTTTCCGTAATAATCTTTTGATTTGTTCCATTGTCGCTGTAAAACAAGACCAACGTGTCTTCGTCAATCCCAGCTGCATCGACCGCAGCGAGAATGCGGCCGAGAATTTTATCCGTATATTCCACCATGTCACCATAATAACGATTCTCTTCAGTGAACCGATTGCTGGCATCAGCCCATTCTGGCGAGTCCGGAGTAGGGGAAAAAGGGTTGTGCGGGAGCGCCATCGCATAGTACAAGAAAAAAGGGCGGTCGTGCTTCCGGGCGACGTATTCACTGATATAGTCAGTCCACACGTCTGGCCCATATTTACCTTGTGTATCGTCTAAGAATTTACCGTTTTGTTTTATCCGCGGATCTGCATAACGAGAGCCCTTGTCTTCGGTGTGGCGAGTGTGCCAGAGGCAGTATTCATCAAATCCCGCTTTGTTAACATGCATGCCTTTGTCACGTCGCAAATCAGCGCCTGGATAATCTGGCGGGTCATAACTCTGCAGTTGCCATTTTCCCACAATACACGTTTCATAGCCAACTTCTTGCATATAGTGACCAAACGTCTTGGCCTGCGGATCTAGAATACCAAACGCCACCCAATTGCGATGGTTGTAGATCCCCGTCATAAATTGGATGCGAGTGTTTGTGCACAACGGCTGCGCATAGGCATGAGTGAATCTCATTCCCTGCCTCGCCATCTGAGACATATGCGGCGTCTTGTATTGCCGACCTCCATAATCTTGTACGCTATCGATCCCTAAATCATCCGCCATAATGAGAATAATATTTGGTCGATCAGCCGCAGCCAAAGACCCGCTCAGAACAGAGATCAGCAGCATCCACACGATTGTATATCTTTTGTTTTTTATCATTCAATCATTTTACCAAATCAACATGCCTGGCGGGAGCTGCACATCTGAACCAAGCTCCTCATTCACCGTTGGGTTTCCTATATAATAACGGCAGCGATCACAAGCGTCCCGCCTACAAGCCTAACTCGAAAAGCCCACCAATGAATCTCACTAAACACATCTTAGTTTTCGCCATCCTATTATCAATCACGATTTGGGCGAACGCCGAAAATTCAGCGGAGCCAACCACAATTACTATAGACGAAGCCCGCGGGCGAGTACGAATTCTGGAAACCGTATACCTCTCGTCCTTGCAAAGCATCCACCGCAATTATTTTCGAGACGACCAAAAGTTACCAGTTCCCTCGAGAGTTCTAGAAGACGTTTTTTTCAGCGTCAGCAGTCGCAATGGAATCAAGAGTCGGTGGATAGCTGTCAACACACCGGCCATGAATGCCGAACACAAACCAAAACCGGGATTTGAAACGCGAGCGACCGCGGCGCTGGCAGCGAACAAATCACGATTTGAGGAAGTCACAGCTGGTGTATTCTATAGTGCCCGCAGCGTAACGCTATTGGCATCGTGCCAGCGCTGCCACCTCAGTGCGGAGGCACGGCAAAACAGTGGTCGCCGCGTTGCCGGACTTGTCATTGAAATACCATTGAAAAACACCTCGAGCGGCGGAGGCAATGATGGCAGCAACAAAGATAACCAATAAAGCAAATCCCACTGTACCCCCAGTATCTAGAAGGCAGGCGATCAAGTCGCTGTCGGGCGCCGCATTAGTCGTTGCGGCCAGCGCGCCCGCCGCCTTCGCTAATCGTCAACGAACAATTCGAGTGGCTGGCGTTGGCACGGTCTATAATCGAAATTCCCATTGCGATGTCATCTTTGGGAAACTCCTGGAAGGTTGGCGGCATGACGATGGGCCTGGGCCAAACATGGAACTTGTCGGTCTGTATATGGATCAATGGCCAGACACCGACATGGCGAGAGAACTGGCAAAAGAATATGATTTCCCAATTTTCAACTCCATTCGTGAAGCACTAACTTTGGGGACAGACAAATTACAGTGTGACGGCGTTATTAGTGTCGGAGAACATGGCGAGTATCCTTACACGCCTGACACAAAACAGCACAAATATCCGCGGCGACGGTTTTTTGACGAGATTGCCGACACATTTGAATCAGTCAATGCCGTTAGACCTGTGTTCAACGACAAACACCTTAGCTACAACTGGGCCGACGGTTACGCCATGTATCGCCGCGCCGAACAACTAAAAATACCCTTCATGGCAGGTTCCTCGCTGCCGTTCGCCTGGCGTTATCCAGCCAAAGTCTTGCCACGTGGCTCACAAATTTCATCCATCATGGTCTGCGGTTATGGCGGGCTCGAATCTTACGGTTTTCATGCATTAGAAGTGATGCAATCGCTGGCTGAACGCCGTCGCGGAGGTGAAACCGGTGTCCAATCCATCACTACGGTTTCGGGTGATGAGATATGGAAAGCAGAGCAGGCAGGACGCTGGTCCCGCAAACTCATGGCTCTGGCCTTGGCAACGGCAGGCGAAAACGTTGACGACCTCGAAAATCGTCTGCAACGGGAAACGTCGGCGTTGTACCTCATCGACTATCTAGACGGGACTGAGGGAGTGTTAGCCATGCTGGACGGCATCACTGGCGAATTTACGGTTGCTGCAGAGATGGCGGATAGCAACGATGTCTTTGCCCAATGGTATCGCTTAGAAATGACAGCGCCCTTTCGCCATTTTGGGAACCTGGTGGCTGGTATCGAACAATTTTTCCGAACCGGTCGCGCTACCGCACCTATTGAACGCACTCTTTTAACAACTGGAATCCTCGACCGCGCCATGCACGGCTATCTCCAAAACGGCAAACGCCTCGCAACTCCCGAACTCGCCATCCGCTATCGCCATAGCAAGTGGCCCTTTGCCAACCAATTTGAAGAGAACTTTCCTGCACCAATGCCATAGCTGCGTTTTAATTAGTGGTGCATTTCTTAAGAGCAATCACGGATTCATTGATCGCGACCAATAAATCGTCAACATCATCTACGGTCAAGTCTCCAATAGTACCGATACGAAACGTTTCATGTTGAGAAACTTTACTCGGATAGATCACAAACCGACGCTGTTTCAACAAGTCATAAAACGCGTTAAATTCAAACCATGGTTCCTCTGGAAAAAAGAACGACGTAATAATTGGCGAATGGTCTTCAGCCTCTAACAATGTTCTAAAACCAAGTTCACCCATACCGACTACGAGTCGTGTTTGACATTTGGCATACCGCTGGCACCTCGCTGCAATCCCGCCTTCGTCCTGCAGTTCTTGTAAAGCTTGCCGAAACGCCAGTAGTACGTGTGTCGGTGACGTAAATCGCCATTTACCTTCGTTTTCTTCCATGACTCGCCACTGATCATACAGGTTGACCGACAGGCTCGTTCGTGGCTAAGGCAACAAGAATTCGACGAACCTCTTGGACAATATCATTGTAATCTCGGTCCCATGTCGACAGGTCGACCTGCATCTCTGCTTTGACTTGCGCGGTAGTGGTCAACGGACCTGGCGTCAGTAACAAATATGGAATATCGTCTTGCACATTAATCCTCTACGTGTTTAGCAATATAGATTTTCGGCTTTCAGCTTCATCCACCTAGTACTTGCAACAATTCGCCCGCTGACCGAATCACATCGGTAGCACCGCCTGTGAGGAAGATAGCTTTTGCGGATTCGTGTTTTTCGGTTCGCTCATCTTCGCTAAGAGCTTGCAATTCGTCATGCGTCAATCCCACATCGTTACCGGTGAGGGTAATAGCAACGCTACGCACTCCGGCGTTTAGTCCCGCTAAAACATCCGGCATCGTATCACCCACTTTGACCACATCAGCGACTGACTGAACATTGAGTTCTTGCATGCACTTGAAAATCAACCACGGAGCAGGACGCCCGTTTGGGACTTCATCTGAACAAGCGCGGAAGTCGACGGCCAAACCTGCAGCAGTCAAGTCTTCCCATACTGGGTCTGCAACAACCCGTGGATAACCCGTGGTTGCGGCGATTTTGATATCACGATTGCGTAACGTTTCAAACAATTCCAGCACACCAGGAATAATATCCACATGTTCACGAGCAACCTTAATCTGCAGCGGCATAAATGTGTCGTATATGTGCTGTACGTCGTCATCAGACCATGCTCGGCCCTGAGCGGTTTCCCAGCGACTGGCAATATCTGGAACTTCCAACAACGTCTGAATATGGTCTCGTTTATGTAACCCCATGGGGCCGCGAGCTTCCGCGACAGAAATCTCCACGCCCATGGATGCAAAAGCTTGCATAAACGCTGAAATCGGAGCAAAACAGCCGTGGTCAATAATTGTACCGGCCATATCAAAAATCACTAGTTTTGTCATATCGTTTGGTATTTCTTTCTTCGATATTTGTAGGGACGGGCCACCGTGGCCGCCCGCTTGTCGGTACATTGTAAACAAAAAATCCTATTTGTGTTAATTCGTGGTCCGCCAACCGCACTTGTTTTGTTGGACCTTGCTACGATTAACGGCGGGCAACAAGCCATCTCCGTATCATCCGCTCCCATTCATACTCCGCCGGCCGGACAGACACTAATGCTGTGCTCAGTTGAAACACCTGTTCATACAACTCACAGATAATCTCGGCGATCGTATCAACATGACTGCGAAATTCTGCTTGCTCAGCTAGTTCGACCATTTGTGAATAGGTTAGTTGATTGGCAATCTCAGATAATCTCAAATCGCAATTCCATTCACCATTAATACGGGTCAACTTGTACTTGTCCAACAGACGATGGTTACGGACTTTTTGATAAGCTCGATTTTGTTTAAGCACCTCGCGTAACAACCCTTCGTTGCCTGGGTCCCAGACGTAA
>Ga0208879_1003330_pt1 | contig 13271 bp, 11 predicted proteins | sample Knorr_S15_td_Bot_FD_185605 | JGI IMG/M metagenome (GOLD analysis project Ga0208879, IMG submission 185605) | Marine microbial communities from Southern Atlantic Ocean transect - Knorr_S15_td_Bottom_ad_5009_LV_A (SPAdes) (version 2) | ecosystem: Environmental > Aquatic > Marine > Oceanic | place...
GGAAGAAATTGGTTAACAGCAATGGGTGTTTTATTTTTAGTTGTTGCAGCGGTAACATTGGTTAGAGATATTATTATTTGGAGTCCTGATTTTGTTTTTCAGTTTTTTTTTGATTCAGAAATTAATGCTCAAAAAGTTTCACTAGGAGCAATTGCGTTTGGAGCGTTTATGGTAGTATTAGGATTTGGAAAGAAAAATGTCAAAGCAAGATGAATTTCTTTAAAGCTAAAATATGCTAAGGCTTGTAACTGCTGACAAAATCTTCAATTTTATCTAAGGCAGAATTTAGTTTTTCCATATTTGGAAGAAATACCAATCTAAAATAGCCACTGCCATATTTTGTACCAAAGCCAGAACCATGAACAGCAAGTACTCCCTTTGACTTTAACAAGTTTAAGACAAATTCCTTGTCTGACTTGAATGGGTTGTTTTCAATTTTTGGAAATACGTAAAATGCTCCTTTTGGATTAGAGCATGAAATTCCCGGCATTGAATTTAGTCGCTTGACAACCAAGTCTCTGTGTTTTTTTAACTCAGATACAAATTCGGATATGTATTCTTGTGGTCCTCGTAGAGATTCTAACGCAGCATACTGTACTGGATGGTTTGTTGATATTCTAACACGGGCCAATTTTGGTAAGTGTTCTCTAATTGGAGCAAGTTGTGGCGAACTATTGAATGCAATGTATCCTATTCTCCACCCTGACATCAAGTGCACTTTGGAAAATCCATTTAAGATAATAACAGGAGAATTGCCTGCAACTTTTCCAATTCCTACAAATTTTTTATCAAATACAATCTGGTCGTAAATTTCATCGCATATAATATACAAGTTATTCTCGTTTGCAGTATCAATTAATTTTTTGAGCGAGTTCTCTTCAAAGACAGCACCAGTTGGGTTGTTAGGACTGATAAGGCAGATTGCAACTGTTTTTGGTGTAATTTTTGATTTGATATCAGCAATGTCAGGAGTTGAGTTTTCTAGGTCCACGGAAAATTCAATGGGTATTCCACCGTGTAGTCTTATGTAAGATGCATATGGTGGATAATAAGGACCTGGAAGCAAAACCTCGTCACCTTCTTCAACGATGGAAGACATGATCATGTCCAATCCTTCTGAGACTCCGTTTGTAACCAAAACATCATCGGCACCAATTGAAAGACCCTTTAAGTTTTCTTTTTTGGCAATCGCAGTTCGTAATTCTTGAATCCCCTCAGATGCAGAATAATAATTCTGATCTTTTTTTATGGCATCAATAAAAGCCTGTTTTACATTTTCAGGAGGATGAAATCCATACTGTGCTGGATCACCAATATTTAGATAGTCTATTGTTCTTCCTTGCTTTTCTAAATCCTTGGCAGATGAAACTATATCTCGTATAGCATATTCAGCGCTTGAAACTTTTTTTGATACTTTCATAATTTAGACAAATATTTAGACCTGTTAAATTCTTACTTGTTTGGACCCGTTGCATAGCCTGGATAGTGCGGGTGGCTTCGGACCACCAGGTCAAGGGTTCGAATCCCTTCGGGTCCTCTAATTAAATTCAAAAAAATTATACGGAAAACTTAACTATATTAGAAGATTCTTTTTTTGATCATCTATGAATCCGGGAATAGGTCTTATGAAAAGAAGGCTTGAAACTAAAGAATCTGCTATTTCATTAGCTGTTTCAGGAATTACAAAAAAATTCAAGGTGCAGACAAATGAAATACAAAGTTTAGAAACAAAGTACGATGATGATTCCGGAGATTGGTATGTTGCATTAGGATGGAAGAACAAACGTGTAGTTGTAAAAATGGATTCAGTTTTAGCTGTTATAATAGAAATAAAAGAAATTTAGGTACAATTAGATGAAAATTGGTAATAAAATACTCATTGTAGTAATTGCAGTTATTGGTCTTTATGCTGCTTTTCTTATTTATTCAGATATTAACACTATTTCTAGTAAAATATCAGATTTTAAAATTGAAATCATCCCTATCATACTTTTACTTGTAACATCAGGATGGTTTGTGCTATTTTTTAGATGGCATTTGTTATTGCGAAACGCAAAAATTTTCATCCCAGTAAAAGATAGTTTTTTAATTTTCACGTCTGGTTTCGCATTAACTATAATTCCCGGTAAAGTTGGTGAACTTGTTAAATCTCAATTATTAAAAACAAAGTTTGGGATTGCTAGAAGTAAAACAGTTCCCATAGTAATCTTAGAGCAATTTTATTCAGCTGTTGGCATAACAACACTATCATTTTTTGGAATATGGTATTTCGAATTAGGAGTATATGTACTTGGGTTTTTTACGGCTGCGCTGGTTTTTGTTTTTGTTTTGCTTTCATCAAGAAAAGCATTTAATAAAATTGTGACATTGCTTGAGAAAAGAAGATTCACCTCGAAATTTGTAGAACCATTATCATCTTCTTATGATGCCATTAAGAATGGAATTAGAGGACCGATAACGCTTTATGCTTCTGGTCTATCGATACTTTTTTGGCTGATAGAAGCAATATCGATATATTTTATTTTATCAGCATTTGAAGTTGAAGCAATAGGATTTCTTACAATTATTTCAACTTATACAACTTCAATAATGTTAGGGATTCTATCATTTCTTCCTATAGGGATAGGAGTAGTTGAAGGCACTTTGACAAGTTTTTTTACGATGCAGGGTATTGATGTCTCTTTAGCGTTAACAATAGTCGTTGTAATACGGTTATTCACACGTTGGTATGGAGTTTCATTTGGTTTTATTGCGTTGAAATTGAGTGGAGGGTTAACAAATAATCAAGAACCTAATGATTCAAAATCTTAATTTTGCATGTTATTTTTTTGCGTAAATAATAGCTGTCCTACCAATACCAATTTCTGCAAGTTTTTGATAAATTTTTCTTTTTAATTGTCCTTCCTTTCTTTTTTCAAAGTTTTTTTCGAATTGAATTCTTTCCAAATGTATTTTCTTCCCAATTTTGGGATTTTTGATATAATCCTGTCCCATTAAGAGAAATATTTCGAGAGGAAAAGTAGCCTCTTTTATAATTATTTTAAATCCAATACGCTTTAACAAATCAGAAATACTTGAGAAATTAAAATAATTAAGATGTTGAATGTTGCCTGAAGTTTTTGACCAAGAATAAAATGTAATCCACCATTCCTTTTTCTTAAGTGCTTTTTGGGCTAATTTTTGTAAAGGATTAAAGTCGTTGGGAACTTCAACCACAATTATTCCTCCTCGCTTAAGAAGAGAGTATGATTTTTTCAGTATACTTATAGGATCATTCACGTGTTCCAAAACGTCAAAAATATGTATTGCATCGAATTTTCCAATTTGTTTTATATCAACTTCATAAAAAAATTTCTGAATTGTAGGAATATTATGTTTTTTTGAATAATTACATGCAGCTAAAGACGGTTCAACTCCCAAAACATCCCATCCTCTACACTTCGCTCTTTTCAAAAAAAAACCTGGACCAGAGCCTATATCTAAAACTCTCTTTGATTTTGATGAGAGCAATTTTTCAATAGTATCTAATTTTTCATTAAATGTATAATCAAGATATTCAATTTCTTTTTCATTACCGTGAATATAATCCGGTTTTATTTTTTTATAAAAATCATTAGTGTATAGTGAGAATAATTCTTTGTTAGTGGGAATAGGATTAGCATGAATGAATTTACATGTTTTACATTTTATTATAGAATATTTTCCAAATCTCTTAACTAAATCACCGTTATGGTTTTTCAAGTCGATTAGCTTAGAGAAATATGGAATATATGAATTACAATCCTTTGATCATTGATATTAAAAAGCAGAAAAGTTTAGATTTACGAATTTAACTGCATGATTATTGAAAATTCTAGCAGTTATACAATGTACTTCTGAAGATGTAATTTCTACAGATCCTAACGACACTTGCATATCTGCACTAAAGAAATCAGAACTCTTTGATGATATTGTTCTAGCTGTGCCTAAATTGGGTAACTATTCAATTTTTGAGGGATTAAGCAAAAAATGGAATGTTAATTTATTCTTTGGTTCAAATTATAATGTAGCTGAGCGTATCTATAATGCGTCAAAAAGGTTTGAACCAAATATTATAGTTAGGGTCTTGCTACGAAGATTTTACGTTGATATGGATTTAATTAATTTATTAATTTTGAAATTACAAGAAGGTTATGATTACATAAATTTAGACAATAACATAAATAATGAAACTGCAGCTGACGTCTGTACATTCTATGCGTTACAACGTGCTGTGGAATTAATAAAAGAATTACCTAATGATTATAAATCAAACTCATTCAGATTTAATCCTTGGAGATTTATGGAAGTTAATTCTAACTTTAAAATTTTCAAATTTTCATACGAAAAGAAATGGAATGATGAGAAAATAAAATTCATTCAAGAAAAAATAACAAGTTTGATCAAAGAGGAAGACGCAGCTCAACCAGTTGATTCAAATGAACCGATTAATCGATATAAGTTCATTTCACAATTTATTGAGAAAACTGATAGCGTTCTTGATATTGCATGTGGAAAAGGCGCAGGAACCGATATTATATCAGATTATGCAAAAGAAGTATACGGTATAGATTACGATAAAATGTACATTACTGATGCAAAATTAAAATTCTCTAAATCCAATTTGAAATTTATTCTAGGTAGTGATGAATTGTTAGAGGAATTTAAGGAGCAATTTGATAAAGTGATTAGTACTCATACGATGGAGCACATTTCAGATGATAAACTTTTTTTAAAAAGAATAAAAAATTCGTTAAAATTTAATGGAAAATTAATTCTAGAAGTACCAAGACTTTTTCCATATCCAATAGGAAAACCATTATGGCCACATCATAAGCGTGAATATGAAAAAGATTCTTTAGAAAAACTAATTCGAAAAGTTGGATTCGAAATAGAAACTGCATTTGGTGGAAATAGACGAGATTATGTTGATGTGAAAGACGCTAGGGATGCTTTTCTTTATGTTTGTAAAAAAACTAACTAATATTTTTCCAAGTTTTTTATTTATTCTGAACTATTTGCTTAGCTATATCTACAATATTTACTGGTTGTAGTCCATATTTGGTTGCGAGGTCTTCTGGATTTCCTGATTCGGCATATTTTTCTACGCCTATATTATATGTCAAAACAGGATATTCTTTTCCAATAAGTTGAGAAATTCCTGAACCCATCCCATTTCTAACGTAATGATCTTCTGCAGTTACAGCACAATTTGTTTTTTTAACTGATTTTAGAATTGTTTCTTTATCTAATGGTTTTATTGAAGTAATGTCAATAATCTCTGCACTGATGTTTTCTTTTTTTAATAACTCCTTTGCTTTAATTGCTCGGTGAACCATAATTCCTGTGGCAAAAATCGAAACATCACTACCATCATACAAAACTTCATCTTTACCAATTTCATATTTTGTTTCTGGAGGATGTATTACCGGTACTGGACTTCTTCCGGTACGCATGTATGTTGGTTTTCCACTAATTATAGCCGCTTCTAGAACCGCTTCAAGTTTGTTGGCATCGCATGGGCTAAGAACTTGTACTCCTGGATATGTTGAAAATATGCCCAAATCTTCAATTGCATGATGCGTAGGGCCATCAGGACCAGTATCTATTCCTACATGGCTAGAGGCAATTATTAATGGTAATTTTTGTATTGCAACACCATTCCTAAATTGAGCGGCGGCCAGTAATGAAGTAAAGACTGCATAAGTTGTAACAACAGGAATTCTTCCAGTGGCTAAATGATAACCAGCAGCTGCAGAAACCATATTTTGTTCTACAATTCCACATTGAATGAATCTATTTGGAAAATGTTTTTCAAAACTAACAGTCATGGTTCCACTTTTTACATCAGCATCAAACAAATCAAAATTTTTGTATGTTTTTGCAAGATTAGCTGCAGCCATACCAAATGCATTTCTAAGTGAAATTTTTTCACCTAGTTTAAACATGTAATTAGGAAAGTCATTGCTTTCAGGTTTTACAATAGAGTTTTCTTCTCTATCGCTTTTTAATTTAATCATGGGTTCTAGAAATTTAATTTCTGAATCTTTAAAATTCATTACAGAAATTTCCTGTCTATTAATTTCTAGTTCTTTTTTCCCTTTTGAGTAATCTTCATCTGATGGACCCCAACTACCATGAGATTTTGCAGTATCATCCCATATGCTAATTCCATGTCCTTTTCGTGTATATGCTATAATCATTGTTGGTAAATCTTTACATTTCTTTGATGCCTCTAACGCCTTTAAAATCTGAACTATGTCATGTCCGTCAATAATTATGACATTCCAACCAAATGATGCCCATTGTTTTTCTGGATCCTTAATTGAAAGAACATTATCAGTTATATCATCACTAAGAATATTATTGTAATCAAAAATTGCAGTAAGATTATCAAGTTTATTCTGCACAGCAAAGCGAGCTGCTTCCCAAGTTTGACCTTCTAAATTATCACCATCTCCAATCAAAACAAAAACGCGGTTTTGCTTTTTTTCTCGTTTAAAACCTAACGCCATGCCACAACCCGCAGATAATCCTTGACCTAAAAAACCAGCAATATATTCAATACCAGGTGTTATGCGTTCAGGATGACCTTGTAAAACCCCATTAATTTTTCTCAATTTTTGATATTCGTCTTTTGAGAAAAATCCTTTTTGGCATAAAATTGCGTATAATCCAGGATTACTGTGTCCCTTAGATAAAACAAAACGATCCCTTTCAGACCAATTTGGGTTTGATGCATCAATTTTTAATTCATGGTTAAAAAGTACAGAGAGGATTTCTGCAGCAGAAAACGATCCGCCAAGATGTCCAGAACCTGCAAATTTTAACATGTCTAAAACATCATTTCTGATAGAATTAGCTGATAAGTTCAAGTCTCTTAGAATGTCTTGGGATATGTTCATTTTCTAAAATAGATTTTTTTTACTAATATCTATATCATCTTAATCCTTCCAAATGTTTTTTATTACAATCAACTGAGAGCGAATAATGAAATTGGAGGGAAAGATAGCGCTAGTTACAGGTTCTAGTAGGGGTATAGGAAAATCTATAGCTGAAACATTTTCCAGAGAAGGTGCATCTGTGGTAGTTACTTATAAAAAAAATTCTATGTTGGCAAAAAAAACAGCACAAAATCTTAATGATTCACTTGTAGTTAAATTGGATATATCGAGTAGAGCAAGTGTTACACATGTAGTAAAACAAATTTTGAAAAAATATGGTAGGCTTGACATATTGGTTAATAACGCTGGAATAAACAAACCAACTGATTTTGATAAGATAACCGAGAAAGATTGGGATCTCGTGTTGAATACGAATCTTAAAGGTTCATTCATGTTATCACAAGCAATCTTTCCAATAATGAAGAAGCAGAGATACGGTAGAATAATCAACATTTCTTCTACAAGTGGTCAATACGGTGGACCAAGAACTGTACACTATGCGGTTTCAAAAGCTGGGTTGATAGCTCTTGGACATTGTTTTGCTAGATTTGGTGCTCCATACAATATAACGAATAACAATATCGCTCCAGGACTAATTGTAACTGAAATGGGAGATAAAATGATAAAAACAAAACAAGGAGAAAAAATTTTAGAAAACACTCTTCTTAAACGTCCTGGAACAACCAAAGAAGTTGCAGATTTGACTGTATTTCTTGCATCAAATGAATCATCATACATTACTGGTCAAACATTTAATGTAAATGGTGGTTTATTGTTTAGTTGAATTTAGTGAAACCGTCGATTTAAAATGAAAAAAACTTTATTGATAATAGGTGCTGGAAGAGAACAAATCACTGCTTATCAACTAGCAAAAAAAATGGGATTGTTTGTAGTTGGTACAGATAGGAATCCAAAAGCCCCTGCATTTAAGTTTGCAGATAAAAAATTGATCTGTAGTACAAGAGATGCAAATCATACATTAGAAACAGTGTTGGAATTTTCAAAAAAAAATTCTATTAATGGAGTAATGACAATTGCAAACGATGTCCCATTTACTGTGGCACTTGTAGCAAATGCTCTGAGTTTACCAGGAATATCGCTTCAGTCAGCTAGATACGCCTCAAATAAAATCCTAATGAAAAATCAATTTGTTAAACATAGAGTACCCACACCAAAATCAGAAATTTTAGGGAATAAAAAAGACTTTCTCAAATTAGTTTCAAAGAAAAGTTTTCCGTTAATTCTTAAACCCAGTGATGGCAGAGGTGGTAGAGGAGTTTTATATCTTGACAAGTCAGTTGACCTGAACTGGGCTTGGAATTTTGTTTTTGAAATATCAGATAATAAGGAATTGATGTTAGAAGAATACGTTGCTGGTGATCAATTAAGTGTTGAAGGAATTTTCATTAAAAAAAAATTCCATCCTATTGCATTTGCTGATAGAAACTACGAAAATCTAACACAAACTAAACCTCATATTGTTGAAGATGGTGGTGTGATACCTTCAAAATACGAAGGAAAAATTCTAAAAAAAATATCCACCCTTATTAAAAAAGCATCAAAATCTCTAAACATAGATTTTGGTTCTGTTAAAGCAGATATTGTTTTATCAAATGATGAACCAATGATAATTGAATTAGCAGCTAGATTAAGTGGAAATTATCTTGCAACTCATCATATTCCTATGGCTTATGGAACAGATCTTGTTTCTGCAGTAATTAAACTATCTTTAGGAATTGGATTCGATTCGTCATTAGTTTCACCAAAACATAAGAAATTTCTTGCTGTGCGTTATTTTTTTCCTAAACACGGATTAATAAAAAATATTCAAGGTATCGAAAAGGTGAAATCAAAACATTTTGTAAAAATATTAGAGATTTTTCATGATATTGGTTCAGTACAGCCAAAAATAGCTGGTCATGTTGATAGAGCTGGAACTATTATTTGTCAAGGAGAAAACTATTCTAACGCAATATCTAATGCTGAAAAATCTGTAAACGAAATAAAATTTATTGTTGAATAATTTTATTGTTCGAGTAATTATATTATTTAATTAATTAGGAGTGATTATGCCTTTGATATAGCCTTCCGTTCTATTTATGCTATCTTCAAATCCTTGCTGTATATCTTCTAATTTGTATCTATGAGTGATTAATTTTTCCATAGGAAAAATTCCTTTTTGTAATCCAAGCATGCCTTGTTCCAAATCTCTAATTTTATTATCTGATTGATTTGGATATCCTGGAATAATAATTGGAGCTCTATTTTGTAAATAGTTTGCAATAGAAAATTCCATTTTTTCAGAATAACTTGCCGCTAATACTAACTTAGCCCGTTTTTTTGCTTTACAAACACTTGCTGCAAGTCTTAATGAATCTGCATTACCAGCATATTCAACTGATACATCAAAACCCACATTGTTAGTCAATTCCATTAATTTTTTCCATGCATCCGAATTCTTAGAATTGATTACTGATGTAGCACCAAATTTTAATGCCATTTCAAGTCTTGAGTCATGATGTCCAACAACTACAAGATGTTTTAATGGATATCTAGATAAGCCGGATAATAACAACTGACTCATATATCCATCTCCAATAATTACAATTGTGTCTCCAGAATTAACTCCTATTTGATTAATTATATTACATGTTGCCATTAATGGTTCTCCTAGCGAAACTATTTGTTGTTTAAGATCTGATGTGTCAATTTTTACAAGCATGTCTACGTTTTCTATGAAGTATTCTGAAAAACCACAACCACTGTATGTTAATCCAGTTACACAGTCATCTATTTTGAATTGGTTTACATCAGAACCTACTTCTATAACATGACCCACTACTTCATGCCCTAATAATGCAGGGTATTTTTTATATCTAAAAGAAACTCCTGGTGAACCAATTAGTTTTCCAAAGTATGCATCATGTTCAGTAGAGCATATTCCACAAGAAATAACCTTGAGTAGAACTTGGTCTTTTTTTAAATCTGGTAAATCTAGTTCAACTAGTTCAAATGTTTTTGGTTTTGTTAAAACTGCAGATAATGTTTTCATATTACTCCTAATTCTGGCCAAACTTCTTTGATTTTCTTTAGGATTGAGTTGGAATCCATATTATATTTTTGATAAATATAATCTCGCGTCCCATGTTCAATGAACTTTTTAGGCAATCCAATTTGTAGAGTTTTTGGGTATGAACTTCTTTGAATCAGATTTTCAGATATTAAACTAGCAAAACCGCCAGTAATTATTCCTTCTTCCATTGTTATAATATAATCATATTTAGTCATAAAATCAGCTAGTTTGTCAGAAAATGGCGCAATATTAGTTACCGCGATATGATCGAATATTATTGATTGTTTTTCTAATGCATGCTTAACTTCTAATCCATTCTTATTTTGAGTTCCTACGCTTAAAATTAGACCAGTTGAATTTTGTGATTTTTTTAGATCATCATTATCAATGATAAATGGTTCATTAGGATCGTCAAGTATGTCTGCCTTGGGATAAAGAATTATTGTTGGTTTTTTAAGATTCCTAAATTCTTGAATAATTACGGAAGTTAATTCGTTATGAGTTGCTGGATAGATAATTCTTAGATTAGGTATACATCTAAGATATGTTAAATCATGTAAACTGTGATGTGTAACATGGTCTAATCCAGTATGACCAGACCTACCTGCAATTATCAAAACTGGCAGATTATTTATGCACACGTCATGATGAATTTGATCAAACACTAATTGCATAAATGTGGATTCATAACAAACAATTGGTTTGATTCCCTGAAGAGCAAATCCTGCTCCTAATGTAATAGCATGTTGTTCCGCAAGAGAAACATCATAGCATCTGTCAGGAAATTTCTTAAAAGCATTTACAATTCCTGTTGAAGATTGAACTGCTGGAGTAATTAAAACAGCCTTAGGATCTTCTAATAGAATTTTTTCAATTGCATCTCCTGAAAATTTTGCATATCCTGTTGAACGAGGAGATTCTGTATCTTCACCTGTAAATGGATCAAATTTAAAATTCCAATGTAACTTTACAGGACTATTTTTTAACATATTTTCTAATCCTTCACCTTTAATTGTTTTAATATGAAGAATTGTAGGCTTTCGCAAATTACTTTTGATTCTAATAAGTTCATTCACTAATGTAATTACATTATGGCCATCTATCGGACCATAATATGGAATTTCTAAAGATGAAAAATATGTTTCTTGTTTTTCTACTCCAATCTGTCTTTTTTTAAGATATTCGTGTAATCCTCCAAAATTCTCTTCGATTGCTCTTTCATTATCATTTAATATAATTAACATTTTGCAGTTCTCCACTGCTATATGATTTAATGCTTCTTGAGACGAACCTTCTACAAGTGAACCATCTCCTATTACTGAAATAGTGTATAAATTATTTTTAAGAATTTGATTCCCAATTGCAGAACCTAAACCTAATGAAAGAGATGCACCTGCATGACTTGATGTAACTTTATCGTAAATACTTTCTTTATGAAATGAATAACCAGGTGAACCTTCATTTTGTCTATTTGTTTCTAATTTTTTTAATCTACCAGTTAGCATCTTGTGAACATATATTTGATGACCAACATCCCAGAATAAAGAATCATCAGGAAAATCAAACGTATAATGCAATGCAACTGTTAATTCTACGACTCCTAGATTAACTCCTATATGACCTCCAGTTCTAGAAACTATTTCAATAAGCTTTTCCCTAATCTGATTACAAAATTCAGGTAATTGTTCTATGGAAAATTGCTTTACATATGATGAATCCATATTCTCCTTAATCATAGATAATTTGTGCATTTGATCACGTCCCAATTATTTCAGTAATAATCTTTGATAATTTTCCATTTGAAAATTCTACACAATGTTGTTTTAGCGGTCTAAATTTATAATTATTAAGATATTCAAGTACTTGATTATCTAAATTTTCTGGTAAGTTACTAATATCATTATTCAAGTTTCTACTCAGTCCACATTTCTTGATTAATTTGTATACGGAATCAACAAATAATTTTGCATTCTCATATTCAACTCCATCTGTTGTGGAAAAAACATGTTCATAAATTAATGCTAATTCTTTTTCTGCGTAAGGTAATGTTTCTTTTAACACCGGATATGTAGATATTGCAACAGCATATGAATGAGGAATTTTCATAATTCCTCCTAAAACTTCTGCTATAGCATGCGCTGTAGTTGTTCCTCTATGTGCTATACTTATTCCAGATAATGTACTTGCCCACGCCATTTGTTTTCTATTTTCTATATTATTTGGCTCTTCAATTGTTTTTGGCAGATATGAGAAAATTATCTTCATGGCTTCAATTGAAAGCATTTCCGATATTGGTGATTGTTTTGAAATATTCATATATGATTCTAATGCATGTGCAAAAGCATCTATGCCCGTAGATGCTGTAAGTTCCTTTGGCATTGATATCATAAATTCTGGAAACACAAATGCTGCCTTTGGAAAAATCTCAGATTGTTGTATTGTTCCTTTTTGATTTTTTTTAATATTTGATAATACTGCATATGGTGTTACTTCTGAACCTGTTCCTGATGTTGTTGGAATTGCAATAACTGGAATCGTTTTTTCAGTTAGAATTTTTGGTGGACGGTATGAAAGATTTGCATATTCCCAAATTGGTTCCGGGTTGGTTAATGCAATTGATAACGATTTAGACATGTCTATAACACTTCCACCACCCACTCCTATAATAAAATCAAATTTTTTTGCAGATAGTTTTTTTGCGGACGAATCAATCAAATCACAATCAGGCTCTGGTGATTCAAGAAAATATTTTTCATAGTTTATTTTTGCATTATCTAAGACATTTGAAATTTTTTCTGCTATATGCAAAATATCCTCTGAAGTTACAAGTAAAGCTTGAGAACCAATGCTTTTACAAATTTCTGGTAATTTTTCAATTGAATTTCTTCCAAAATATATTGAGACTGGAAGTTTGAATTGAAAATTATGTGAAATCATACCTGTTACTCATTACAAATTCATCATGATACATATATCATAATTTTATTGTTTTTTAATAAATGAGTTTAACGCATAATAGATATGAAGTTCTTAAATCTAATAAATATCCAATTTTAATCACAATAGGATTTTTCCTAGTTACAACCTATGTTTCATTTTTCCATCATGATTTCTGGACAATATTTGATCAAGATGGTCTAATTTACCTTTCAGGAGGGCAGCAAATTATTGCGGGAGTTGGAGAAAACGTTTCATTTCCAAATGCAGGACCAGCGGGACCAGTTCTTTTTGCGTTA
>Ga0208879_1003334_pt1 | contig 13259 bp, 10 predicted proteins | sample Knorr_S15_td_Bot_FD_185605 | JGI IMG/M metagenome (GOLD analysis project Ga0208879, IMG submission 185605) | Marine microbial communities from Southern Atlantic Ocean transect - Knorr_S15_td_Bottom_ad_5009_LV_A (SPAdes) (version 2) | ecosystem: Environmental > Aquatic > Marine > Oceanic | place...
TGCTCGACATACAGCAGACGAGACCAGTAGCTATTGTTGAAGATGCCGCGGTTGATTCGGCGGTTGATTCGGCGGTTGATTCGGCGGTTGATTCGGCGGTTGATTCGGCGGTTGATTCGGCGGTTGCTGCAGTTGAAACAACAGACCAGTTTGACGATCGAATTGCTCGCAAGGCAGCGAAGGACGCTCAGTTAGCACCGGTTCGCAACTTCATAGGTCTGTTGGTAGCATTCTTTGCCGTCATTACAACGACATTTGGTAACCTGGCTGCGTACGGCCAAACAAATATTAAGCGGATGTTGGCCTATTCAACGATAGCTCATGCGGGCTATATGATTATGGCAATTTGTCCGCTAATGGCGTTGTTAGGCGTTGACTCGTCGGGAGCAGAGAATGCGGCAAGTGCGTTGTTGCAATACATTGTCGTTTACGTATTCATGAACCTGGGTGCGTTTGCGATTATCGCATTCCTGCGAAACTATATCGGCAGCGAAGAGATTTCAGATTATTCAGGTATGATCAAAACACGCCCCGCCTTGGTTATTTGTTTAGCTTTGATCTTCTTTAGTCTCGTTGGACTTCCGCCGCTGGCGGGCTTCTTAGGGAAATTCGCAATTTTTGCTTCGATCACGGAAGCTTATACCGCCACCACGCAAAACTATTTATTAGTTATCTTAGTGGTGGCTGGACTCAATACTGTGATCAGCCTGTTTTATTACCTAGCAGTTATCAAAACGATGATCATGGGTGAGCCATCCACTGTCAAGCCTGTCGGAAACCTGGAAGTAGGCAAGATTGAAACAGCCTATGTGATCGCCATTACCGCTCCCACTGTACTGCTTATTGTGTGTTGGGAAGCGGTTGCCCATGTTGCTCAACAAGCTGTCGTTTGGTTTATCGCTTAACGTAAAGAAGAACACATTATGAACAATACCATAGATATATTGAATCGACTTTTAGGTGTCCATAGTTCTTCGTTGGCATCCTACATGGCATTCGTTTCGCCGTGGGTTGATGATGGCGAGCAAGAATCGCTGGCGACGGTCATGGATGTGGTAGCAGATCAAAACCGTACGATAAAAGCGGTTGGCGAATTGATTTTAGACCAAGGTGGAGTTGTTCAAGCCGGCGCTTTTCCGATGACCTTTACGAGCCTGCATGACACTTCGTTGGATTATCTATTGCGGCTTTTAGTACGCGCACAATCTGACGATATTTTGTTGATTAAGAAATGTGTTGCTTCGTTAGATGAACATACTGTCGCACGAGCGCTCGCAGAAGAAGCATTGGGCAGCGCCCAAGGGCACTTGGAGCTATTTGAAGACCTGTTGTCGTCTGAACCGCAGGCGACTGCCTAGGGGGTCCACCTGCGTTAACCGCCGGATACGGAGTAAACTTCGACCGCAATTCGATTGCTCGCTCTACGCTCCGCTTTTGGTATTGTCGTCGTTCCCGCCTAGTCGTGTAAAGAGATCGCAGGCGTTTAGGGTTGATTGCATACCGATCTCTTCAAGTGAAACACCGCGGACGTCGGCGACGCACTGGGCGGTATGAACTATCATGGCGGGATGGTTTGGTCGTTTGCTACGGTAGGGGTGCGGCGATAAATATGGACAATCGGTTTCGAGTAAAATACGGTTTGCTGGGATCATGGCTGCTACTTCTCGCAGGGCGTCGTTTTTCTTAAACGTAACCATTCCGGCAAAAGAGATGTACATGCCGAGGTCAAGGCAGTTGCTTGCCGTCACGCTGTCACCGGTGAACGAGTGCATGACGCCCTGCAGCGGCCCACGTTGTCGCGCTTTTTGCAGCATTTCTAAGATTTCCTGCTCGCACTGTCGCATATGTACAATAAACGGCAATCCGGTCTTTTGCGAAGTGCGTAAGTGTCGGTCAAAATACTCTTGCTGCAGTTCAAAGGGAGCGTAATCCCAGTAGCGATCGAGGCCTGTTTCACCTAAAGCAACAACTTTAGGGTGCTCCAGCATTGCCAGAATGCGTTCCCAATCGTGGTCGGTTGCTGTGGAGCAATAATTCGGGTGGATTCCCACGGCAGCGAAAACATTTTCGTGTTGTTTAGCGAGGTACAGGCTTTTCTGGCTCGATCCCCAAGTGCAGCCGATGGCAATTATTTTTTGCACGCCTGCGTCGAGTGCAGTTTGGATCACTAGATTCTGTCGACCATCAAACTGCTCACTTTCAAGATGAGCATGAGTATCGATGAATCGGGCCGCAGTGGGAGCTTTGGTGGTCATGTGGGATCTAATCCAATATCTGTTTGATTAGAGTAGCACGGCGTCTTCTGGTGGAAAGACTCCCATCACGCGTTGTGAATAATCAATGCAGGAACCGGTTAATATTCCAGATTCGTCACTAAGTAAATAGCTTGTCAGTCTTCCCACATCTGCTGGCTTCAATAGTCGACCAAAAGGCGAAGCCTTTTCAGCTTCGACGAGCCAATTTGCTGGGCTACCCTGAGATTTTTGCACAACTTGTTCATTGGGAGTGTCGGTCCAGCCAAGATTGATACCGTTAACTCGAATGCGGTGACGGCGGAGGGCGTTGGCATTGTTTTTTGTAAGTGTGCGGAGGGCGCCTTTGGTCGTGCTGTAAGAACAAAGGATATCCATACCACAAAAACCGGCAACCGATAGAATATTGACAATCGATCCTGCGATCTTATCGCGTTGCATAATCCGCACACATTCTTGAGTTAACACAAAGGGCGCACGGACATTGACGTTCATTTGGTAGTCCCAGAATTCAACGGTTGTTTCTTCAATGGTTCCGCGATTCGTGTCAGCTGCTGCATTGATCAATCCGTCCACTCGACCAAACCGCTCGTCACAAGCAGCTACGATCTGACGGCATTGCTCGACATCATCGAGTTCAGCGGCAACGAAAATAGATTCGCACCCGAGGCGTTTAATTTCGCTGCATACCGCATTCCCGCGTTCTTGATTGCGTCCTGTTATGACGATTGCCGCTGCACCGTTCTTAGCAGCATCAATTGCACACGCTTCACCGACGCCCTGTGTGCTGCCAGTAATAATGATTGTTTTTCTTGTCAGGTCACTCATGGTCGGGAAGTTACTTTCTGTGATGGAATAGTATGGGCTGAGTTTATTGTTGGTGTAGTCTACCAAGCCGTAATGGAAATTAGCAGGAGTAGGGGAATAGTTTTTAATCAGTTAAGTAACGGATGCAACGCGTGTTGGAATCACATACAATAAACGGCACAATGTTATAAATGGCTGGGACATTGGTGCGAATTGTTTATGAGATTTGAAAGATGCAAGTTTAAGTTCAATTGAGCGAAGAAAGTAGCATTTATGAAAACTGTGCAAACGATGAATTCTAATGTGTTGCAGCAACAGAGTGATCGTCGGCAATTTTTGGCAACGTCGACAACCGGCGTCTTGGGTGCCGTTGCCGGAGTTGGATATTTCGCTGGCACCTCTGCCGCTCAGCAATCGACATCGCCCAATGAGCGATTGAATCTCGCCGCAGTGGGGTCCACCGGGCGGGCGGGCGCGAACATCAAAGGCTGTGCTTCACAAAATATAATCGCCATAGCCGATATTGACTCTGAACTATTAGATAAAGGTTGCCAGCCTTATCCTAACGCTAAGAAGTATATTGATTTCCGAGAAATGCTTGACCACGAAGCGGAAAAGATCGATGGTGTATTAGTGGGTACACCAGACCATACACACGCTCCAGCCGCAGCATTAGCCTTACGCCTAGGTAAGCACACCTATTGTGAAAAACCTTTAGCTCACACTGTGTTTGAAGCCCGCACGCTGGCAAATTTAACAGCTGAGAAGAACCTCGTGACTCAAATGGGGACTCAAATCCACGCCGGATCTAACTATCGTCGTGTTGTGGAATTGGTTCAAGCGGGGGTTATCGGTTCCGTAAAACGAGTACATGTTTGGTCCGCTGCGAGTTACAGCGGCGCAAGTTTCAATACTCAACCCAAGCCAGACCACGTCAATTGGGATTTGTGGCTCGGACCCGCACTCGAACGACCCTACAGTGCCGACATCCACCCATTCAAGTGGCGTAGTTTCTGGGACTACGGTCGCGGTGCATTAGGCGATTTTGGCTGTCACTATATGGACCTAGTGCATTGGGCATTAGATCTGCAGAACCCTGTATCCGTGCGAGCAACGGGACCAACGCCAGATCCAGTTACGACACCCGAGTGGTGTGTCGTGGATTACCAGTATCCGCGCCGAGGTAAAAAGCCAGCGGTGCATATGACTTGGTATGACAGCGGCCGTCGACCCGAGATTATTAACACATTGCGTGATAAGAGCGGTGAGCTGATTGAACCCTGGTCGTCTGGGCAATTGTTTATTGGGTCTGAGGGAATGATTCTGTCTGGCTACAGTAAACATATTGTGTTGCATGAAGGCCAGGAAGTTGAACCTGAACGTCCGGAACCATGGATTGATGACTCGATTGGGCACCATGCGGAATGGTTAGGTGCAATTCGTGATGGCGGCGAAACAACCTGTAATTTTCATTATGCAGGTGGGCTGACCGAATCGGTGTTGCTGGGATCAGTTGCTTTTAAATCAGGCGAAGAGATTCAATGGAATTCCAAACAATTGAAGGTAACCAATTCCTCGCATGCTCAACAGTTTGTGCACAAGGAATATCGCAAGGGCTGGAGACTTTGATATTTGCTGCATGGTTCCACTTGAGTCGTGCAATATGATAGAATGCCGATAGAAGTTGAGATTAAAATGGGTGATGATGCCGAGTGTGCTGATTAGTTAGGAGTTTATACCGATGCGATTTGTTTCAAAAATGTTGTTTGTTGCTGGTGTAGCGTGTTTATCACTAGCGGTTGTGCCGAGTGTTTCTGGACAAGATGAAGAAGGCGTGACAATTGAGTACAGTGCTGCTGATAAAGCTGCGATTGAGAAAATTCGCGAATCTGGTGGGGCGGTTTTAGAGGTTGCTCAAAATGACAATCGACTTAACGTTGCCTTCCACTTATCTACCGAGGAGATAGGCAACGAACAATTGGCATTAGTCAAAGACCTCGGTTTTATCGTCTCCTTGAATATGCGTGGCACGGCGGTTGATGACGAAGGTGTCGCAAACCTTGCAGGTTGCAGCGGTTTAATACGATTACACTTGGAAAAAACAAAAGTAACCGATGCGGCTATCAAACACTTAGCACCGTTGTCCGGATTAGAGTATTTGAATATCTATGGCACGGAAGTCACGGATGTTGCCATTGATGACATTGCGGCATTGAAAGGCTTGAAGAAAGTCTTTATTTGGGAAACTAAGATCACGATTGAAGGCGTAGCAAAACTGAAAGAAAAACGCCCAGACTTACAGATCATCCCAGACCTTGTAGTGGAAAAAGTCAAAGCGGCCGCTGAGGCAAAGCGCAAAGCAGAAGAAGAAGTGATGAAGGCCGCCGAAGCTAAAAAGAAGGCCGAAGAAGAAGCTAAAAAGAAGGCCGAAGAAGAAGCTAAGAAGAAGGCCGAAGAAGAAGCTAAGAAGAAGGCAGAAGCGGCTGCCAAAAAAGCGGCTGAAGAAGCAGCTGCCAAAAAAGCGGCTGAAGAAGCAGCTGCCAAAAAAGCGGCTGAAGAAGCGGCTGCCATAAAAGCGGCCGAGGAAGCAGCAGCGAAGAAGGCCGCCGAAGAGAAAAAGTCTGAGTAATGACGATTGTCATTAAAGTCGCAGTGGCCCCTTTATCGGTGCCGCTGCGTTTTTTTGTGAACTAGCTTTATTAAGTTCATTGAATGGTGTGTTGAGTCTGATTTACAACAGTACGGAGTCGTAATGGTATTGCCGGGTATTAAACAGTTTGAATTGCATGATCGTGTGGCGATTGTTACGGGAGGGTCGAAGGGCTTAGGTCAAGCGATGGCCGCTGGGCTAGCATCCGCTGGTGCCAATTTAGTTCTGGTGAGTCGCAATCAAGCTGAGGTCGAAGCAGCAGCCGCCGAAATTAGCCGCGATTATGATGTGCAAGTAATTGGTTTGCAAGCGGACGTGACGTTGGAAGCTCAGGTGCAGGGTGTCGTCGATACGTGTCTGGAAAAATTTGGCAAAGTGGATGTTTTAATCAACAATGCTGGCATCAATATCCGCGGGCCGATTGAGGAATTGACGTTGGAGGAGTTCAAGCAAGTCATGGACATCAACGTCAATGGCGTGTGGTTGTTCGCTCGAGCGGTGATACCTCACATGAAAAAGGCAGCGCGTGGTCGGATTATTAATCTAGCGAGTACGTTAGGGTTAGTTGGTTTGTCAGATCGCACTCCATATACCTCCAGCAAAGGTGCTGTTGTTCAGATGACTCGTGCTTTGGGATTAGAGTTGGCTCCGTTTGGCATTACGTGCAATGCAATTTGCCCAGGACCATTTTTGACTCCGATGAATATTCCCATCAAGGATGACGAGCAAACGATCAAATCTATTGTCGGTGCGGTTGCCTTGGCGAGGTGGGGCGAAATGCGGGAGATTCAGGGCCCAGCGATCTTCTTAGCAAGCGATGCGTCGAGTTTCATGACGGGAAGTATGTTGACCGTTGATGGCGGCTGGACAGCGAGATAATGGATTCAACTTTTTTGAGGATCATGACTATGAGAACGATGTTTGCGGCACTGTCGTGTTTATTGCTTTGCCAAGTATCGAACTGTGCCAACGCTACAGAGGGTGAATACAAAACTTGTGTGATGGTCTACAAGAGAGTTGGCGATGTTGAGCTAAAGGCATACGTCTACTTTCCCAAGAATCACAAAGTATCAGACAACCGAGCCGCCGTAGTGTTTTTCTTTGGGGGCGGCTGGAAAGGCGGTACACCGACTCAATTTGACGAGCATTGCAAGTATTTGGCTGCGCGCGGTATGGTTGCCGCGACGGTTGATTATCGCGTGAAAACACGTCACGCGACGACGGCAGATTGTTGTGTCATGGATGCCAAAAGTGCGATCCGCTGGATGCGATCGTCTGCTGGAAAACTTGGGGTAGATCCGAACCGTATCGTCGCAGCCGGGGGATCCGCTGGCGGACATATTGCTGCCTGTACAGGTGTTGTCTCGGGCTGGGAAGAAAAGGGCGAGGATTTAAAGGTGAGTTCACAACCAAACGCAATGGTGCTGTTTAACCCGGTGTTAGTTTTGGCTGATATCACCGGTGAAATTGCGCTGGGTGACAAATTAAAAGACTTAGAAATTCGTATGAATACAAATCCAGTGAACCTTTCGCCTTATCATCAGGTGAATCGTGAAACACCTCCGACTATCATTTTTCACGGCAAGGCGGATGATGTAGTGCATTATAAAACGGCTGAATTGTATGCAGCTAAGGCTGGAGCCTGGGGACGGGTTGAGTTACATGGATACGCGAACCAGCAGCACGGGTTTTTTAATTTCAAGAAGAACAATGGTGAGTTCTATAGAAAAACGGTAGCCAAGATGGATGCATTTCTTGTTTCGTTGAAGTACTTGGATCCACAGTAAACCACTGACCTACAGTCGGTATATGTAACGCAAAAAATTGAATCCGGCGAAAGGAAATCTCAGCATGCGTCATTTGAAATGGTTTTTAATGGGGGCGTGTTTCAGTGGTTGCTTGCTGGAAATAGTTCAAACGATTGATGCTGTGGAACCGATCACGATTCAGCAGACAATTCGTCGTCAATTGTCGAACGCGGAATTGTCGCAGGTCTTCTCTGGGGAAACCCAAGACCAAGTGCAAGAGTGGCAGGCTAGTTTCGGCGCGAAATTACAGGAACTGCTGGGTCCGACCGAACCGCCAAAACAATGGGAAACGGTTATTGAGAATGGTAAGCGATTTGATGACCACATTCGATATCAAATTACGCTGAAAGCGGAGGGTGTCCCAGCATTGCCGCTGTATTTATTAATTCCAAGCAATGGAAACTTGAAACCAAAGCCAGCTGTTGTAGCGGTGCACGGACACGGACCGTATGGACATCATACTGTTGCTGGGCGCGATGATTTACCGGGCGTTGCTGCAGCTATTACAAAAGCAAACTATGACTACGGTCGTCAATTTGTTCGCCGCGGATATGTTGTCGCCGTGCCATGCATGATTCCTTTTGGTGACCGAGTGGACGCTAAAAAGTATAGCTCTGATCCGTGTGCCGTTTCACTTGTTCGTTTACTAGCTCTGGGGAAACTACCGATTGCTGAAAACGTACGCGATTTGCGGTGGGCCGTCAGTTTTTTGCAGAGTCGCTCAGAAGTAGAAGCAAAATTAATTGGCTGTGCAGGATTATCATATGGCGGGCGGATGACGATGCTCGTGACGGCCGTCGACAAACGCATCAAAGTGGCTGCAGTCAGTGGGGCGTTGAATTTGATGCAGGAAAGGTTGTCGCAGCGTTATAGTTGCGGTGCACAAATAATCCCTGGGCTATTGCAATACGGTGACTACAGTGAAATCGGAGGTCTCATTGCGCCTCGACCCTGTGTCTGGCAAATGGGTTCGGAGGACGCATTGGTTGTCAAAAATGGCTGGGATACGAAGTTTAAACAGAGGTTGCAGCGCGTGTACAAGGCGGCGGGAGTATCAGCCAATCTGCACTTGGATCACTTTCAAGGTGGTCACCGCTGGAATGGCGACGTTTCATTTAAAGTCTTTGATGCAGTCCTGCAGTAGTAGCCAGGTGCAGCGGATCAGTTTTCCGTCGGAGTATTGTTGGCTGCTTTGCGCTGATAATACACGAACGTTCGTTGCAATCCAGAAGCCCCGAGGAATTGTGCTTTGCGGAGTTGGTAGTGTTTATGGAACTCTTCAGTTTCTGCTAATTCTTGGTCGGACAGAAACCAAACGACGTGTTGTGAATCCACGAATTCAGGATTAGCGGGTAGCCCTTGAGCAGGTCCCAAAATGATGTAATCTGGCTGGCGTTTAAGTACATACTGACCATCGCCTTTGCCATGACCAGGGAACTGTTGCATCCAAGTCCGTCGTTCCTTTATTTGGCGATGTGCAATGTGCCTATCGTTGAGACCCAGCATGTCGATAAAGTGATGTTGTGGGGCAAAGAACGGAGTTGACCCCGCGGTGTTTAAGGCAATGGTGCTGTGGGCGGGTAGGTTCTGTTGAATCCACATGCCGACGTCGCGCCCAACGCTGGCAGCAGGGTCGATGTGTTGAGCATCGCGCATTTTTTGATTGCTCCATACGAATTGCATACAAATCAAACCCATACAACAAACATACAGAAGCCCAGCGTGACGATTAACGAGTGAGGGGATGACAATCGGCAATGATTGGGCGAGTAACCATCCGTAGATTGGAACTAAAGGTACGAAGAATCGATATGCTGGCATATGGTCGCCACCGGTATAGCAGACATACAGTGTGCCCACACTGGCCACGGATAGCATATAGAAAAGCGACTGGGCCTGGTGATGCTGAGAATGATCCTTGGCTCGAATCCGGGTTAGTGCTAGTAATCCGGTCACGATTCCTAGCGGCAATATAAACGGTGCAATTCTCGCATAAGTATGCAAGTAATGGAAACCATTTCGCAATCGCGTTATTAAATCTGTGTCCATTTTAACGTAATAGGTGTTGGGAAACGGGTCGCCGTAGTAGTTCCAGCGCCAGAGGAAGTAGGGCAACCAAACTACTAGAAAGCTAAGAACCAGTATGGATAACTGTTTCCATCGCGGCGACTTTAATCCGTGTGGCAGCAGCAAAAATAGACCCGTGATGCCGACAAACAGCAATGCCTCTGGTCGCGTCATGGTGATGATTGCCAAGAGAATCCCCAGACGATTTATTTTCTTAGTTGTCAGACTTGAGGAATCCGGTGTGTTGCTGAATTGGTAGGTCAACAGCATCAGCAGCGCCGTGTAGAGAGTCGTTTCGAGTCCACCGAGGGACCACGCAATCAACGCGAGGTTTGTTGGTATGAGTAACAATAACAGGGCTCGCGGTGAGTAGTTCAACTGAGTGGTTGATGGTTTCAATACAAATGCGATGATTGCACAGATTCCACCGAAGGCAAGCAGTCCTATTCCCTGAGTGATGAGAGGTAGATTATTTACTCCGCCGACAAGTTTTGCGGCACCGCTGACTAGGGCCAGATGAAAAAAACTAGTGTAACCTTCGACACGTTCTGTTGTGTTAAAAACAATCCCGTCGCCACGTAACCAATGCTGAGCATACCGCAGTGTGATATAGGCATCATCGTGGAAGAACTGAAAATGCATCAGGAAACCAAAGATTGCTATCACGGCAGCGAAAACACCACAGATGACCAACCAGCGGGATTGATTCGTTGGTGGTTTTTCTTCCGTGGTTACAGGTAGATCAGTGGCTGGCATTATCTTGTTCATTGATTTTTGGCGGGATACGATCACGCGGTTCCCCGTCGACGTAGTTGGGTAATCGATATGCTATTGGTGTTGGATTAAAGTACACGCCTAGTGTCTCGAAGTTTCCGTCAAAGTTGATCGTGGTTTCGTCGACGACAATCAATGCATTTGCTTCTTGCTGCAATTGATAACGCCGACGATGATGTCGGGGCGAAAGTGTGATTATGTAATCAGAACTATAAAGCAATCCGGTTTGCACCATATCAACGTGTACTTTTTTGCGGTAGGAGACTAAGCCCCAGTCGACAATTTTGGCTTGCGGCAATTTGTAGGGTAATATACCAGCGGCATAGACATGAATCTGTGGTTCCCCTGATTTTCCCGAGTCACGCCAATGTTGGGAAATCTTGGCGGCTTGGTCATCGAGTGTCTGTATGAACGTTATGTAGGATTGTCGTGAGAGATTAGTGTATTCACCGTAACGCCCGGGGTTAACAGAAACTTGATCGATGTAATAAAACAGAGTTGCTTGAACAGCGATTGCTAGCACGATAACGATTGGCCAACTCTTGCTGCCAAATCGCCCGCCGCGCCAAACAGTTATGCTGGTGTGGTTAATACGCGTTAAGAAGTCAATGAGTAGCAATGTAGCTGCGGGGAGGTAGGGTAGGAGCATCCGGTTGCTAAACATCATGTGTGCCAAGCAGGTCACACTGGCATAGCATCCGAAAATAGATAATCCGATCAATACACCGAGATGTTTTTTAGCGGTGTTGATCGCAGTCGAGAGCAATTTGGATTTGTTTCGACTGAATTGGTCGACAATAAACCAGCCGAGTGTCGGCAGGATGCCACAAAACAGACCAAATTGAATCATATAACCAACAGCAGCTCTTTGCGTGTCCCATTGCAGAGGTTTGTGGTAGACAGAGGTGGGGAAGACGTCGTGATAATAGTTAAAACTGAAAACAAGCCAACTACAGGCAATCAATAGCCCTGGCAGCAGTAATGTTGCCAGTGAGTGTCTGAATTGTTTGGGGAAATACTGATATTGTTTAAACGTCACGTGAAACCAGATTGGTAGCGTAACTAAACAGCTGTCATAACGCGTCAGAAACGCGAGGCCGAGGCAGATTGAGAAAATCCACTGGTGTTTGGTTGAATGATGTTTTAGGCATTTGACAGCCGCGGCAAATGCAATCGTGATGAAACTTGATAGGTAGATGGTTTCTAATCCACCGGCGGTCCAGAAAATAACAAATGGTGAACACCAAACGATTAAACCGAATAGAATCTTTCCTGGCAGATCTTTAACGGCTTGTAACGCGTAGCAAGTGGCTGAAAAATGCAAGACAAGAACAAACAGCCGGTTGGCCCATAGGGATGAATCGGTAATGCCATATAGCACGCTGACTATCAAAGCATGTAGTGGCGAGGTAAGAGCGGAGACGAATTCACCCGAGTTAAAGACGAGGCCGTTACCATGCATGAGGTTTTCGCTGTACCGATAAACAATGAAGGCATCTTCAGCTGTATAGCTACTAAACCATGCAAATAAACAGCAATGGACTACGGCAAAACCAGCGATTAGGAGAGTAGATTTTTTCTGAGGCACGTCGCGGCTCGGAAGAGTAATGGTGTGATGATAATTCGTGCAAAGGATTTGTTGTTATGCTATCCAATAGAGAGGGTTTAGCTCAAGACCTTCCCCAAGATTGTTAGCTTACAGTATCAACAATAGGGTTAGCGTAGTCGCAGAGTCTTGTAGCCCTAAATGTTAAGTCCTGCTAGGTAACCTGTACTAAAGGCGGCTTGGAAATTATAACCGCCGATGGGTCCATCAAGATCGAGAATCTCACCGGCGAAAAACAGACCGGGTTGCAGCTTGCTTTGCATGGTTGACGAATTGACTTCGTCCAGGGCAACGCCGCCGGCAGTGACTTCCGCTTTTTTGTATCCGAGCGTCCGCTCAATGATGACTGATAGCTGATGTAAAGAATTGGCTATTAGTAATGTTTGCTGCTTTGATACTTCTCCCGATTTTTGGATGTGCGTGATGTCTGATTGATCAAGCAGTACCTCGGCGACTCGTTGGGGTAGAAGTTGGCACATAACAGTGAGCGCTTGTTTCTTGGGTGTCCGCCGAAACAGCGTTGCCAGTTGTTGTTTTTTTTGAACTAATGATAGTTTGGGGAGGAAGTTAATTTCTAGTTGGAGTTGTTCGGTATTAGAAGCCGCAGTGAAAATGCCACTGAGATTCATCGCTGTCGGTCCGGAGATGCCAAAGTGGGTAAACAGAGTTGAGCCTCGTTGTGCTCCTAGTTGTTTGCCAGCGGAATTACGGACGATTAATTCAATGTCGGGTAAGGTGATACCTTGTAGTTGAGTGGGCCAAGCGTCGGTAGAGGTTACCAGTGGTACTAATGCTGGTCGCGTTGGTACAATTCGATGACCGAAATGTGTTGACCACGGATATCCGTCACCGGTTGTGCCACATCCCGGAAAGGATTTACCGCCGCTGGTGATAACTACGTGCGGGGCGGTAGAAGTTCCGTTGTTAGTAGTGATACTGAATCCGGCAGAGTCCGCTTTAATGCTCGTTACGGCATGTTTCAATTTCAAATCAATTCGCGTCTGGTCGAGGCTCTCGAGTAGTGCGTGTAATACATCCTGTGCCCGGTCTGATTGTGGAAAGACTTTACCTGAAGGTTCACATTTTGTGGGGACTCCACGCTCATTGAAAAAGTCGATGAGTTGCTCAGGTCCTAGCGCTGCTAGCGCTGAATGCAGGAAACGTCCAGGCTTACCGTAGGCTGCGATGATTCCATGGATATCGGTGTTTTGGGTTATGTTGCAGCGAGTGCCTCCGGACATGAGGATTTTAGCACCGGGCTTTGAGTTTTTTTCGAGCAGCAACACGTTGCGGTT
>Ga0208879_1003343_pt1 | contig 13241 bp, 11 predicted proteins | sample Knorr_S15_td_Bot_FD_185605 | JGI IMG/M metagenome (GOLD analysis project Ga0208879, IMG submission 185605) | Marine microbial communities from Southern Atlantic Ocean transect - Knorr_S15_td_Bottom_ad_5009_LV_A (SPAdes) (version 2) | ecosystem: Environmental > Aquatic > Marine > Oceanic | place...
GCAATTTCCGTGTTGATATTGGCGTTTATCTTTAAATTTTTATTTCCGTTTACCCTACAGTTTTTTAGCGCCTCAGAATTGTTTTTTATCAACAGTATTGGCTTGCCTTATAACGCTGGAAGCATCATTGCAGGAATCATTTTAATTGCTGTTTTCTATTTCGGAATTCGGCATACACGAAGAAAAAAACAAGTCCATGCAAACACCTTGATTCTTTCTGTATTGTTTATTATGATTGGTTTTTCTTCTTGGATGATGTTGCCTATTAGAGCCAATGCAAATACTACCATTAACGAAAACAATCCCTCAAGTGCCAGAGAACTATTGGCCTATTACAACAGAGAACAATATGGCGATGCCAATGTGTTTTATGACACCTATTATTCTGTTACTTATAAAAGAGAACAAGATGCGAAAAATCCATACAAAGACGACAAGCCAAAGTACGAAAAGAAAGATGGAAAGTATGTAATTATCAACAAATACAAGAACACCATTCCAAATTATTCTTCCAAGCACAAAGGATTTATTCCAAGGATGGTAAATCCGGAACGGGCAGATAATTACAAGTCTATTGCAGGGATTCCGCCAAACTCAAAACGAAGACCCACTTTTATAGAGAACATCCGTTTTATGTTCTCCTATCAGTTTGGTTATATGTACGGACGTTATTTTATGTGGAATTTTGTTGGACGGCAAAACGACACACAAGGAAATTTAGATATTTTTAATGGAAACTGGCTGAGTGGAATCGACTTTGTTGATGAAATTCGCCTTGGCTCACAACAAGACTTACCATCAGACGTAAAGGAGAATAAAGGACGAAACACCTATTACTTTTTACCTTTACTCTTAGGATTGATTGGGCTGCTCTATCAAGTCAAATTTGACAAGAAAAACACGTACACACTATTGCTATTCTTTGCGTTTACAGGCTTTGCCATTATCTTTTACACCAATCCGAAGCCTTTTGAACCTAGAGAACGTGATTATGCTGTTGTAGGCTCGTTCTATGTATTTGCCATTTGGATTGGCTTTGGGGTTTTTGCACTCTATGAGTACTTCAAAAAATACGGAAATAAAAAAGTAATACTGTGGTTTCCATCATTTCCGTTCCTGCCCTAATGGCGTTCCAAAACTGGGACGATCATGACCGATCGAATCGCTATACCACACGTTTAAACGCACAATCGTATTTAGAATCTTGTGATCCGTATGCGATTTTATTTACCATTGGAGACAATGACACCTTCCCACTTTGGTATATGCAAGAAGTAGAAGGCATCCGAAGAGATCTTAAACTGGTAAATACCAGCTTATTTGCTACGGATTGGTATATCGATCAAATGAAAAGAGCGACGTATGAAGCACCTCCTATCCCTTCTCAATTGACCCATGACAAGTACAAAACGGGCACCTTAGATGTAGCGTATTATGTGCCGCATCCGCAGTTTAAAGACACCGTTATGAGTATTGGTAATTTTATGCGATGGATAGAAAGTGAGAACCTTGTTACCTATTATATTGATGACGATACAAAACTAAAAACCTATCCAACCCGAAAATTAAGAATTCCGGTTGATAAAGCTGCTGTTTTAAAAAGCGGCATTGTCGCTCAAAAAGATGCCGATAAAATAGTAGCATACATCGACATTACGATTGATGGGCAAGCCTTGACAAAAAACAGAATTTTAATGTTAGACATCTTGGCCAATTTTGGATGGAAACAAGCCATTTATTTTACGGGTGGCGCCAATGCTGATGAAGAATATCTTTGGTTAAAAGATTATTTACAGCTAGATGGCATGTCGTATAAATTAGTCCCAATAAAGACGGCTAATGAAAACAGAAACATGTTGAATATGGGGAGGATTGATAGCGAAAAAATGTATGCAAACATCCAAAAACTAGACTGGAGAAACATCAACGATGGCACCATTTATTTAGACGAACAAACCAAAAGAAATGCCATTTCTATGCGTAATAATTTATTGCGTTTGGCAGAAACTTTTATCTATGAAGAAAATTTTGAAAAGGCAGAAGAAATATTGGATCTATCTCTCGAAAAAATGCCGATTGAAGATTTTGGTCATTATAGCATTTCCTTAGGATATGTAGACTTGTATTATGCTGTTGGCAACAAAGAAAAAGCTCGAAAAAATGCGGAGCTACTTATTGAACTCTTTACAGAAAAATTACATTGGTATAGTACTTTTGATGAGCGCTATAACAATATTATTGTTGATGAGATCGAGAACATTCTGTATATGTATAAAATAGGCGTTTTAGACAGTGTTGAAAACGCTGATCCAGATATTACATACAACGAATCATTACAAGTTGATTTTATGAACACCATGAAACTCTTTGAGCATTTAATGGCTGAAGAATAAGCCTTATATGAATCTATACCTTACTAAAACGCCAGGACTAATTCAGAAAATTTACACGAATTATACGTGGCGTTTTTCTAGTACGAACAACGAAATTTACCTCACATTTGATGACGGACCAACGCTAGAAATTACGTCATGGGTTTTGAGTCAATTGTAAAAATACCAAGCAAAAGCTACTTTTTTTTGTATTGGGAAGAACATTGAAAAGCATCCTGAAATTTTTAAACAAATCCTTGCTGATGGACATGCTGTTGGAAACCACACACACAATCATTTAAAAAGCAGTAAAAGCACCACTAAAAACTATGTCCAAAACACGTTAGACGCTGAAGAAGCAATGGATCGATTTACTACGCTAACGCCTACCAATAATCAGCATCAACAGCTCTTTCGTCCGCCATATGGAAAGATTACATCATCGCAAGCAAAAGCACTACAAAAACTAGGCTATACAATTGTGATGTGGGATGTGTTAAGTGCCGATTTTGATGCATCAATCAATACAGCATCTTGCTTGCAAAATGTATTAAAAAACACAGAAGACGGAAGTATTATTGTTTTTCACGACAGTGTAAAAGCAGCAAAAAATCTCTTTTATGCACTTCCGAAAGTATTGGAATACTATACCAAAAAAGGGTTTGAATTTAAAAAAATAAAGACGTAAGGTCTGTCACTAAAAAAGCACTTCTAGCTTCCTGTAACACTACACATATTGTTGCACCAAACCAATTAAGGTATTCGCATCTTGTTCTCCTGTTTGGCGCCATTTCATTTCACCACCTTTATAGATCATAAACGTAGGGTTTCCCTTTACACGCAATGTGTCTGCAAGGACTTCGTTCTTTTTAATATCGATCTTTATTACTTTCGCTTTATCGCCTAATGCAGCAGCAACATCCTTCAACGTATCGAGGTTGTTTTCATCATCATCCCAATCAAAATAAAAATCTATTAAGACGGGTTTTTCTACATTAATTAATTCTCCAAATTTTGTCATAACTCATAAGTTTTTAGGGGCTAAAAACTAGCAAATTAGCTGTTCTCTATGGTGCAAATATAGCATTTTTGAATAAACTGACTGATTGTCAAGCTTTTTTGAGTTCAATTACGGTAACTTCTGGCCAAATTCCGACACGTCCAGGAAATGCATGATAGCCAAAACCACGGTTCACATTGATGTACCTACCCAACTCTTCGTACATTCCAGCCCATTGTTTGTACACATATTGAGAGGGGCTCCAACGGAAAAACCCGGGAATTTCAATCCCCATTTGCAATCCGTGTGTATGACCACTTAAGGTTAAATGGTAGTTAAAATCGTTGTCTTTGATATTGTATTCCCAATGACTTGGATCGTGCGACATTACTATTTTAAAATCTTCTTTTTGAACACCTTCAACTGCTTTTTCTAGGTCTCCTGCCCTTTTGAATCCTTTTCCCCAATTTTCGACACCGATCAAGGCTATTCTTTGCCCGTCTTTTTCAATATATCGATTTTCATTGAGGAGCAAATCAAATCCTATTTTGGGATGGATCTCTTTTACTTCCTGAAAATTTTTCTTTTTATCTTCTGGCGTTTCCCATTCTACATAATCTCCATAATCATGATTGCCAAGAATCGAGTATTTTCCGTGAGGTGCTTCTAACTTTCCAAACATCTCAATCCAATTGTCCATTTCATCTGCTTTGTTATTAACAATATCGCCTGTAAACAAAATCATATCTGATTGTTGCTCGTTGATCATGTCAACGCCATATTGAATTTTTTCTGCATTTGTAAAACTTCCCGAATGGATATCCGAAAACTGTGTAATGGTAAATCCATCAAAAGCATCTGGCAAGTCTTTAAATGTCAATTGATATTTCAATACTTTGTAGTTGTATTTCCCTTTGATCATTCCGTAAATGAATCCCGCAAACGGGATAGCTGCCAAGCCTAAGGCTAGTTGAGAAACAAACTTTCTTCTTCCTGACAACGATTGGGTTTCTCCTTTTGACAGGTACGAAATAAGTTTTTGAAACCACCGAAGTACATCTTCGCCAAACATGATTGCCAGTATGACTACTTTTGGAATTAATGAGGTTAGCAACAAACCAACGGCCCATTGAAATTGGTTGGTTTGCCCTGCGCTTCTCGGTGTGGTAAACACAACATAAAAAAGGTTGGCATAAATAGACACTCCAACAAGAACCCAAATCCATCGAATCCATTTGTTTTTAGTAAGTGTTTTTATGGCTTGAAATGTGTACAGCTCAACGATGAGAAAAAAAAGACAAGCTATTAATAATGGAATCAACCAACGAGGCATACAGTAAAGTTTAAAAATTTATCAAATATAAGTTTAAAATAAAGAAACTGTTTTAACATGCTGTTAAAGTTTTGTAGCTTTACTGCGGAGTCTGTAGAGGCACTTATTTTAGTTGCCAAACGCCATTAAGTATCAACACCTTTTAACAAGTACACCATACCATGTCAGATAAAAAACGACTTTTTCTATTGGATGCATTCGCATTAATTTTTAGAGGATATTACGCTTTTATTAAAAACCCCAGAATCAATTCGAAAGGCATGGATGTTTCTGCAATTTTGGGTTTTACCAATTCGTTGCTGGATGTCATCAAAAGAGAAAAGCCAGATCATATTGCCGTTTGTTTTGATCGCGGCGGAAGTGTTGCCAGAAAAGAGGCGTTCCCAGACTACAAAGCCAACCGACAAGAAACGCCAGAAGCCATTAAAATTGCTGTGCCGTATATTGAAAAAATTCTAGCTGCCATGAACATTCCTGCTATTATAAAAGAAGGGTTTGAAGCAGATGACATTATTGGTACCTTGGCAAAACAAGCAGAGAAAGAAGACTATCAAGTTTTTATGGTTACCCCAGATAAAGATTTTGCGCAACTGGTTTCTGAAAATATTTTTATGTACCGCCCTCGTTTTGGTGGTGGTTATGAAACTTGGGGCATTAAAGAAGTACAAGAAAAATTTGGCGTAGAAAGACCCGAACAAGTCATTGATTTTTTAGGGATGATGGGAGATGCTTCTGACAACATTCCTGGATTGCCTGGCGTTGGAGAAAAGACGGCTAAAAAATTCTTAGCAGCTTATGGAAGCATGGAAAACCTTCTTGCCAATACCGCCGATTTAAAAGGAAAGCTAAAAGAAAAAGTGGAAGCGAATAAAGAACTAGGAATTTTATCCAAAGAACTCGCAACCATTATACTGGATGTTCCTGTGGAGTTTCATGAGAAAGAGTATGAGTTTTCGGCACCAAATATGCCCGAAATTACCACGCTTTTTAACGAATTGGAATTTAGAAGATTGGCAGAAAACTTGGCAAAAACCTATGCGAATTCTACAGTAACTAAAACAGCTCAGCAAGACCATAAACCAAAAAGCCAAGAAACCAAGAAGCCGACAATCCAACAATCCGACAGCAATGGTCAGTTTGATTTGTTTGCGGCTCCTGGAACAGGGACGCTTTCTGAAAGCGAAACGGAAAGTGGATTTAAAACCATTGCCAACAGTCCTCATTTATATCAGCTGGCAGACACGCCATTGTCTAGAAAATTGTTGCTTAAAAATTTACTGCAACAAACATCGGTTTGTTTTGACACGGAAACAACAGGATTAAAAGCCTTGGAAGTAGAGCTTATAGGAATTTCTTTTTCTTGGGAAAAAGGAAAAGGCTACTATGTCTCATTTCCAGAAAATCAAGAAGAAACACAGGCTATTTTAAACGAATTTTTACCGTTTTTTGAACATCCATCCATCGAAAAAATTGGTCATAATTTAAAGTATGATATCAAGGTATTGTCCAACTACAAGATGCCTGTAAAAGGACCTTTGTTTGATACCATGATTGCGCATTATTTGATCAATCCAGACATGCGCCACAATATGGACGTGCTGTCTGAAACCTATTTGAATTACCAACCCGTGTCTATTACAGAATTGATCGGTAAAAAAGGGAAAAATCAACTTTCAATGAGAGACGTTGAACTTTCTAAACAAACCGAATATGCTGTTGAAGATGCAGACATTACCTTGCAATTGAAAGAGCATTTTACAAAAGAATTGGAAAGCGGTGAGCTAACCAAGCTCTTTACTGAGGTAGAATTGCCCTTGGTTTCTGTGTTGACCGCCATGGAAATTGAAGGCATCAATTTGGATTCGGCATTTTTAAATTCGCTCTCGGTTGACTTACTTAAAGATATTGATCGCTTAGAAAAAGGCGTGTACGAACAAGCTGGAGAGGAGTTCAATTTGGCATCGCCCAAACAATTGGGGATTGTCTTATTTGAAAATATGAAACTGGTTGAGAAACCTAAAAAAACCAAAACAGGGCAATATTCTACCGCAGAAGATGTGCTTTCTTATTTGGCAAAAGACCATCAAATTATTCGAGATATTTTAGAGTTTCGACATTATAAAAAACTACAAAGCACCTATGTAGATGCCTTGCCAAATGAGGTGAATTCAAAGACGCAAAGAATTCATACTGTATATGCGCAAGCGGTTGCTGCAACGGGGCGCTTGAGTTCTAACAACCCAAATTTACAGAACATCCCGATTCGGACAGAACGCGGAAGACAGGTTCGGAAAGCGTTTATCCCAAGGGATGAAAACCATGTGTTATTGGCAGCAGATTATTCGCAAATAGAATTGCGCATTATTGCGGCATTGAGTGAAGAGGAAAACATGATGAACGCCTTTAAAAATGGAGAAGATATTCACGCTTCTACAGCGGCAAAAGTATTTGGAATTCCGATTGATGAAGTGACACGTGAACAACGTAGCAATGCCAAAACTGTCAATTTCGGAATTATTTACGGGGTTTCTGCTTTTGGCTTGAGCAACCAAACAGACTTGACGAGAAAGGAAGCCAAAGCATTGATTGACACCTATTATGAAACCTATCCGAAATTGCGAAATTACATGGCCGATCAAGTCGATTTTGCACGAGATCACGGCTATGTGGCAACGGTTTTAGGAAGAAGACGTTATTTAAAAGACATCAATTCTCAGAATGCCATTGTGCGTGGAGCAGCAGAACGAAATGCGGTCAATGCTCCTATTCAAGGTAGTGCTGCAGACATTATTAAGCTTGCTATGATTAACATTTACAGACGTTTTGAACAAGAAAATTTCAAGTCTAAAATGTTGTTGCAAGTACATGATGAATTGGTTTTTGATGCGCATAAAGACGAATTGGAACTGATTAAACCGATTATCAAACAAGAAATGGAAAACGCGTATCACCTATCGGTTCCTTTGGATGTAGAAATAGGTGTTGGCAAGAATTGGCTAGAGGCGCATTAGTTGGATTTGTGAGTGATGGCAAGCCTCCATTCTTAATAATATCTAAAAGTAATGGTGCCAAGAAAAAGCTAAAGCAGGACCCTGAAGCAACCATGAATGCCCACGAAATAATTACACGACTAGAATCTGTTAGAGCTGCGTTGACTGCCATAAAAAATCAATTGTAAAAATCAAAAGATACAAAAAATACTATGCATGCATAGTATTTTTTGTATCTTTGAACGCAATAGATAAGGATAAAACAGAAACAGAACAAACCTTTGACAGGATTAAATCACTGATTAATAGATAACTACGGTCAACATGTTGTAAAATTCATAGGCTGTGTTTTCGCACGGGAGATACAAACGTAAGTTGAAAATTTGTATATTGAAAATCAAAAACAGAGCGATGCAACGCCTACGAAATCTTACAACAGGAACGTTAGGCACAAGTAAATATACGATTGAAAATAAAAATATACCCTGTTTAATTTCAAAACAAATATCATGAATGTATTAGAAGAAGAAATGATTTTGCCAAATGGCTCAATACTAAGTAATAGAATTGCGAAATCAGCAATGAGTGAAAACTTATCAAACAAATATCATGAACCAACACCTGTTCTGATAGATGTATATAAAAAATGGGTGCAAAGCGGTGCAGGATTGTTGATTACCGGAAATATTATGATTGATTCAAAAGCTATTGGGGAGCCAAGAAATGTAGTTGTTGAAAATCGAAAAAATTTTGAATTGCTTAAAGAATGGGCAAAAAGTGTAAAAGGCACTAACACACATTTATGGGCTCAAATAAATCATCCGGGAAGACAAGCAATGGAACAAATTAATAGTGATTTGAAAGCTCCTTCTGCTGTGCCTTTAAAATCTGGGGGAAGAAAAGGTGCAACAAAAAAAACACCTATAGCATTAAATGAAAGTGAGATTTTAGCTATTATTGAAGCGTTTGGAAACACCGCTATCATATTAAAAGATGCAGGTTTTTCAGGAGTACAAATTCACGGGGCGCACGGTTATTTGGTTAGCCAATTTTTATCTCCATATTCGAATGTAAGAACAGATAAATGGGGAGGGAGTTTAGAGAACAGGGCTCGATTTGTTATTGAAGTTTACAGAAAGATTAGAGCGCGAGTAGGAAGTGGTTTTCCGATTGGAATTAAATTAAATTCTGCGGACTTTCAAAAAGGTGGATTTTCAGAAGAAGAATCAATGGAAGTAGTCAAAATTCTTTCAAAAGAAGGAATTGATTTAATCGAAATATCAGGTGGTACATATGAGGCTCCAGCAATGATGGGTAAACGAAAAGAGAGCACCATAAAAAGAGAAGTTTATTTCATGGACTACATTCAAAAAGCTAGAAAAATAACAAATACTCCTTTAATGTTAACTGGTGGATTTCGTACAACCGCTGTGATGAAAGATGCAATAGTTTCTAATCAATTAGATATTATTGGGATTGCACGACCTTTTGCCGTGTATCCTAATATTGGGAATGAAATAATTAACGAAAGCCGAATGAATTTCAATACAGAAATTAAAAAAACAGGAGTAAAAGGGATTGATGGGGTAATGAATATAATATGGTATGAATCGCAAATAAAACGTTTAGGAAAAGGAAAAGTACCTAAGCCTGATTTAAATCCATGGGCTGTATTCCTTAAGTATTTTTGGCTAATCTTAGAGCAAAAATTAAAAAAAACCTGAGTCTAACAATACCTATGGCGTAATGCTAGTTTTGGATAAAACGAAATTCAGTACTTTTAACAAAAGCGCCAAAATTTTAATTTGGCATTTAACTTGAAATATCTCCCTAAAAAACAGTATCAAAAAAGATTTAATCGCTTAATTGATATAAAATATTTGAATAAATTAGAAAGTACTACCGCTAACAAAGTATAAAAATAAGAGCCGGTGCAGTGATAAATTCAAGGGGTGTTCTCCACTTCGACTTCATCACAATATGAAACAGAATTATTCCGAAATCGGCTACTATTCTTATACTAACCGTTGGGTAATATCTTGAAAATGAAAAAGATTACATTATTAACATTCTTGATTTTAATATCAATTTCTTGTAAATCACAAGATAAAGAAGTCTAAAAAATATTTGATGATTCTATTTATTCTAATTCATCTTTGCTGGTGAACTTAGTTTAGGTATGGGTACTTGGTGTCTAATCTTTCTTCCATTTGGCATTAAGCTCTCTTCAAATTTTTGAAAGATTATTTATTCCAGAATGACATTTGTTTAAATAAAATGATCTACATTTATATCGTGCACGATATAATTGTGCGCGATTTATAAAAAACATGAATACACTTAAAAAAACAACATTAACACAAAACATTTTCAGAATCCTATTGGCCATTTTTATGATCTATGCCGGATTTAGTCACCTTACTTTTAATAGAATCGATTTCCAAGCTCAGGTACCGGATTGGGTTTCATTGAGTAAAGATTTGGTGGTCATATTATCAGGGATAGTAGAAATGTTATTAGGGCTTGGCTTGGCTTTTTGGAAAAGTGAACGCATCAGATTTGGTTGGGCTTTGGCCTTGTTTTTTGTTTTAATTTTCCCTGGCAATATTGCCCAATACCTAGGGGATAAAGATGCCTTTGGCGCTTTAGACTCAGACAGAGCTCGATTAATTCGTCTATTTTTTCAACCGGTACTAATTGCTTGGGCTTTATGGTCATCTGGCGCATGGAAGGCATGGAGAGCTAACAAAACTAAAAACTAATGGACAATACACAGTTACAGTTAAGTAATCAAATCTGCTTTCCGATCTATTCGGTTTCACGGCTTATCACAAAGGCGTATAAACCATATTTAAATGAAATGGGGCTTACTTATCCTCAATACTTAGTACTTATGGTATTATGGGAAAACGACAGTATCTCTATAAATCAGATTTCAGAGAAGTTGCTCCTTAATACGAATACATTGTCTCCTTTACTTAAGCGTATGGAGAAAATGAAACTGTTGCAGCGTAACCGCTCTAGTAAAGATGAAAGAAATGTTATAGTTGAGTTAATAGAAAAAGGAACAAATTTGAAAACTCAAGCCAAGCCTATTCCCGAAAAACTCATTAAAATTTTACTTACAGAGAACATTAAACTAGCGGAGGTTCTCCAGTTAAAAGATATGCTTAATGAGTGGATAAGTATCCTCTCTGAAAACAATAACAATTCAGATTAAGCGCAAACAAAAAGAAACAATAAACAATAAACAAAATGGAATTATTAGATAAATTAAATTGGCGATACGCTGCTAAAGCCATGAATGGTAAAAAAGTAGCAAAAGAAAAAATAGACAATATTATTGAAGCAATATCCCTTGCTCCAACTTCAAGTGGCTTGCAACCCTTTGAAATCATAGTCATCACAAATCAAGAGATAAAAGAAAAAATCAAATCCATAGCATGGCATCAATCAGTGATTACAGATTGTTCACATCTATTTGTATTTGCTGCTTGGGATACCTATACAGCCGATCGAATTAACAAAATGTTTGATTTGACCAATACCATTCGTGAGTTTAAAAACGAAGGATGGGAAAATTACCGTCAAATGCTGTTGAAAAGCTATCCGCAAAAAGATGCTCAAGAGAACTTTAACCATGCAGCTAAACAAGCATACATTGCCTTTTCACAGGCTATCGCTGCAGCCGCATTCGAAGGGGTTGATAGTACTCCTTTGGAAGGGTTTGACCCTGATGCTCTGGATAAAATATTAGGCTTGAGAGAAAAAGGACTAAGAAGTTGTGTTATGCTCCCAATAGGTTATAGGGATGATAAAAATGATTGGCTAGTCAATCTTACTAAAGTTCGAAAAAGTAAAGAAGATTTAGTAACTGTTATTGATTAGTAATTAAAAAAATAAACAGTAGCTAACAATGTATATGAGTAATAGCGGTTTTGGAGTATTCTCAAACCGTTATGGTGTTTAAAATAAGTGTTTTGCATTCTGAGTGTAAGGTAAATCCACTACTACTCATATACTAACCGTTGTGTTTCATTCGGGAAAAGCCAACCGCACGAGCCAAAACTTGTCAATAGATATGAAACATATTTGCTTTTTATTTTATACCTCATATACAATAGATTCTTTGGTAAATTTGTTCTTTTACTTTACGCGAAGCAATTTCTTCTGCTACTGCTTTCGAAACGTAAATTTTATTTACGGGGTTAAAATATGTTCCAAGTAATAGTTTTAAATATTTAAAATAAAAAGCAGTTGAGTATTAATTCAACTGCTTTTCTACAGTGTTTTGATTTACATACCTGATTTAACAGGCGCTGTGGAAGAACTCATGTCTCTCACACATACGTATTTTCCATCACGTTTCTCGAAATATGACATGTAATTTCCATGCCCTATTTCTTTATCGGAAGAATCGAATTGGGTCCAAGAACCAATCTCAACTGCTATATTACCTTCAGCAAATAGATCTACAATTTTGTACACCACATAATTACCTAGCGTATCTTTTGCCATGTTATTTTCCGTTTTTTCCCTGATAGCTGCCCTGCCTGAACTAGGCTCCATGTTTCGGCTATAATTTATGGCGTCTTCGCTGTAATAGACAACTACAGCATCAGCATCTTTAGCTTTTTCGCCAGCGGCATAGGCATCTTCCATAGCCTGAATTTCAACTTTAATTTTTTCCATATCAAGGGTTTCCGCCTTTTCAGGAGTCGAGCATGCAGAAAAAATTAATGCGAAAAATGTAATAAAGCCAATTGTTTTAATGAATTTTCTCATAATAATATAGTTTTAAATTTGTCATAAGTCTTTAAAGTTAATAATTATAAATTAATTCACTAAAATAGTTATTAATTAAAATGTAACTATTACTCTACATTGAAAGAAATAGGCAATGTATATTTCATTCCTACTGGAACACCTCTTTCTTTACCAGGAGTCATTCTTGGCAACTTTCTAATAATTCGAATTGCTTCTTTTTTTAATCTTGGATGTGGAGCTCTAACATTTATCTCAGCAATATTCCCTTTTGGATCAATTCTAAAAACTATCCGAATTTTCTTTTTTCCTACAGACAAGCCTAAATTAACTGCTAAATACTTAAATTCTCTGACTACATGTTGCTTAATTTTTTCATCAAGACAATCTGATTTTTGCTTCCTAGTTCCTTTACATCCAGGAAAAACAGGCACCTCTTCAATAATTGCAAAAGGCACATCTTCTACAACTCCCTCTTCTGTACTTCCACCAACATGTGGCGTTAAAATTACATTTGGCAATCCTTTTAACTCTGTATAAAAATGACCATTTGCTCTTGGCTCCTTCGGATACACATCAACAGCTGCTTCTGCTAGCTTTCCGCTTTCTAAGGCTTCTTTTTCATCTTCAACAATTTTAATTTTTTTCATATCAAAGGTTTGCATCTTTTTAGGAGTCGAGCATGCAGAAAAAATTAATACGGAAAATGTAATAAAGCCAATTGTTTTAATGAATTTTTTCATAGTTTTCATAATAATATGGTTTTAAGGTTGTTATAAGTA
>Ga0208879_1003346_pt1 | contig 13236 bp, 7 predicted proteins | sample Knorr_S15_td_Bot_FD_185605 | JGI IMG/M metagenome (GOLD analysis project Ga0208879, IMG submission 185605) | Marine microbial communities from Southern Atlantic Ocean transect - Knorr_S15_td_Bottom_ad_5009_LV_A (SPAdes) (version 2) | ecosystem: Environmental > Aquatic > Marine > Oceanic | place...
AGACGTCGATAGCTAGTCGATTCGTGTACCACTAAAAAAAAACATCTGCTCATCACAGACTTACTATGTACTTCCGCCCTTCGCCATCCTAATCAGCTTTTGGCTGATAAGAACGCCATCAAACACTGCTGATGGTCAGCTCGGTTTTATCCTCCACACCATTACTGGCTTTCACAGGCCGAACTTTATTCACTACTACGGCGTCATCTGCCACCTCACACCAACACCTACCTTGAGTCGCCTCTCGCATAGATGCTTCTGGCTCATAACCAGAGACGGTGCCAGGCTTCCCCAGTTACTGTGCTGGCTCCCTGTTAGAAATCCCACCCTCAAACACAAAACAGGACTGACTGAGTATCGGGCTTCACGCTATTTTGCACGCTTACCCTCCTGTCTTGCCGAATCAGGTTCACTTGCGTTGTGTACCTCTAACTTCCTATGGCTTGCTTCGGGCCGGCCCCCGGAGACCCTGCCGTTGGCCAACAACGCCCTTGCCATTCGGATTATCTTCCCCTCAGTCAGGGTGATTCAGGTTTCTTTCAACCTGACGGGTTTGCCAGCTTCGCTGGGCAAACAAAAAACCCGGCAGGTAGCCGGGTTTTTCTTTTTCAATGCAAACAGAATTACTTGCGACGGCGACCAATCAGGGCCAAACCAAAAACGCTCAGAGCACCAATCAACGGTGCTGGCACATCAGCAACATTACCACCTGTTTCAGGCTCAGAAACCGATGCCAGCGTTGTTGTGTAACCAAGATCTTTAAATGACGCAAGAGTAGTGTTACTTAACGTAGTTGCACCTTCAATGTATCCAGTCATCAACTCGCTTTGAGGTCCTGCCCAGGTTTCGTCCCAGTGGGCATCTGCGGTACCTGCCCCACCATCAAGCTCAACCGGAACATAGGTTGCGGAAGGGTCGAATTCTTCTCTGTATGCAGCGACTGCATATGCACCTACATACTGACCGTTACCTGCGTAAAGATCGTTATACTCAGAACCCCAAAGAGAGCCAAAACCAATAACGTGAGCCATCTCGTGAACAATCACAGAGTAAAGCGTCCCATTACTTTCCATCGCTGAAAGATCAGCAGAGTCGAACCGCATAATGCCCGCTGACGCATAAAAGAAATCTGTACCCTGGTAGCCGTAACTTGGTCCAGCCTGACCGAGAATACCACCAGCGCCATCGATGTTTTCCCCAGATGCCTCAATGGTCAAACCAGGAGGAAAGAAAATCTCTTCCGCGTAGCTTACTAAAGTGTCTTCCCAAAAGGTTTCAGCGTCACTGAAGATGGTTTGCTGTGATGCGGTCAGACCGCCGTTGAATTGAATTGTGATATCAAAGTTGGTTAGCGCAGCGTTTGCATTTCCAGCGAAAAGACCCGCCATGGCCGCAAGTGTAATTATTTTCCGTTTCATTATCAGTCCTACTGAGGTTGAGGTTAGGCTCTCAGCTTGAACTAACAATTAACGTGCCAACTGTAAAATAATTTGTTTTTATGTTTTTTTCTATAAAAAAGAATTGAAATATTGCAACACAAAAAAGCTTTTAGTAAGAAATTCTGACAGTTGCGTTATGTAAAAATGAGGTTGGCTGGCTTTTATACAAATCAAGCGTTAATGACGTTGTTCCGAGTCTGCTCTACAAATTTAGAAATTCGATCGAAATGCTCAGGGGTTGCCAGGTTGAAAACCGGGATCTCCCTGCTTTTTGCCAGAGTAAAAACAGCCCCCTCTTGGTGTCCAGCTTTAGAAGCATAACTTCCGGGAATCCCATCATCAACAAAAGGAAGTTCTGCAAAGTTGTTGTTCTCCTGCCATGTTATGACAAAGCGGGATGGTTCATCCATGTTTTCACCAAGAAGAATCGGGGCAGATGAAGCCAACAGGTTTCGCTGAAGATGGTAGTTTATTTTGCCTGCTCCGGAAAGCCCAATAGAAGCTGCCTCTGCACGCCCCTTTGTTATTTCATCAAGATCATCGAAAGAGACAGTAGTGTCTTTAAACCTTTTTGCATCATACCCTCTGTAGTGTGCAAAGGGAACGATTGTTTTTACTATCCCTCCGCACTCTCTGGCAGCCTTGTGAAAAACATCATCAACCTCTCCGCGCCCACCAGTACGAACGCTCCAGCCAAGCAAGGCAAGACACTGAGCAAGATCTGTCATTACGTCGACTTTTTCGGCCTGCAATGAAACAGCGCCTATAGCTGTATACCACATTGTTACACTCCTGAAAGCCCCGTCATATATGGGATTATAGCTTCTTTTTGGGATATTTCAATTATTTTTTTTAAATTGTCACATTTCTGATGTTAAATCACACATAAAACCATAAAATCAATATGATGCAGCATATCCAGATATGTTCATTCAGGTAATACGAAAAGATGAGTAACGCAGTTCAAAAAATAATAAAAACGTCATAAAAATGGACACTTGGCTTGTTTTTTCTTGTCGAGCATAATGTTGCATGGTAGTATCGAAAATACAACAATGTTCAAACAAAGGATTTCCGTGTTACCGAAGGAACTCAAACCTTATCGAAACGTGATAGAGAGCCTAAAATACAGTCACAACGCTCCAAACATAAAGTCTCTCATCGAGCAACAGCTTGGCGCTACCGCTACAGGGCCGCTTGTTTTTCACATTCGAGGGGAGTTAAACAGACTGGCAAAGCAATCCGCCAAACCCTTCCGTATAAATCAGCATTTCCCCGATCTGAATTACACCGTGTTTGAACACGGGAAAACCACACACCATTTAGACGCGGTTTGCCTCCCTGAATTTATGCGAACACTGGAAAAGTATGGCGGCATATATACAGTGGGCGTAGAAGAGCACATGGATGCTTTTCTAAAAAAAGAAAGCGACCGAATCGCCCATTACCACAACATGAACAACATGGATGTGAAACCCATTAATGTGTCAGAAAGAGTGTATCGTTCTGAAGAACGGATGCATCTTGGGGTCAAGGCATCAGTTTACTTTTTGCCGAAAACCCAAGTTCAATTTGACAACTTTACATCTGACATTAAAAAAATCGAAGCGAAAGAGGTTATTACACAAAATATAAGCACATCCGGATTGAGGGTGAAATCGGAGTGTGCAGCTGACACTGGCGCTATGCTCGTTGTCAGACTAAAAGGACTGGATGACGAGTACATTATTAGTCAGCCTTTTGTGCTCTACCAGTGCATGCATTGTGACGCTGTCGGAGAAGACAAATTTGAGTGGGCGCTAAAGAAAATCGAGCACCCTTACCACAAAGAGTTTGACTTGTTTACGCGCCGGCTTATCGATGCAAACAGAGGACGCTACCGCGTTGATCTCAAAAATGTTGAGCGCAGTGTTGTTCACCATATATCAGAACAATTTATCACAAACAGACAGGAAGAGCTTACGATTTTCTTCACCCAGGGAATGGGAATGTCGCCATATTGTTTTGGTTCCAACCTGAGCCGTGAAATATTAGAGTTTTTTGAAGATGAACAAAAAAGAACACTGCTACCTTCTGCCATAAAAAAAGACTCCATTGTTGAAAAATCAATGGGGAAAACCGCCCTGTGGGTAACCATCGTGCAAAAAAACTCAACCTGCTTCTCCACCGTAATTGACGAAAAATCCAGTAAAGATATTGCTTTTTTGCACTACGCTCTCAGCCGCCCTGATGCAAAAATATTTCAGGTTTCAACATCGAGGGTGGACTCTGATTATGCCTTTGTTTCACACAGCCTTCCTGTCAACACATCAGCAGGGAAGCGAGCAAACAGAAAAAGGCGTTTAATTGATTACTATTCGCCAGGTACAAAAGAGCTTGTTTCCGGACTGGGGTTTGCAACAACGATAAAGGAGCTTAGCAAGGGGCTACTGTCTCACCTTCTTGAAGTGACGCCCAGCATATCAAAATCTCAACAGAAGGCTTTCTCCAAGTTGGCCAGCCGCAACAAACACGCCGCGGGAACATTAAATTTCATCTGCGCAAGAGGGAGAGAACTTCGCCGTGAAGACCGATTCAATCACACTGGCAAAGTTTCAATCGAGTCCCGAAATGAAACGCTTGCCGGAAGATCTGTTGATATATCCGAATCGGGCGTAAAAATAAAACAGGAAACTCCGGGTCGGTTGATCAAAAATGAAGTGGTTAAAGTGACATTCCACGATCTCCCGGTAATCAGAGATAAAGCCCCCTCAGGGCGGTACCGGGTTATTCATGACCCGGTGGACGGTTTTTTGAGGTTATTCTCTGAGCCGGGATTAAAAATGGGCGGACACGAATACATGGCCCTCTACCTTGATAAGTTTTTCAACCACCTTGATCCTGTTAACGAACAGGATCGAGAAGGGGCTGAACTTCTCGGCCTGGAAAGAGCATTGCGTAATCTGCAAAACAGCGTACAGCCTTACACAAAAGCCATCATGCAATTCCACAGAGACAGAACGACAACATCGTCGCAACAGAGAGTTGTACAAGGCTACCCGACACCAACGCACATTAACATCGGTTATGCTTCTCAGGAACCATTTGCAGACCTTATGGGCGAGGCGCATGAGGCATCGGGGTTTGCTAAGCAGATGCTTTGCCAACTTGAGCTTCAAAGATGTCTCGGCGCAGATTTTAGGGATATCAACATTGAAAACCCGTTCGTCAGACATCTGTTCATGATTGCGGTTGATGAAAGCGGTAGCGTGAGAGAACAAAAAATTATAGACGAAGGTGAAGCCCCATCACCTTTGATGATGCAAGGGATAACCAGAACATACCGCCGGCGTGGTTGGCGCACACACTGGTACCAGATGGATGTAACAAGGAAGTCACGAGTGTTTGAGCGATATTACCGTGAAGAACTGGACTACATTGGCAGCATCGCACCACACAGAGCAACAGCGCTCACCGATCTGGTTAAGCACACAAGAGGGGTTATTTCACTGACCCCACTTGATAGTGTGGTAAATACGTTCTCACCAGAAACCAAAAAGAAAGATGCAGCATAAAAAAACCCGCCAAGTGCGGGTTTTTTATTTTAGATTCTGGCCAGTGATTTGGCCCAGTTTAGATAACCAAGCCTCAACTCTTCATCCATCTCAGTCTTGGACAGCTCAGACTCCCAATCCTCAGATGTGACAACTTCATGTTTGTCAGATGAAGAGAATTTAATCATTCTTTGAGATGCACAATGCTCATCCCATGATTTTCGTTCATTCCTGTTTAACTTTAAACCATCATACCCGTCAAGTTTACACCTGGCGCGCTGCCACAATGCTGCATAAACAGGGTTGTGCCATTCAAACTCCTTGTCAAAAGCGGCTGACAAAGGCAGACCTTTCATGGTGCTTATGTTCATTTTGTCGTGGTCGTCAGGAAACCCTGCTGCGTAAAGACTAAGCTCCGGATCTAACGATGAATCGTCAATGTCGTCGGATATAAAAACTTTCATCAGTCTGCCAACGAACTCTGCTGACTTATGGCCCATCAGTTTTTCAGCCACACCATCATCCGCCTTGGATGCGTAGGACTCAATATTTTCACGACACCAACTGTCCGTTAAAAATGCTGGTGCTTTGTTTAATGCTATTGTAAAAACAGGTGGGCGCTCCAAGCCTTTGGATTCGAGATCTTCCTTTTTGCTGAAAACAAGTTCACTTATTTCATCAGCAGAAAGTCGGTAACATGCTCTTAGCGCTTCGATTTTGTCAAGATTGACCGCCACAACCTTATTGGGCTCACCCAGCACAGGCCCTAAAATCAGGGTTCGGGCAGAAAAGTCAGCGTCAGCTCCCATGGATGCGGAGAAAAACATGCCGGTAGCACCAGGTGAAAGGTTGCCTTTCAGTTTCTTTTTTATACGCAATTTAAACAGAAGGTGCCATAATTCGCTGTTCTTTTCCTGTAACAACTTTGATGCGTCGATAAGTGCAAAAACGTCATCCAGGGCGTTGTGAGCATTCTCCTGCGTGATTCCGTTACTCGCTGCAAAGTGCTCAAGTTTTAATGAAGCCCCTCTGCCATCTTCTCTCTCAGGCCATGTGATGCCTGGCACTTTTAAAGCCCGAAATGCGGCAAACATATTCATCGTGTCATAGCGCGAATTATTGTTCGCCCATTCCCGATCGTAAACCGGAAGTAAGTTGCGCCAAAATCCGAAGCGGGTTACCTCTTCATCATACCCCATGGAATTAAATCCTGACACTGTTGTGCAAGGCAGAGACATCTCCATTTCAATCTGCCGGAAAAAGAGAGGTTCTGGCAAACCTTTCTCCATGCACGTCATAGGATTGATGTGAGTGATTGCAATGGCGACAGGATGTGGGTATTTATCACCTGCCAGTTTGCAGTAGATGTCAATTGGCTCATCAAGAACCCGATGTTTAAGATCTGTTCTTACCGCAGCAAATTGCAGTGGCTGGGTTGCTTTTGCGTCTGTACCACCCGCCTCATAATCATGCCACAGAATGTTGTCTCTGTAACGCTGCGTCAAGTAATCAACCAATGTGTCTTCTTTGACAACATTTCGATAACTCTCTGGCATAGACTGATAAGCAGATTTGGCTTCTTTTTCAGAAATGGAGAAGCGATGCTTCCCCATAAGTTCGATAAATGCTTGGCTCATAAAAAACCTTGTTGTTTAATTGAGCCAATAATAACATCATTTTTGTTTTAAATCAATTTTGATGCTGAGCTTCCTGCTCAAAATCAGAGAAGCCATCAGCCTCTTCATCATCAGACAGATCCTCATCAACTGGCTGCGATTTTGCTCTGCGACCAGATTGAACCTGTTTTTTGTGAATACCGTCAAGCTTAGAAAGCATTCGCTCACGAACTTGGGTTAAGGCTGAGTAGAAGTCATCACCACTTGCCGACACTGTTTCCTGTGTGAATTCTGCGTGGTATACAAAAGTGAGATCAACACCTCTGCCACCAGGAAGGGGCTTTACTGTTAATGTGTGGGAGATGTCAGGAAATCGCTCAAAAAGTTTACTTAAACGTTTTGCCGCTTCTTGCTGCATGTTTTCGGTGACACTGATACCGACACCTTTAAGGGAAACGTTCTTTGACATATCAACTCCTTGTTGTTTATTTGTCGAATACATGATTGCATTATTATAAAGCAAAAAGCAAGGTGTTTTTTTGTTTTCATTGTCGTTTGGTTAATAATTGCTCCGGTTTGATTTACTATTATAAAACCTAAGCAAAATAAGAACTTCCGCGAATAAAAAAATTGTAATTTTTTCAAAATAAAAAAAGCATACAATACACACACTTCAGTCATTTTGACGTTGAAAAGTCAAGATAATTTAATTTTTTTACACGGTGAGGGGTTGCATCAAGTATAGACCTGCGTATAATGCCAATCATCCAAGGGAATGGAGGTGAGCTAAAGCAGCACGGATTGCATACATGGATGAACCAAACTAAAGGATTTAGTGGGTGTTGGATGCAGATTTGCTTGGCTTAATATTAAGCTTAATATTAACAGGACGTTAACTGTCAGGAAGACGGTTTGGACGCTTGAAGGAATCGAGCTTTCGGTATTCAGGATGACTATCGACCAGGACGGAAAGGACGCTTGAAGGAACAAGCAAAAGCATTCAGGATGAATGTTGACCAGGATGGTAATGGACGCTTGATGGAATCAAGTTTTCGGTATTCAGGATGATTATCGACCAGGAAGGGAAGGACGCTTGAAGGAACAAGCTGAGACAGTCTGAGTACTGTTCGCCAGGGTGGCAAAGGATACGCTTTTAGGATGAAAGCTTGGCAATAGAAAACGGAGACTATTGCAACATGGAAGTGGAAGTGTCGAGGAATGACACTAAAGGACAGTCATCAATAGGATATTTGATGCAAATGACCATGAAGGTCGCACAGTCAAAAGGAAAGACTGTGGTCGGAGGGTTCGACTGAAACGCATGGATGTTTCACAAAAATTAGGGCAGGAGCCACTACGGTCAAGGAAGACTGTTGAGTGATAAAAGAAAGCCGCTTTCAGCGGCCTTTCTTTTGTTTACGACAAAATAAACCTTTAAAAAACGATAAACCACCGTATACTGAATAAAAATAGCACTTTTTTCGGTATATTTATGGACGCCAACCAAACAGAAAGCCACCCGGGTAAAAAAACAAAAGAAAACTTCAACATATACCCTTTTGGCATTTACTTAAAAAGAAAACGCCAGAAGGAGAGAAACCAACTGGCGTTTTTTTCCGCAAAGCGAGCACCGGTAACCCGGCTTCAGATCAAAAGTTAATCATCACACAATTCAGGATAGTCATCTTCTGAAGCTGATTCTTCCAACGGATTAATGTCTTTACTGCAAAGCCAGCGGCGGCTTTCAGCATAATCATCTTCATTTTCAAGCAAATCAAAGTGACTCAGTTCGTTATTGCTCACCCAACTGAAACGTCGTGAGTTAATGTTGACAGGATATACCAAGTCGCCACCAATATCCCACACTGTATAATAACTATTGCCAAAGAAAGAAACCCGTTCCTTTTCCCCATAAAAAGCCCAGCAATAGTCAGCGTCACCCCAGCAATCTGATGTCAAATACACAGACCTTATAGAGGTAGCATAGTCGGGTTCATCACCGTCTTCACCTTCAGATTGATTCAAGTCTTCGTACTCAACCATGAAATAAGGAATAAACATGCTTGACTGAGAATAAGCTCTTCCGGCTAAATTGTCGCGGTATATCGCTCGCCCTGTTAAGTTCTCAGACTCTTCGTCACCAGCAATACCCAGCAACATGGAAGGAACACAACGTTCATCGTTCTCACAACGAGACTTGGGATAAAGCATCAGCTCTGCCATGCCCGTGTTAAACACCTCCCCGGCGGTTTCGATCTCTGTTTTTGCAGAGTAGAGTCGATAATCAATATCACCGCTTTGTGAAGGGTCTTTTGCCGCCACACCGGTAATCATAACCCGGTAAGTTACAGCCTCACCTGATGCGTGATTTTCATTAACAAAAGTAAACAGTTTCTCGTTATCATCATATGTCACCGCCCAGTCGGAAACAGAGAATGAGTCCACCCCCAGTCGCTCACGAACCAGAGGGGAGTCATAGTTATCCAGCCAGGCAAATGTCAAATCCAAGTTTTCATCTGGCAGAGGAATAATCAGATCGTATATTTCCTGCCTGTATTCAAAATTGTCAGTATACTGCGCCGGCATAGGCTTCATGACGTAAGACGAAGATTCCACCTTACCTTGACGCACATCGTCAGCCTCTTTCAGCGATACATCGACAATCCATGAAGACAAGACTGAAACATTTCCTGTCGGAGAAACAGATACCGGCTTCAAATAAAGATAGCTGGAAGCACTTTTATGAAAATTAATTTCAGTCAAACCACTCTCATCAATCCATTCTACCCACTCATTAGCGTCGCTATAGCTAACACCAAGCAGTGACACAATCGATTCACGAAGTGCCACAGGATCTCCGGAGTATGAAAGAGTTACATCACCTTCCGGAATAACACCGTCGATGCTTAAGTAAATCCCGGCATCACCATCTTCACGATGTTGTTCACCCTGAACGTCTTCGATACCATTTTGCGTGGTAACCCCAGAAATGGAAAACTCATTTGTGTCATTAACTGACAAAATAAAGGCTGAAACACCAACGTTTCCTGAAGACACCGGGTTTGAAACATACCACGTTCCAGACCAGCTTTTTAAATCCGGATACGGGAGATTATTTCGTGTTTCATTTAACAGGTCTCGCCAATACCTCTGGTTAATCAACGATGTATTAGCCAACCTGATTTCTTTTACGGGCCCCGCGATAGAGTTCATCAAGTCATCCGGGTCTCTTGAACGAACAGATAGACTTTGCGAAAGTATATCGTTGACCCCAAACAGCTCACCCACATTAAAAGCCATATCATAATGAGAGGCTAGCTCAACAACTTCACTGGCATCGATTGAAGCATCAAGAGTCGATGCCAACACGGGCTCTTCAACGACAACGTTTTGGTTACCTTCACCCTGAACAACCGTTAACATATGATAGTAGGCAGAAGTGAGAGAATTTGGCACATGGGCGCTCATTACCGAATCCGGCAACGTTAATTTTTCATCAAGAGCGTCATAAATATCCGAAGCCTTGCCAACCCAATTGGTAAATTCGACATACTCACCATGCTTCCAGGTGAACACAACCTGCGCCTCTTCAAGCGACTCTGGTAACGGATAAGGAAGGCGCAATATCGCGCCTTCTGAGGTGGCCTCAGTTGCATCGAAAAAAGCTTCGGCGTTGCCTGCCGGCATGAACCGCACAGAGAATATATCGCCTACCGCCGTTTTAGAGGGCAGCTTCACGTTGTAAGAAAGGGATTCAGGCTCTTCCACATCAACGCTGAATGTGTCGCTGGTTACGGTATTTTCACCATCGCTAACCGTCACGTAGATGCTTTCAACTTTCCCGAGCCTGTCAGGACGGAAAGTAACTTTCCCATCACTATCAAGAGACATCCAGCTGGGAGCGTTAATTAATTCAATGGAAAGCACATCACCTTCAGGATCAGATATTTCCAACTGAAACTCGCCTTCCTCACCAAAAGGAGCCTTCAGCGTCCCTGATGGCACCCCGTAAACTGTCGGAGCCTGGTTAGCTGGCGTATCACCGCCTGCACCATCATCACCTTCGCCACCGGCACTGCCACCATTACCCGGCTGCTCTCCCAACCATGGCTGACTGTTATCCTGCGTTGAACCGCCACCACCACCGCAACCGGCGAGAAGAGCGCTACAAATAAAAACTGAAAGTAAAGTCCTTTTCATTCGTGTAATCCTTTACGTTACATCATTATATTACGGGGTAATATAACACAAAAGGCGACCCTAAGTCGCCTTTTGTGTTTTCTTTAACCGTTCTTTGCGCGGCGCAATGTTTCTCCGAAGACCTCATTAACACTCACACCCCGGTCTATCAAAGACTCCATTATCTCAACAGCTTCTTTGCTCCGGCCATTCGCAATTAGCGCATTAGCGTAAGTCTCAACAAAAGAGGCTGAGTCCGGTGCGATTTCAACAGCCTTCTCAGTTAAAGCCAAAGCACCCTCTTTATTACCCAACTGAAGCTCAACCCAACCAAGGTTATTCAGTAACATAGGGTTGCTTTCGCTCGACTTCATAGCAATACCATAATGCTTTTTGGCAAGTCGGAGACTGCCTGCGGCCGCGTGATGATTGCCCAGCATGAAATTGACCAACCCACTATCGGGTCGCAACGAAAACTGAGCATTCAACACCTGCTCTATTCTCGCGCCCTGCTTCGTGCTCTCAAGACCGGAAATTAGCCACCTGAGAAAGTCCTCGTTACCGGTTTTATCCACAAAAGGTTCAATTAGCGCAATTCCCTTCTTGTAATCACCTGACATGATGGAAACAACACCACTCATTGCCTTCCCTAACGGAGAGTCGTTAAGGAATTTAGCGGGCAACCTGTTGACGGTGCGCTTATAACCATTGAAATCCGCAGTTTTAAGATATAGCTGAGCAAGCATTACCTGACCAGGCACTGCGTTGTCGAAACGCGACAGACCAGCTGACAATGCATTTATTGCACTGCGGTAGTCGCCGGCGTTAGCATAAGTACGCGTTTCACCAAGTAGCGGCATCGGATCTGACGGATCAGCTTCCTGCCAGCGTTGATAAGAAGCTAACGCCACTTCAAAATCATTCTTTTGCTCAGCAATACTTGCCTTTAACAACCAATAATCCGGGCGACCTGACATTTCAGATTCAAGTGACGACATATACTTTTCTGCATCATCGATTGAAGATGACATAAACAGCGACTGTGCAGCCATCAAATTGGCCGGACCGCCTGCAATCAAACCAGAATCAATCCATGAGGTGAGGTTCCTGGCTGCGTAACCGACACCGGCCTGACCTTCAGATGCGCGCAAGGAGGACAGGTAATTCCTGTATAAACCCAGCATGTTGTCTTGTTGGATCCAGACTTTCAAAAATTCGGTCGCCTGCGTTTTACGCCCCGACGCCACCAGAACTTCTATTTTCCCAGCGCGGGCCATAAAGTGTTCGGGTGCAGCTTCCAGCACGCTATCAAATTGAGAAAGTGCAGCATCACTGTTACCCTGTCTGGCAAGAACCACGCCTTTCAGCATAAGCCCTTCCATTTTCTTTTCGCCATTAATCCATTCTTCAGCAAGCGCCAGCGCTTCCTTGTTTTTACCTGCGGCGAGATAGGCGCTTGCCAAACTGTTTGCAGCCATGGTTGAAGCAGGGTCGGCGATAAGAGCAGATTCAAGCGTAGCAAACCCCTTTTCCTTTTGGTCCAAGGTAAGCTGAAGCATTCCCAGCATCGGATCTGCATTATTAACTTTTGCTGCTTTGTCAGCAAGCGCCGACGCGGCTTTAACATCACCGCGACGAGCAGCTTCCAAGCCGACAGAAGATAAAAGTGCCGCATCTTCCGGTTGCAGATCCGTTAGCCCCATAGTTTTTTCTACGAGCTCAGAGACATTTCCGTCTGATGCTTTAAGCCTAATATAGAGGCGCTGCGCCGGATGATCGCTGCCCAACTCGTCGATAATAAAATCAAGGTTTTTAAGCGCTTCTTTTTCATCGCCAAGTTTTACCGCACTGTAAGCTCCGACAAGTCGCGCAATAACGCTATTTTGATTGTTTACTGCTGCGAGAATGGCTGCGCTCTGAGCTGTTTCGTAATCACCGTCTTCGTATGCACTTACCGCTTTCAATTCATTAATTAAGCCGTGTTTGGGGAAACGCTTAATTAGCGCGTTAACGACAGGTTTGGCTTTATCATATTCAGCGTTTTGCGTCAGCAAATGAGCATATTGCAAAGCCCGCTGAAAATCTTCCGGGTTTTTTGTGTAATAAAGCCCCATTGAATCAAGTGCTTCATCCATCATACCCGCTTGAAGAGCAACACGACTTTTGAGCAGCAACACTTCGTTTTCCAGGACAGCGTCCCCGTTCACGTCCACAGAAGGAAATTCGGCGTAGACATCTTTAACAGATTTACCTTTGCTATCCATAATGTAATGTGCAAGTCGACCAAATGGTGTTCCATTACCAATACCACTCAACAGGCTTTCAGCCTTTGATTCATCACCCTGCGACAAACTTGCCAATATTTGGTAGTACACAATCTCAGGCTCTCCCGCACCATCCATATCAACCAGTGGCACAAAAGATTCTGCGTTGTGATAAGCGCGTGCGAGAAGTGAACGAACATTGCTC
>Ga0208879_1003353_pt1 | contig 13221 bp, 10 predicted proteins | sample Knorr_S15_td_Bot_FD_185605 | JGI IMG/M metagenome (GOLD analysis project Ga0208879, IMG submission 185605) | Marine microbial communities from Southern Atlantic Ocean transect - Knorr_S15_td_Bottom_ad_5009_LV_A (SPAdes) (version 2) | ecosystem: Environmental > Aquatic > Marine > Oceanic | place...
TGGGTCTGGCCGTAGTAACCTACGTTCAAGAGCAAGTCGCTGGAGAAAGCGTCGGCCACGTCGTCCCGGGACTCTCCGGCGGAGCGCATCCGGTCCAACTCGGCCAACTCCTCGGTAAAACCCATGCGTTCGAAGTGGCCACGGTAACCCAGGCTCCGCTCCTTGGTCGTGGGGACTTCCTGGCCCAGGGCATAACCCATGGTGGAACGGGCGTAAGACCGCTTGGCCGTATCCACGTCGTCGTCAACGCAGACCCGGATATACTCCACCATTTTGATTCCGGCGGGGTCTCGGCCGACCTTGGCTGCCCCTTCGTTGATCTTCTCCCGGCTCCAAGCGATCTGCTCAGGATTGCACCAGTTGAGACATGCGCCGTCGGCCAATTCACCGGATAACTTGAGCATCTCCGGACCCAACGCCCCCAGATAGACCGGTGTTTTTGGAGCCGGGTATATACCTAGTTTGACGCCCCGCAAGGTAACGACATCGCCCTTGTAATCGGTCTGCTCACCCGCCACCAGTTCCCGCACGGTAATCATGTAGTCCCGCATCATGGCCAAAGCCGATACCTTGGGCATACCCATGGTCCGCCGCGACCGGGGCCGGTAGACTCCACCCGTGCCGATGCCCATGTGGAAACGGCCGCCGGTTAATTGGCTCATTGTTCCCCCGCTCATGGCGAACGCGACCGGACTGCGGTACATGACGGGGGAGACGGCGATACCCGTGTCCAGTCCCTCCGTCGTCACGTCGCGGCTGGCGGCCCAACGCTGGGCGCAAAGATGAAAAGCGTCGATGCCCGTGCCCTCAGGAGTCCAGATGCTGGTATAGCCAAGACGGGCCGCTTCCCGGGACAGCTCCGCCTGCTCGTCCCAAGTAAGGTTCAGGCTCCAGTCCAGTCCGATTCCGATCTCCATGCCGAGCCTCCAGAATTCTGTTTCTAGTCTAGGACACACGGTATCGGAACATTGACATCCGCCGGGGCTTGGGTCCCTACACCACGTGCCTAGCAATACTACCAGAACCGAACCTGCCGCGATGGTAGCTGGGTTGCGTGGGCCACGGCTAACCGTTAATCTGGTCGAACTATCCAAGAGCACATCACGAACGGAGGCGATGCAATGGCGATCTGGAGGCTTTATACCGGCGACGATGGACAGTCCCATCTTGAGGAATTGGACCTGGATTCCCACCCGGAGCTAACAAATATCGCTTCAACCACCGGGATATCCTTCCGGTCCAGTCCTGCCGGGTCCTTCAGCGACTGGCACAACGGACCCAGGCGCCAATATGTGATTACCATCGGAGGAGAGGTGGAGTTGGGGCTTGGCGACGGATCGGTGCACCGGTTCGGGCCCGGCCACGTTACCCTGGTCGAAGACCTGACCGGCCAAGGCCACACCACCAGGACTGTGGGAAACGGACCAAGAATTTCAGCAACCATACCCTTGGAGTAGCGGATCTAGTTGGGAGCGGCTAGGCATGATCCCCAACTCCAGCTATCCCGGAATGGTGATTGAACAAGTCCCTTCCCCCCTCGAGGGGGGGGAAGGTTAGGATGGGGGTGAAATGCGTTCCCGGCCTACCTGTTGCGAATCAGTTGGAATCTGCTTTGATTGCCATTGGTTGATCCAACAATTCTTTGGCCTCGGCGAACACGGCGTCGAACATCTCGTGGGTCAACCGTCCGGTTTGGGTGTTCTGCTGGCTGGGGTGATAGGAGCCGATGAGCGTCACTCCGCCGTCCATGGCATAGGTAACCAAATGACCGAACTTTGGAAGTGGTTTGGGAAGAGCGAGTCCCCGGGGAGCGAAAGTGGTTAGATAAGTGTCGAAAGCGATCTTTCCCAAGGCAACCACGACCTGGACTGTGTCCATCAACTCCAATTCCCGAATCAGGTAGGGGAGGCATTCCAACCGCTCCTCTTTCAACGGTTTGTTGGCCGGCGGGGCGCATCGCAGGGCGGCGGTGATAAAGGTGTCGTAAAGGATCAGTCCATCATCCCGGCGCTGGGAGTCGGGAGAACTGGAAAACCCGAACTTGTACAAAGTGCCGTAAACCCAATCGCCGCTCCGGTCCCCCGTAAACATCCTTCCGGTCCGGTTTCCGCCGTGGGCCGCCGGCGCGAGTCCCACCACCAATAGCCGAGCTTGGTGGTCCCCATAGGCGGGAAGAGGCTTGCCCCAGTAGTCCCAATCCATGTACATACGCCGCTTCGTCCGGGCCACCTCTTCCCGGTACGGCACCAGCCTGGGACACTTGGTACAGGCGATTATGGTCTCTTGTAGTTGTTCTAGTTCCGTCATGGGAATCTCAACTATCCGTGGTTTGGGGTGCGACGCTGAGACTATACAGGAGCGCCATGTAGGCCGCAACAAGGTGATATACTCCGGTCTGCAGTCAGGATTGACCGCTCCTGACGGTCAACTACCGCGAATCGTCGATGACTCATATCCCCGGATTACCCGGCCCTCCAAGGAGGCGAAATGCCCGACGAAAACGACTTATTTGAGATTCAAAGAACCACCCGCGCCATGCGCCGGCTCAAGCCCGACCCGGTGCCCGACGAGTTGGTCCAAAAGATACTTCGCGCCGGTATGAACGCGGCCAGCGGCGGGAATAGCCAACGCTGGCGGTTTCTGGTCATCAAGGACCAGTCCATCAAAGAGAAGGTCCAAGCTTACTACAAGCGCGCCTTCGATGAGGTGGTCAGCCCCAGATACCTGTCCAGCGAACCCCCTCCCGGTTCCAGTCCCGGCCGCTACCGTAGGCAGCACAGCGCCGTGGAATACCTGACCGACCATTACCACGAAGCGCCCATCTGGATCGTGGCTTGCCAAGACGACGGACAGTCGACGCCCAGCCGTTCTTCGGGGGCTTCCATCTACCCGGCGGTTCAAAACATGCTTCTGGCCGCCCGTGCTTTGGGATTGGGGGCCACCTTGACCACCCGGCATTTGAATTTCGAAGCGGAAGTCGAGGCTATATTCGGTTTGCCCCAAGGTGTCCATTCTTACGCCATCCTGCCCATAGGCTATCCTCTTGGTAACTTCGGACCGGTACGGCGAGGAGATATGGCTGACTTTGTGTATCTGGACACCTGGAACAACCAGTATCCCGGTCTTGAATAGGATCAGTTGGCGTGAACTTTACTGGAACGCCGCTGCGCCGCCGCGTAAATTGATTAACCGCAGGCGCTATGCTAACGTAAATCTTTGGGTGCCCGGTTGATTTCCCATCACGCTATCTCTTTCGGCTTCGGCGCCGTGACGCGGAAACCGTATGCTCGAGAAATCTCTGTCCAATCACCGGTTGGAGGCCCTTGGTAAGCTTTCGATTTTCTCCTAACCCCAACCTGGCGCACCAGATAAACTGGCTGCCGTGGGGTGAGGCTGCGTTCGCCAAGGCCCAAGAGGAAAACAAACCGGTCTTGCTGTCGATATCCGCGGTGTGGTGCTACTGGTGCCACGTTATGGACGAGACCTCCTATTCCGACCCGGACGTCGCCCGGCTCATCGACCAGAGCTTCATTGCCATCCGCGTGGACAACGACCACCGGCCGGACTTGAACTCCAGATACAACGTGGGCGGATGGCCGACCACCGCATTCTTGACCGGGCACGGCGGACTTATAGGCGGAGCCACCTACCTTCCACCGGACCAATTCTTGTCCATGTTGTCGGAGTTGTGTCAGGCTTACGAAGAAGACCGGGCGCAACTATACGATCAGGCCCGTGGATTGCTCCGTCAACGCCAAGACCGGGCCGGCCGAATCACCGCTGGTCCCGAGCTAGACGACGCATTTCCGGACCAGGTCGCCCGCAGCTTGGCCGGCGCGTACGATGCGATCAACGGCGGTTTTGGGCAAGAACCCAAGTTCCCCAACGGGCCCATACTCCAGTACTTGGTCCATCTGACCCGGACCACCGGAGAAGACTTCTACCGGTCCATGCTGGTCAAATCCCTGGACCGCATGTCTTGCGGGCCGATGTATGACAGCGAGGAAGGCGGCTTTTTTCGCAACGCCGGGAACGCCGATTGGTCGGACCCCCAGCGAGAGAAAATGCTGGAAGACAACATTAGCCTGGCCCAGGTTTACCTGGACGCCTACTCCATCTTGGACCGGGACGACTACCGGCGGGTGGCTTCTCAGACGGTCGATTACATCGTGACCAGTTTGTTCGATTCGGAGACCCCCGGATTCCGGGGCAGCCAGGGCGCCCATTCCGATTACTTCAGCCTCCCGGTATCGTCCCGGATGGAGCAAGAAGTCCCGGCCGTGGACCATTACCTCTACACCCACAGTAATGCTCAGTCGGTGTCCCTGCTCCTAGACGCCGCCTGGAAGCTGAGCCGGCCCGAACTGACCGGAACCGCCTTGGCCGTGTTAGACCGATTGGAATCAACGGCCCAAGCCGGGAAATTGAGCCACGTTTATGATGCTTCGGGCGCGGGAGACGGACTGTCGTTCTTGATGGATTGGGCTGGGCTGCTAATCGCGTTGACCGACGCCCACGGGTATACCGGACGGGAACACTATTTGGACCGGGCGAAGTCGGTGGTCAAAGAGATCCTGGACCGTTTCTACGACGAGACCGGCGGCGGCTTCTTCGACATCGAAGCTAGCACCCAGCCCATCGGCTACCTGAGGCTACGCGAAAAACCGCTGGCGGAGAACGTTTCCGTGGCCATTGGTCTGCTAAAGCTATGGCAGACTACTCGGGACGATGACTACCGGCAGATAGCCGAGACCACTTTGAGCGCCTGCGCCGGTACCTTCCAGGAATACGGGGCCCAAAGCGCCGGTTACGGTTTGGCCGTTAGCCTGCTAAAGAATTCGCCGGTGGAAGTCACCGTTGAAGGGCGTCCTGAAGACCCGGAGACTTCGCACATGATTCAAGCCGCGGCCCAGTTGTCTTGCCCCAATCTGGTGATCAAACCGGTATTGGTTGATGAGACTCAACTCCCAGCCCAGGCCCATGTTTGTTTGGATACTCTGTGCCTGCCTCCAGTTACGGACCCTGACTTGCTGGAAGGATTGGTTTCAGAAATGTCGGCGCCGGCCGCCAGTCCCTTTGAAAATGTATTAGACCGGTTGGCCGATTTCTAAAGCGCTGATACTGATCAGAACGATGTGCGCCAAGGCATCGCCAACAGGGCGGCCCGACCTAACTGCCTTGAGACGGCGAAGTTGAGCCAGGCGAATACCCTCACCAACGAAAAGACCTATGGATATACCGGAGGAACGGATTGCTAAGAACCAAGGACTGTGGCGACCTTCGCGAAGACAGTGTAGGTAGCCAAACTACCCTGGCCGGTTGGGTCAGCCGCCGGCGCGACCACGGGGGCGTGATATTTGTTGACTTACGGGACCGGTCCGGAATCGTACAGGTGGTGTTCAATCCCGAGACCTCACCCCAGGCCTATGAGATAGCGGACCAGCTTCGCTCCGAATGGGTTGTGCAGATCAAGGGCACGGTACGGATCCGTCCTCCCGGCAGTGAAAACCCGGCGATGGCCACGGGAATGGTGGAAGTGGCCGCCGACGAAGCATCTATCCTAAACTCTTCTCTAACCCCGCCCTTCTACATCAGTGATGAAGTGGAGGTGGACGAGAGTTTGCGCCTGCGCTATCGCTACTTAGACCTGCGGCGGCCGGCGATGCTTCGAAACCTGACGCTTCGGCACCGGGTGGTGAAATACATCAGGGACTTCCTGAGCGACCGCGGTTTCCTGGAGATTGAAACCCCCATCTTGATCAAGAGTACTCCGGAAGGGGCCCGTGATTTCCTGGTGCCAAGCCGCATGCAGCCGGGTAACTTCTATGCCCTCCCCCAATCGCCGCAGCAACTCAAACAGTTGCTGATGGTGGCCGGTGTGGAGAAATATTTCCAGATCGCCCGCTGTTTCCGAGACGAAGACTTGCGGGCCGACCGCCAGCCGGAGTTCACCCAGCTTGACCTGGAGATGAGCTTCGTTGAGGAGGAGGACATCCTCCAGTTAACGGAGGAGCTATACACCGGCATGATCGAGTCCGTCGTCCCTGATCGGACGATGATTAAGCCCTTTCCCAGGCTGGAATATGCCGAGGCGATGGACCGGTACGGCAGCGACAAACCAGACCTGCGTTTCGGATTGGAAATGACCGACGTCACCGATCTGGCCAAGGAAACCGAGTTCCGGGTCTTTTTGTCGGTGGCTCAAAATGGCGGGATAATCAAAGGATTCGTCGTGCCCGGCCAGGGTGAATACACCGGCACTATGATGCGCAATCTGGAAGAGACAGCCCAAGGATTCGGCGCCGGAGGTCTCAGCCACGTCCGATTCCACGGCGCGGGAGCCATTGGCGAGATTGCCCAAGAAGATGTGTTGCTCTCGCCCGGACTGAGAATGCCGGTGGAGTGGAGCCGCCGCTTGGCGGAAAAAATGGGAGCCGTTCCGGGGGGTCTGGTCCTGCTGATGGCCGGGCCCAGCAAGCAAGTGAACACCTGGTTAAGCGCCATGCGAGAGCACATGGGAAAAACACTGGGGCTGGCCGATCCTCAGACATTAGCTTTCGCGTTCGTCACAAAGTTTCCTCTATTCGATTGGAACGCGGACCGAAACCGGTGGGACTCCTCCCACCATCCATTTACGTCGCCCGCGGAAGGCCAAGAAGATTTACTGGAAGGAGAGGACCTGGGCTCTATCGATTCAAAAGCCTATGACCTGGTCTGTAACGGATCGGAGCTGGCCAGTGGTAGCATACGGATCCATCGCCGTGAGGAACAGGAAAAGATTTTTCGAATCCTGGGATATTCTCATGAAGAAATTAACGAGAAGTTTGGCCAGATCCTTGAAGCCTTCGAGTACGGCGCTCCGCCCCACGGCGGCATCGCCCCCGGCATCGACCGTCTAGTAGCAATCCTGGCCGGCACATCCTCTATCCGCGAGGTCATCGCCTTCCCCAAAACCCAAACGGGAGCGGACCTATTGTTCGGCTCTCCGGCCCCGGTGGAACCGAATCAACTGAAAGAACTAGAGTTGCGCTTGTTGAGGTAACGTAGCCGAGCGGGTAACGACAAGATCCATCACGAATCAGCAACGTAAGAAAACCAAAATCCGGTAATGACAACAAGAGGCCCGGGGATGTCCCCGGGCTTCTTGTTGTCTTATCGCATCGGAGGGCTTCGCCTAGACGGCGCGTTGTTTTCTAGTCTTCAGGAACGTATTTACCCTGCCGAGCCGCGCTGGTCAGCCTCGCCCGCGTGTAAAAAGCCAAGGCGGCTGCTTCCGTGTTCTCCGCCTTTCCCGCCCACGCGGATAGAGGAGCTCCCTGAAGACTTCTGCCAAAACTGAACGTAAGCTGCCAGGGCGTTCCAAGCTCGGTTGTCTTTTGATTTATGGCGTTTAGGTTGGCCGTCACCGAATTATCAGGCTCGCCACCGGAGAGGAAGACCACGCCGGGGACCGACGCCGGCAGCACCCGCTTAAAGCACTCAATGGTCCTCTCCGCGACCTCGTCGGGGTCAGCTCGGTGGGCCGCCGAGCCGCCGGAGATCACCATGCTGGGCTTCAGCAGCATTCCTTCGAGAAGCACCTTTTGCTGGGCCAACTGGTCGAAGACCTCCCGCAGGGTTTCTTCGGTAATCTCGAAGCATCTTTCGATGCTGTGGCCGCCATCGCGCAAGATTTCCGGTTCCACGATGGGCACCAATCCTGCTTCTTGGCTCAAGGCCGCGAAACGGGCCAAGGAATGGGCATTGGCGTTCAAACCGTAGGGAGTTGGGGTATCGTCGGCGATATTGATCACGGCCCGCCACTTGGTGAATCCTGCTCCTAACTCAACATATTCATTGAGCCGGTCCCGCAGACCGTCCAGCCCTTCGGTCACCAACTCATCGGGAGCCTCGGGAAGCGGGATAGTGCCTTTGTCGACTTTGATCCCGGGAATCATGCCCTGGTCGGTAAGCACTTTTACCAAGGGCGTTCCGTCAGCGCCTTCCTGGCGAATCGTCTCGTCGAACAGGATCACGCCGCTGATAAAATCAGAAACCCCGGCGGTGCGAAACAGCATCTCTCGGTAATCGCGCCGGGTCTTCGCGGTGGACTCCACGTTGATGCTGTCAAACCGTCTTTTGATGGTGCCGCCGCTTTCGTCGGCTGCCAAGATGCCCTTTTTATCGGCAACCAGCGCTTGAGCAGTCTGTACGAGCCGTTGCTTATCCATCGATCACTCCTTCTTCCCAATTCTCTAGATTAATCTTGTAGTAAGCATGACTGCTAGCCGGCTTTGATCACGGCCACTGTTTCCTCAACGACATCTTTATTCCCCAAGATCAAAGGCGTCCTTTGGTGCAACTGCTGGGGGACAATGTCCAAGATTCGCTCATAGCCCGTCGATGCCGCGCCGCCGGCTTGTTCGGCCACAAAGCCCAAGGGGTTCGCCTCATACATCAGCCGGAGGCGGCCGTCTTTGCGGCTTTGGTCGGCGGGGTAGGCGAAGATACCTCCCTTCAAGACGTTCCTGTGGAAATCGGCCACCAACGAACCGACATACCGTTGCGAATATTTTTCCCGGAGCAAAGCGATGGCCTTCTGAGTGGGTTCGTCCAAGACATTGTTGTTGCCCTCGTTAGTACTGTAGTAAACACAAGTCTCGGGAATCTTAATTTCGGGGTGGGTCAGGGCATAGGCCCCAGATTCAGTGTCTAAAGTGAAACCAAGGACGTTGTTCTTGGTCGCTAGGACTAACACGGTGCTTGAACCATAGACGACGTAGGCGGCCGCGACCTGCTCGCTGCCCGGTCTGAGAAGAGAGTCGTCGTCCACCGTCTCGCCGGGCTTCTTCCGCCAGATCCCGAAGATGGAGCCGATACTCACCGCCACATCTATGTTGGACGAGCCGTCCAACGGGTCCATCAACACGATATATCCGTCGCCCGTGTTACCTTGGACGATCACCGGCATTTCGATCTCTTCGCACCCTATGGCGGCGACTTGACCGGACTGGGAGAGGGTCTCCACAAAGATGTCCGAACTGGCCTTATCCAGACGTTGGACGATCTCGTTCTGGACGTTGGTTTCACCCGTAGTGCCCAGGTTGTCAGCCAAGGCGGCTTGCCGGACCTGCTGTTCGACCTGGCAAGAGCCCTCGGCTATCGCCATGATTACCGCGGCCAGTCCACTGTTGTGACCTTGTCCCATTCCCTCCGAGGTTAGGTATTCTTGTAAAGAAGTACGATTCGCTGCTACTACCACACTTCACCTCCCGCACAAATGTTGTTTCTGCCACATCTGAATATAATTCTCTACCAACGGTAGCAAACTCCTGTAGCTGGCTGGCAAGGCCTTGGTTGCCGAAGATTATGCGGAATATTATTCCCTGGTTGCACCATAAAGGTATAATATATTGCAAGCACTCCGGCAATCCCCGTCGAATATTCAATAATGCTTTAATATTCCCCGAAGGAAATCAGCGATGAGTATTTCCCCCCAAACTGGCTCCAACCAATCTTCAGCAAGAGTCGATCCGTTAGATCGGTTCGCTTTGGAGATCGCCCGGCGGAACAAGCTGGAAGGAGAAAGTTTGCAAAAATTGGCGAGCATCTTTCCGGCAGGCGCTACAACTTTGCATCGAAAACTCAAAGGTTGGCTGGAAGAAGGGCGCTTCGATCTGATCGACAAGTGGACCGGCCAACCAACCACTTCACAAGCCGCCACAGCCATAGATGAAGCATTGGGAGAGCGATTGGCCCGTGGGACAGCGATTCGGCGGGCCCGGGTGGCCCGTCTAACCGGTGTGGAAGCGGCAGCCGGTGACGACTACCGGATGCACTCAGCCAGCGACAGAGGGCAGGCTGCCTACCAAGCAGGGGATTATCTTCACCGGGCCCTGGGCGATGTTGCGGCTCGCTTTCTTTGCGACCGGTTGCGGCCGAATATGACCATCGGGTTGGCCTCGGGAAGAGGAGTAGCCTTGACTGTAGACCGATTGGAAGACATCGCGAAAGACCGGCGCGAATGGATGAGCGGCTATCAGGATGTCAGGATATTCTCTCTGAGCGGCGGCTCATGGCAGGGGACTTGGGCGATGCCGTTTAACCGGCCCTTGGATGCCGATGCTAACGTTTTCCATCTGGGCACAATCTTGCACGTTTCTCCGGATATTCGAACATATGTCGGTTCCTGGCTGCTGGCGGGTGAAAGGGCGGTCGAACAGGCCAGCTATCAAGGGGTCCATCTTGATCTGGCGATCGTTGGCATAGGCCAACTCAATACCGGACATCACTTTCTTCGGCCGGACGCGGCGCTGCAATTGGAGAGCATGAGCAGTGCTCTGGCCACTATCCGCGAATTTCAAGACAAGGAAGGGGACGAGCAAGCCAGCATCGCCGACATTTGCCATGTCCTATTCTATGTGGGCACTGGGCAACCTCACGATCGACTGATCGAAGCGATAAACGAGTTGAATAATGTTATGTCTACTCCTCCCAGGAAAACTTTGGAGAGCGCGGAGGAAGTCATTTTGGTGGCAGGTGGAGCACAGAAAGAAGAAGCTTTGTACCATTTTATTAAAGGGAATTGCCGTGATGCCCCTATCGATCCTGGGCGGGTCACCTTAATCACGGATTCCTGGACCGCTGACCGTATCTTGGAGCGAGGCTGAATCCTTCATCGCTGTTATTACAAGAATCAGTATTCCAAGCACCGGCCCAGCTTCAAAAACTATAGATTCACGGTATAATAGTGTCCTACCATTGTAGAAGCCACCACCCACGGTGTATATTCGGTGTGTGTTCAATGTGGTTTCGCAGGTTTCGTCCTTTGGCCAAGGACTTGGATACTCAGAATGGCCGATATGGAGGATAGGCTAAATGCCCTTCTCGGGTATTCCATTCTTGGAGATTATCTCGCTGGCGTTGGTCTTCATGTGGACCATGCGGCTTGCCCGGTCCAAAGGCCGTAATCCGTGGGCATGGTGCGGCGCTGCTTTGGCGCCGGTATTACTTACCATGGCTACCGGCAACGGCTCTTGGCAATTGATCAGCATGGTTCCCATGGTAGGTCTCCTCTTCATGAAGGCTCCCCGCCCTCAAAGAGGCCCGGGGCCCTCCGGGGTTACTTGCCCAAGGTGTGAGGCGGACCATCCCCACGGTAGATATTATTGCACCAGTTGCGGTTGGGAATTGACGAAAGCCTACCCGGCAGAGGGAGTGATCGCTGAGGAAACTCCTCGCATAGCCACACTCACCGAAAGTTTGGAAACGGGAGGGGCAGGGGCTCCACCCACTGAGGCGATAGGGACCGCTTCCGCTCATGTAGAGTCAACTCAGACCGATGAGCCGCCTGTTATTGAGTCAGAAGCGAAATCAACTGTTGAAGATGAACCTCTGCCGCTAGACGTCCAGCCTCAAGCCCCCACGGCGGAAGAACCCCTGGCGGAAGACCCCCCGGCGGAAAAACCTGCCCCCGTCCCCGTCCGTCCATTGGCGCCTCTGGTGATTCCAACTGCCGTAAGCTTGACCAATCGTGGGATTGAACGGTTCAATGAGGGAAAATTCCAAGAGTCTATCGACCAGTTCACCAAGGCGTTGGCGATGGACCCCAATCACGTCGAAGCCTGGGAGCGGAGAGCGGAGACCTACACCCAATTAGGCCGGAACGACGAAGCGGATGAAGACCGGCGCCGTCTGGCGGCTATCAACCCCGCCTGAGCCAGTTTCTCTGCCACTGTGGGTGACCGGCTCCGGTTGATCCACCTCTAGGTAGCGCCGAGGTTTGGAAAGCTCACCACGAACGGCAATATACCGTTTGACCCATGCCTGCTGAGGGTCTTTTCCTTTCTGATAATGATTCCACCTGCCCTAAACCGCCATGATGTGATAGCCGGCATCAACCGGAATGATTGAACCGGTGATTCCGCTAGACAGGTCGCTGCAGAGAAACAAAGCCGTTTTTGCTACCTCTTCCATGGATATGTTGCGGCCCAACGGCGCGGTCGCGGAGTGTTGCCTCTTCATGTTCTGAAACCCGCCGATACCCCGCGCGGATAGAGTGTCCAACGGTCCCGCGGAAATGGCATTCACCCGAATATTCTGGCCACCATGCTCCGCTGCCAATTGGCGTACCTCGTGCTCTAAAGCAGCCTTCGCCGTTCCCATAATGTTGTATCCAGGGTAAACGCGCTGGGATGCGTTAAATGTCATCGTGACTACGCTGCCGCCGCCAGGCATCAATGGCGCGGCGTGGCGCACCAGGGGCAGCAGAGTATAGGCGCTGACTTCCAGGGCGATGCGGAATCCTTCCCGGGATGTATCGGAAAAACTGCCTGTAAGGTCTTCACGGTTGGCGAAAGCGATGCTGTGAACGAGAAAGGAAATCTCCCCGAAATTTTCTCCCACCTGACGAAACACTTCTTCCACTTGGGAGTCATCCGTCGCGTCACAGGGCATGGTGATTGCGCCGTCCAACGTATCGGCCAGTTTAGTAACCCGGTCTTTGACCCGGTCATTCTGGTAAGTGAGGGCCAGCCGAGCCCCGGCTTGGGCGAGGATGCTGGCTATCCCCCAAGCGATGCTCCTATCGTTGGCTACGCCGATAATGACTCCGTTCTTGCCGGTGAGGTCTATTGGATACAACCGGGATTACCTCCGAACGTCCAAGTGCTGTCCGTACCAATTCCCCGTCTGTCGAATGGCGTGTTCATGGGTAGTATATCGGAATCCAGGATAAGCGCCGGCGAACTTGCTGCCGTCAAGAACCATGGGTTCCTCGAATTCATAGACAAGCGCGGTCATTTCCCGTGCCACCGAGCCGAACATGCCCCTTACCCGGAAATAGCCCCGGCCCATGGCCTTCATTTTGGCCTTGGTGCCGGCCGCTTGGAACGCCATTCCTATGAACTGTTTGCCAGTTATAGGACCCGCCCCAGGCACATGCCAAACCTGCCCGTAAGACGATTCAGACGCTCCTAGAATGCAGCAGGCAGTCGCCGCGTCGCGGATGTAGATCAGGTCATGGGGGACTTCCAATTTTCCGGGCCAGGTCGCGGTACGCCCGTCCAATGCTGCTTGGAAGATAGGGCTCATTAACCAGTTAGTGACGTTAGGACCGTAATATTCCGGAAAACGCGCGATCACGACTTTTACATCGGCCATCAGATTGGCGTCGATGAGTTTTCGCTCCAATTCATTGCGGAGCTGCCCTTGCTTGCTGGTTGCCGCCAACGGATGGTCTTC
>Ga0208879_1003357_pt1 | contig 13208 bp, 12 predicted proteins | sample Knorr_S15_td_Bot_FD_185605 | JGI IMG/M metagenome (GOLD analysis project Ga0208879, IMG submission 185605) | Marine microbial communities from Southern Atlantic Ocean transect - Knorr_S15_td_Bottom_ad_5009_LV_A (SPAdes) (version 2) | ecosystem: Environmental > Aquatic > Marine > Oceanic | place...
AACTACAAAACCATTAATGGTAGATTCTTATAGAGAGAACAGAACCACTGGAAGTATTATTCTGGTTGATGATGCAACCAATGAAACCGTTGCTGCTGGGATGATTGTTTAATTTTACAAATAAGTTATGAAAAAAATAGTTTTAGTTTTATTAATAGTGTTGGTATTTGCATGCAAAAGCGAAAATAAAAATAAGGCAGAACAGCCACCAAAAGCAATAGAAACCGTACAAAAAGACGTATTTACTTTATCAATAAATGCTATTGTTGAAAATGAAGATACATTTATTTTGTTTTTTTTAGAAGAAGGACAAGAACATATTACAAAAAAGAATTCAGTTACAGTTAAAGTACAGGGTTCTGTTGAGCCTCAAGAAATACGATTTATAATAAAAGAAGAAGTACTGCCAACTAAGTTACTTTTAAGGTTTGGAAATGAACAAAAAGCACAAAAAATAGAATTTTTAACAACAGAGCTGTCATATGGAGAAAATTCTTTTATCATTGAAAAAGATAGGTTTTTTCAATTTTTTATACCAAATAAATATATTGAATATGATAGAGAAAATTCTATCGCTATATCTAAAGAAATAGAAGAAGAATACGAACCTAGGTTTGGGTCAAGAAATGTTTTAATTGATAAAATCTTTTACAAATTTTAATTAATAGAATTATTTATTTTGTCTATTTCAGCAAGGGTTTTTTTTAAAAAATTTAAAAAACTTACATCAGAGCAACTTTTAAAAAAAAGCGCTATAGTTTTATTTTTAAGAATTGTAGGAATGGCTTTAGCCTATGTAGCCATCATATTGATTTCAAGAACTTTTGGAGCTGAAACATATGGACGTTTTTCATTGTTATTAACCACTATACAATTTTTAGTATTGTTATTTTCTTTAGGGCTTCCACAGCTTATGATAAAATTGACAGCAGATAAAAGATTTTATGATATAACACCTAAAAACAACTATTTATACCATGCCTTAATAGCAATTTTAGTTTCAGGAATTATTGGGTCAATACTGCTCTATTTTAGTGTTGATATCATTGCTGTAAACATATTTAGAGACCCATTATTAATCCCCTATTTTAAAACACTTTCTTATTTTTTTGTTTTTTTTGTTTTACATAGTTTTTTAGTAGAATTTTTAAAAGGCAGAAAATTATTTATAAACTATGGGTTGTATTTATATGTTATGCCTTACCTCTTGTTTTTTATAATTTATTTTGTGTTTTATGACAAAGAAATTAACATAACCGAAAGGGCTATTTATTTTAGTTATTTGATTCCATTTTTAATTATCACCGTCATTACATTTTTCTTTTTACCTTTAAAACAGTTAAAAACAACAAAAGCATATCCATATAAAGACTTGTTTCAGCTATCATTTCCGATGTTGTTTAGTGCTACCTTTATTTTTATTTCTAACTGGACAGATGTGTTTATGTTGGGTGCTATGGTAACAAAAGCAGAAGTAGGCATTTATAATGCAGCCTATAAATTGGCCATCATAGCCTTATTAGTGATTACTGCGGTAAATACTGTGTTGGAGCCAAGAATTTCTGAATTATACAGTAAGAATAATATTGAAGAAATAAAAAAAGAAGTGCAAAAAGCGACTAAAATTATTACATACATTACGATACCCATTGTTGTTGTTTTAATTGTATTTAGAAAGCAATTGTTAGGAATGGTTGGTTTAGAGTTTGTTCAAGGAGAACAAGTTCTAATAATTGTTTCGTTAGGCTTATTGTTTAATGCTTTATCAGGCAGTGTTGCAATAATTATGAACATGACAAAACACCAAAAAGAGCTGAGAAATTTTACATTAATTAGTGCTTTTATTAATATACTGCTTAATTACTTTTTAATAAAAGAAATGGGGATTGATGGAGCAGCTATAGCAAGTTTAATTTCTGCTATTTTATTTAATATTACTTGTATTTGGTATATTAAAAAGAAATTAGGATTTTTTACATTTCTAAAATATTAATTAATGAATAAACGATTAGATTTTATGTGTGTTGGAGCTCAAAAAGGAGCAACATCAACATTACATGATATATTGGTGCAGCACCCAAATTTAGGACTTCCAAATTTTAAAGAAACACATTTTTTTAGTGATGACAAAAAATATGAAAAGGGTCTTCAATATTATTTTAAAAATAATTTCAAAAAATCAGACGCCACTTTTATGGGAGAAATTGATCCAGAATATTGTTATTTTCCAAAAACAGCAATTAGAATTCATAAAGCATTCCCTAATTGTAAAATAATATTTATATTAAGGAACCCTGTTGATAGAGCGTATTCTCAATATTTAATGACAAAAAGGATTGGGAGGGAAACGTTAGGATTTATAGAAGCTGTTTATAGTGAAAACCAAAGATTAAACAATTATTTTTCTCAACTTCATTATAGTTATATAAGTAGGGGGTTTTACACAAAACAAATTACTAGGTATTACAATTTGTTTGGTAAAGAGAATGTTGGAGTATTTTTATTTGAAGATATAATAAAAAACCCATCAAAAATTGTAAAAGAAATAAGTCAATTTATAGGGCTGCCAGATTATGATTATGATTATGAGATTAAAAGTAATGTGGCTTCTGAGGCAAAAAGCACTATAATTAGAGATTTTATATTTAAACCTAACAAATTAAAAAAGTATGTTGGTAAAATTTTACCTACTAAAAAAATTAAAGACAGAATAATGTATAAGCTTTATAATGCAAATTTAAAAGACGCAAAAAAAGAACCATTAAATATAGAATTAAAATCTAAAATATATAAAGAGTTTTATATATCGGAAATTGATAAGCTGGAAGCTTTATTGGGTAGAGACTTGTCGAGTTGGAAAAATTAACATTAAAGGAACAAGAATAAAATGAGTAATAATGCGTTAAATTTAATAATTGGAGGTGTTCATAAGGCAGGAACAACTTCTTTATATACATACCTATCATGGCATCCAGAAGTTTGTGGTTCTGAAATAAAAGAAACTCATTTTTTTTCAGGAAAAAAATATAAAAAAAAGCACACAGATTACGATAGTTATTTTAAAAATTATAAACAACAGAAATATAAATTAGAAGCAAGCCCTGAATATATATATGAAAAAGGAACTGCAATTAATAATATATTAAAAGAAACCAACAGTCCCAAATTAATATTTATTTTTAGAAATCCATCTGATAAAATTTTATCTAGTTTTAACCATAGAAAAAAAATTTATTATTCGATAATGAATATTCATTTAATGATTTTAGAAAGGAACATTTGGATTTAAATTCTTTAGAAGAAATTACTGGAGAAAACAAATATTCAAGAGAGTTGTTAGATGGAAGTTATATAGATTATTTGCATATTTGGTTTGATAAGTTTAATCAAGAAAATATCAAAATTATTTTTTTTGATGAACTGAAAGACAACCCAAAACAAATAGTTGACAGTCTATGCCAATGGTTAGAGATTGATAGAGAGTTTTTTAAGGACACTATTTTTACTATAGAAAATAAATCTGGGGTGTTTAAAAATTAACTTTTACAAAAATGGGCAATGAATATTTTTTTGAAAATAGAACCATTAATTAGAAATAATTTTAAAATAAAAAACTTCTTAAGAAATATATATTATTCTGTAAACGTAAATAACAAAGAACTTCAAGTAGACGAAAATTCATTAAAGGAAATGGATAAATTATATTTAAAAAAAATAAGAGTTTAAAGCAATTTTTAATAAAAAAAGGATATACTAATTTTCCAGAATGGCTATAATTGAAAACGGAATAAAAAATTATATTATTATACTTAATTATAATAGTTGGAAAGATACAATAGAATGTGTTGAAGCGGTAATAAACAGCTCTTGTCAAAATTTTCAAGTGATTTTAATTGATAATAAATCCACAAATGATTCTGAATTAAATATTTTAAAATATTTAAATGGCAAAATAGAGCCTAAGGTTGAAAACACATTTTATTCTGATAAGATTAGTGCTCGAAAAAAGAGATTACCTTACTTTTATTATACGGCTAAACACAAATTAGTCACGAGAGATTTAATTTTAGAAAACACTTCTAAGAAAGATTTTTTATTAAATAATTATCATGTACTGCTGCATCCAATTATTTTTATTCAAACTGCTGAAAATTTAGGATTTGCCGGAGGGAATAATGTTGGGTTAAATATGATATTAAATTCAAATAACATTGATAATAATTCAAATGTATTATTATTGAATCCAGATACATTTATTTCTACAGAAACATTAAACGAATTACAAAAGATAGAAGATGAATTTTTTATGAGTTCGTGTGCAATAAAGGATTATGAAACCCCTAAAGAAATAAAATTTTATGGAGCATATAAATTATTTAAACCTTTTGCATTATTACAACCAATAAAGAGTAATAAAACCAATAATAATATTGATTATATATATGGCGGTGCACTTTTTACAAACATAAAAACTATTAAAAAAATAGGGTTACTTCCAGAAGAATATTTTTTGTTTTGGGAAGAAACAGATTGGTGCTTTCTAGCAAAACAAAATGATGTTAAATTAATCATTTGTGAAAAAGCAATTGTTTATGATAAAGTTGGAACCTCAATCGGTAGGGGTTATTTAGCACACTATTATTATATAAAAAATGGATTGTTTTTTTATCAAAAACATTTAAAACAATATTTGTTTTCATTAATCATATTTAATGGAGTTAGATATTTAAACAAAATTAGAAAAGGAGAGTTTGAAAATGCTCGCGCAATTATAGATGGGACAAAAGATTTTTTTAAAAAAAAACAAGGAAATTCGATTATTAGTTGATGCACATATTTTTGATGATATGTATCAAGGAACTCGAACCTTTTTAAAGGGTATTTATAGCAATTTAGATACACATAAATATTCTATAAAGATTTATTTAGTGGCAAATAATATTGAAAGCTTAAAAATAGAATTTAAGGATATAGAAAATATAGAGTTTATAAAACTTAAATTTAAAAATAAATATATAAGGTTAATATATGAAATACCTAGAATTATTTCAAAATCAAAAATTGACTTTGCCCATTTTAATTATTATCTACCCTTGATTTTTAATAAAAAATGTAAATATATTGTAACTATTCATGATGTTTTGTTTTTAGACTTTCCAAGTTACTTTAGTAAAATGTATTATTTAAAAAATAAATTATTTTTTAAATATGCAGTAAGGAGAGCAGAAATTGTAACTACAGTTTCTAATTATTCTGCACAAAGAATACAAGAGCATTTTAATATTCTAAATAAGGATATTATTGTATTATCTAATGCAATAAATAAGGAATTTTCCAAAGATTATAAAAAACAGTTTGCAATAGAATTTATAAAAAACAACTATAATACTCAAAACTTTTTACTTTATGTAAGTAGATTAGAACCAAGGAAAAATCATTTAATGTTATTAAAAATCTATGACGAATTAGAATTATGGAAGGAAGGTATTGAATTGGTATTTATTGGCAAACATGCATTAGAAAATAAAGAATTAGACAGATATTTTGAAGAAATAAAAATGAAATCTTCTGAAAAAGTTCATTTATTTGAGTTTGTTGACGAAAAAGATTTGATATTGTTTTATCAATCATCCTTAATATCAATTTTCCCTTCTTTATGTGAAGGGTTTGGCATCCCTCCTCTTGAATCTGCAGCTCTTAGAGTGCCAACAATTTGTTCCAATTTAACAGCTATGAAAGAATTTTCATTTTTTGAAGAGTTTCATATAAATCCTAAAAATGAAAACGAGCTTAAAGAAGCTATTTTGGAAATGTTAGATAAAATTAAAAATTGTTCTTTGGAGAAAAACCTTCATCAGATTTCTCAATTAATTGTTAAAAAATATAGTTGGAAAAACACTGCAGAGATTTTGGGGCAAACTATAAAAACATATAGAGATTAAGAACTAAAAAACATTTGTCAGATTAGTAATATAGAACTCATATTTATTTTAAATTTGTTTTGAAAAAAACAAAGGATTATAAAATTAATTTTTGAGGAAAATGACCATAATATGAAATTAAAAGTTGAATCCATAAATAAAGTGATGTTACTGACGTTATTGTTTTTACCAATAGCAATTACCTCAACTGAAATAAATATTATTATTAGTTTTTTGTTTTTTGGAGTTGTAGCTATAATGAGTTACAATAAGTTTTCAACAACACTTATAAACACTATTTTTCCGTTGGTGCTGATTTTAATCATAGCTTGCATTTCTTCATTTTTTTATCCAAGTACATTTTATGATATCCTTAAAGATTTTGCTTATCTACTTAAACCCATATTATTTATTGTATTAGGTTATATATTAATTTCAAAGATAAAAAATAAAGAGTTTATTTTTAAAGTCATTATATATATGGGTGTGTTTTTTGCGATTATACACTTGATACAAGTTTTTACCTTATTAATAGAAAACCCTTTTAATGTTGGAGATATAAGATTTCAACTTAAGAAATCAAACCCAATAGAATTGATTGCAATTGTTTTTCTTTTTGTGAACAAAAAGCAACAATACTTTTCACTATCCTTAAAATATTCGAGAGTTATTAAATTTATATTGTACAGTTCTTTTATCCTTTATTTTTCTAGAACCATGTTGGTTACAGTATTTATTTTTATACTAGCAATTAATGGCTACACCAAAATTACAAGAAAAGGTATTATGTATATGTTGTTGTTTTTATTTCTAGTGATATCGTTTTATATTTTTTTAAATAATATTGATCTCAGCAGAGAAAGTACGGGGCTTGAAAATTTCTTATATAAAATGAAATTGGCTCCTTCAGAAATCTTTACTCCTTCAACAAATATTGACATGAAAAACCATAAAAATCTATGGGATCATTGGAGAGCCTATGAAGCGTTAAAAGCTATAGAGCAATTAGTCGATACAAAATATATGCTGGGAGTGTTTTTTGGAAAAGGCTTAGGGTCATTGGTAGATTTAGGTTTTGTTGCACCACTTAATTCTGAAGGAATCCAATTTATTCCGAAGATTCATAACGGTTATATTTATATACTTTTTAAAACAGGGTTGCTTGGTTTGTTAAGTTATTTTTGTTTTTTGTTTTATCTTTATATCCAATCATACAAAAAAGCTGTAAATAGTCAAATAAAATTCATGAATAATATGTTATCAGGTATTGGTATTTATTTTGTTTTTACCACACTTATTATTACGGGTATTTACAATCAAGGCGATATTATAGCAGTTATATTAGGAGTGTTTTTATCTTTAAAGTTTCAATATAACATAAATGAAAATAGCCATATTAGGAACTAGGGGAATCCCCAATTATCATGGAGGTTTTGAGCAATTCGCCGAATATTTTTCAATTTTTTTAGCTAACAATAATCATGAAGTTTATGTGTACAATTCGAGTACACACCCTTTTCAAGAATCAAATTATAAGGGTGTTCATATTCTCCATTGCAATGACCCTGAAGATAAAATAGGCACTGTTGGCCAATTTATATATGATTTAAATTGTATTCTAGATTCTAGAAAAAGAAATTTTGATATCATATTACAATTAGGGTATACAAGCAGTTCTGTATGGTGTAAGTTGTTGCCAAAGAAATCAATTGTAGTAACCAATATGGATGGTTTGGAATGGAAACGTTTTAAATATTCTAAACCAGTGCGGCAGTTTTTAAAATATGCAGAAAAATTAGCAATAAGATCTAGCGATTATTTAATATCAGATTCTTTAGGTATTCAAAATTACATTACAAAAAAATATAATATTGATTCAAGATATATTGCCTATGGCGCTGAGTTATTCAATACACCAAAATTAGAAATACTAAATAAATATAATGTAAAGGCAAGTAATTATAATATGTTAATTGCTCGATTAGAACCAGAAAACAATATAGAAACAATATTAGATGGCGCGGTATTAGCAAATACTAAAATTCCATTTTTAGTTATTGGAAAACATGATGCGAATAAATTTGGGGCTTATTTAAAAAATAAATTTAAAAATTCAAAAGACATACGATTTATAGACGGAATTTATAATTTAGAACACCTAAATAATTTACGGTATTATTCTAATTTATATTTTCATGGCCATTCTGTTGGAGGAACAAACCCTTCATTGTTGGAGGCGATGGCCTCTAACGCCTTAATTGTTGCACATGATAATGAGTTTAATAAGTCAATTTTAAAGGATGAGGCATTTTACTTTAAATCTGAAATTGATGTAAAACAATATATTGATACCATTAGTAAAAAAGAGCATCCTAACAAACTAGAATATTGTTATAATGAGATTGTAACAAAATTTAATTGGAAGCTTATTAATAAAAAGTATTTAGATTTTTTAAATGAGTGTTGTAAATAAGATTAAAGCATTTATAAATAGGCAAGAGTTTTTATCATACTTGATAACTTTGGTGTTGTCTACACTTTTAATAGGGTATGCGCCAAGTAGTATTGCTATGGGTGTTTTTGTTTTTTTCTCTGTTAGGTATTCAGTTATTCATAAAAACAAAATCAAAGTTGATATTACCTTGATTTTACCTATACTATTGTATTTATTATATGGATTGACATTATTTTGGTCAGTCAATCAAAGTGGAACTAAAATTGGTTTAGAGAAAACAGTAGTGCTTTTTGTGATTCCCCTAACATTTAGTCTTCTTCCAAAATTTTCTAAAAAAAATTACAACATTGTATTTAGATATTTTACCAAAATAAATATTTTATTTGGATTATTTTTTCTGATAGTGGCGATTGTTAATTTTTTTAAAACAAGATCATTAAGTGTTTTTACATACCACGAACTAGTAAGTGTTTTTAATTTAAGTGCAATTTATGTATCCTTAATTTTTTCTATAAGTTTATTTTATTTGTTGTCAAAAAAGAATAAGTCAACAAAAGATACAATATTGATTTTGTTTTTTTTAGTACTATTACTTTTATTATCATCTAAAATAATGATGTTTATTTTACTTATAGGCATATTTGTTTATGCTTTTTGTAATAAAAGCATAAACCGTAGCAAAATTAAATTACTTATAGTTGCTATAGCAGCAATTTTAATTATTGGAATTGCGTCTATTTCAGTAAAAGACAGGTTTCTATTTGAAAAAACAACTATGTTTAATGAGATTTTGACCAAAGAAAAATTTGGAGGGGTCTATCCATGGACAGGAAGTTCTATCAGATTATTACAACTTAGAATATTAAAAGAACAAATAGAAGAAGATGCTATATTTTGGAAAGGTTTTGGTTTGTTTGCTTCAAAAGAAAATGTAAAAAAGAGACATTTAAAATTTAATACTTACAAGACATTTCATGAATATAATTATCACAATCAATATGCTCAAATGTTTTCTGAAATAGGAATATTTGGACTAATTTTACTAATATCAATGTTAATAGTTGCTTTTATTAAAGCTTTCAAAACAAAAGATTTTTTTTATATTATGTTTTGTGTTGTCTTTAGCTTGATGTTTTTGACTGAATCCTTACTTTGGAGACAAAAAGGCTTATTCTTATTCATTATTCTGTATTGTATTTTTAGTAGAACTTATTCAACTGATAGATCTTTGGATAAGAATCAAAGGCAGTTAAAAACCGTTTATGTAAAGATTAAATAAGACATATATTTATAAAAAGCAGTCAAAATACTTAATATGATATAGTTAATTTGTAACAATACGTTATTTTTGTTTTCAAATTATTTTAAATGAAAATATCAGTTATTGGAACTGGCTATGTAGGCTTAGTAACAGGAACATGTTTAGCAGAAACAGGCAACGACGTTTTATGTATAGATATAGACGAGGAAAAAGTTAAACAAATGCAGCAAGGTGTAATCCCTATTTACGAACCACATCTCGATATTTTATTTCAACGAAATATAAAGGCAAAGAGGTTAAATTTTTCAACTTCTTTGGATGAAGGATTAAATCATGGTGAGATAATATTTTTAGCATTACCAACTCCTGAAGATGAAGATGGTTCTGCAGAGTTATCTTATGTTTTAGGAGTCGCTAAAGACATAGGAAAAAAAATAAAGGACTATAAAGTAATTGTGGATAAAAGCACGGTTCCTGTAGGTACAGCAGATAAGGTAAGAGAAGTTATTTTAAATGAAACCAGCGTAGAATTTGATGTAGTTTCCAACCCTGAATTTTTAAGAGAAGGCTTTGCTGTGGACGATTTTTTAAAACCTGAGCGCATTGTAATTGGGTCTAGTTCAGAAAGAGCCATTGCTTTAATGCAAAAATTATACAAACCATTTGTAAGATCAGGAAACCCAATAATTGTAATGGACGAGCGTTCTGCCGAACTCACAAAATATGCTGCTAATGCGTTTTTGGCAACTAAAATCACATTTATGAACGAGATTGCTAACTTCTGCGAGAAAGTTGGAGCAGATGTAGATAAAGTGCGTGTTGGAATGGGAACAGATTCGCGAATTGGAAAACGCTTTTTATTTCCAGGTATTGGTTATGGAGGTTCTTGCTTCCCCAAAGATGTAAAAGCACTCCATAAATCAGGGAAAGACAATAATTATGAATTCGATATATTGAATGCTGTAATTAAAGTTAATGATACCCAAAAGAAAATTTTAATCCCACGAATAGAATCCTATTTTAACAATAATATAAAAGGAAATAAATTTGCTATTTGGGGTTTGGCATTTAAACCAGAAACAGACGATATTAGAGAAGCACCAGCGCTATACATGATAGAAGAATTATTAAGCAAAGGTGCAATAATTAGTGTGTTTGATCCAGAAGCTATAGATAATGTTAAAAATAGATTTGGAAATAAGATAGAATACGCTCAAGATATGTATGAAGCAACAAAAAATGCTGATGCACTCGTGATTTGTACTGAATGGAGTATATTTAGAACACCCGATTTTAATAAAATAAAAGAACTTTTAAAACAACCTGTTATTTTCGATGGTAGAAACCTTTATGATGTAGAAGATATGCAAAAAGAAGGATTTTATTACAGTTCAATTGGAAGAAAGAATGTAAATTAATAATGAAAAGAGTATTAATAACTGGAGCTGCTGGATTTTTAGGTTCGCATTTGTGCGATCGGTTTATTGCTGAAGGATTTTATGTTATTGGTATGGATAATTTTATAACAGGTGATGAATCTAATATCGAACACCTTTTTAACCATCAAAATTTTGAATTTATTAAACATGATGTTACCAAGTTTATAGAAATAGAAGGAAAATTAGACTATATTCTTCATTTTGCATCACCAGCAAGCCCAATCGATTATTTAAAAATACCAATTCAAACTCTAAAAGTAGGCTCATTAGGCACTCATAATTTATTAGGTTTAGCCAAAGCAAAAAACGCAAGAATACTTATTGCTTCCACATCCGAAGTATATGGTGATCCCTTGGTACATCCTCAAACTGAAAACTATTACGGGAATGTTAACACCATTGGACCAAGAGGAGTTTACGACGAAGCTAAACGTTTTCAGGAATCCATAACTATGGCATATCATCGTTTCCATGATTTAGAAACAAGAATTGCTCGTATTTTTAACACTTATGGACCACGTATGCGCCTTAACGACGGAAGAGTCATTCCGGCATTTATGGGTCAGGCATTGAGGGGAGAAAATTTAACTGTTTTTGGAGATGGTTTACAAACACGATCTTTTTGTTATGTGGACGATCAGGTAGAAGGCATTTTCAGGTTGCTATTCAGTGATTATTCTTATCCAGTTAATATTGGAAACCCAAATGAGATTACAATAATAGCTTTTGCAAAAGAAATTATTAAATTAACCGAAACAGATCAAAAAATAGTATTCAAAAAATTACCTATTGACGATCCACTACAGCGTCAACCCGATATTTCATTAGCAAAAAAAATATTAAATTGGGAAGCGAAAGTTGATCGTAAAGAAGGCATGACAAAAACCTTTAATTATTTTAAAACCCTTTCAATAGAAGAATTGCATAAAAGAGACCATAAAGATTTCACTAAGCATATAAAACGTTAAATGCCATACAAACAAGGACGATATTCAAATTTAATCAAACCGCTATTTTTAATAGCAGACTTAATTATAATATGTGGGACTGTTTTTTTATTTAATACAAATATTACAAACATCTATATCTTTTTTTCTTATATATCTTTTTCATGGTTGATTATTTCTTTTAAAAATCAATTTTACGGAGTACATAGAAACACAAGAATTGTCCAAATAATAGCTTTACTATTTAGACAAATTATCTTATATGCTTTGATCTTATATGCGTTTATTGGCGTATTTAAACAACCTAATATAAGCAGACTCGCATTAGGAAATTATTTATTTATCGTTTTTATTTTGATTGCTTTTTTTAAATTTTTTACTTACTCCTTATTAAGAAGATACAGAATATATTTAGGAGGAAACTTAAGAAATGTAGTTGTTATTGGTAAAAACAGTAAAACAGATCAATTAATAGATATTTTTAATAGAAGACATGATTTTGGATACAGGTTTAAAAAACAGTTTTGCGCTACTGACGCGGACTTTTCTTTAAACAAATGTTTTTCTTTTGTTATAGATAATAGTATTGACGAGATATATGCTTCAGTTGCTGAATTATCAAATAAGCAAATTAATGAATTGATTGATTTTTCAGATAATAACTTAAGGAAGTTAAAATTTATCCCTGATAATAAAGAGATTTATTCAAAAAAAATAAAATATGAATATTATGAATATATTCCCATATTAACGTTAAGAGATATTCCTCTTAGTGATACGGTAAATCAATTCATAAAAAGAACAATCGATATTTTATTTTCTTCTGTTGTAATCATTTTTTTATTGTCTTGGCTAACACCTATTATTGCGATTCTAATTAAATTAGAATCTAAAGGACCAGTGTTTTTTAAACAAAAAAGAAACGGGTTTAATTATGAAGAATTCTATTGTTATAAATTTCGGTCAATGAAACCTAATAAAGACGCTCATTTGTATCAGGCTACTAAAGACGACAAGAGGATAACTAAAGTTGGAAAATTTCTTCGTAAAACAAGTATAGACGAACTGCCACAATTTTATAACGTACTATTTGGCGATATGTCTATTGTTGGTCCGCGACCACATATGGTAAGTCATACTAATATGTACGCTAAAAGAATAGACAAATTTATGGTGCGACATTTT
>Ga0208879_1003358_pt1 | contig 13205 bp, 14 predicted proteins | sample Knorr_S15_td_Bot_FD_185605 | JGI IMG/M metagenome (GOLD analysis project Ga0208879, IMG submission 185605) | Marine microbial communities from Southern Atlantic Ocean transect - Knorr_S15_td_Bottom_ad_5009_LV_A (SPAdes) (version 2) | ecosystem: Environmental > Aquatic > Marine > Oceanic | place...
TAAGACTTTCATGTGTTATTAAAATGCGCGTTTCTTATCTTAGCCTTGCAATTGCAACAAAACTAAACAATAAAATGAAGACTATAATAGAAACATCTAATGCTCCTGCACCAATTGGTCCTTATTCACAAGCCGTTCTTTCGGGCAACACTTTATATACATCTGGACAAATTGCTATTGAGCCTAAAACAGGTGAACTGGTTATGGGCTCCATAGAAGAAGAAACAGATCAGGTAATGAAAAATATGAAAGCTGTTTTAGCAGCAGCAGGAATGACTTTTGAGAATGTGATAAAGACATCCATCTTTATTTCGGATATGGATAACTTCGCGCGAATCAACGGCGTATACGATCAATATTTCACCTCAGACTTTCCCGCGAGAGAAACTGTTGAAGTAGCACGTTTACCCAAAGATGTGAATGTGGAAATCTCTATGATTGCTGTGAAATAGTTAAAGGTAAAGGTTACTCATAAAAAAGCTCCCTAGGGAGCTATTTTTTTATGAATTAGACCATTTAGCAAAGAGCATTTTCTGATTATTACTTACACTTTCCATTTCCACAATTTTATAGTTTGGATAATGTGATTTAGTCTTTAATGATACTTCTACATCAATCGTCTCAAATCTTCTTTTCAACTTTAAAACTACAGAATCTTTTGACTTTATTGACGCTAAGCATTCTTTTGTAATTCCCACATTATCAATTGCAAGGATAATATCGCCTTCGGCAATTTTTGCTTTATCGGCTACAGAATCAACTTGCACTTGTTTTATTAGAAATCCATCCTTCTGAATTAAGCCCTTTAGTCCAAGGCTCGAGGCTAAAACATTAGTATTTTCCTGCTCTTCAATATGTAGACCTACAAGTCCCAAAGCATCATCTAAAGAATTTCGGAAATCTAGAGTTCCATATAAATGATTTTCAACAATGTATAAAGCCTTCTCTCCACCAAAAGCTATTAACTCGTGGATATAATCCTCTTCGGATACCCCCTTGCCTTTGCAAGCATATTCTTTGTAAAGTTTAGTCATTTGATCTCTTAAAGAAACCTGCCCCGTACTTTTTTGCAAGAAATGAATATCGAGCATTAAAGCACATAAAGCGCCTTCGGTATAAATGGAAACCTTCCTATTTGGAACTCCCATCACATAACCATCGAGCCAAGTATCGAAACTAGAATCTGCCACCGACATATTCTGTCGCCCTCCATTGTGGAAGTGCTTTTGTAGATTTTCATTTTGGGTTTTATAGAACTGTTCATCAGAAAACACCTTGGATCTTTTTAAATACAAATCACCCATATAAGTAGTAACTCCTTCGTATAAATAACCCATGCGAGAATAATTCTCCTTTGTATAATCGTATGGTAAAAGCGCCTTAGGACGAATTTGCTTTACATTCCAAGTGTGATACAATTCGTGAGATGAAACGCCCAATAGAGACGCATACATTTTATCGCCCATCAGCTCTGCTCCAGGACCTAAAGAAATTACTGTACTTGCAGTATGTTCTACTCCGTGATAAACCTTATACGGTAAAATCAGATTGATAAAATGATATTCTACGACCGGAAAAGCAGTGAAATCTTTTAGCTGTTCGATTGTAAAAGCCTCAAAATCTTTTAATATTCTATCCCAATCGGGTTTACATTCTCCCTGAAACCAAATATGAAATTCAACCCCTTCAACCTCATAACTATTGTGCTGCAGTGAAGCCGAAGCAACCCAAGGGCTTTCTGCCAATTCATCAAAATTCTTAGCTTTTAGCTGATGTTTATTTTGATCTAAAGAACAAGCAATCTGATAATTATTAGGGATTTCTAAATCAACTACACAGACCTCATCCATTCTGTTAGGCACAAACAGACAACAGTTCACCGGGTTTACATACAACTGCTGTTCATCTACATAAGTAGAACCCGCATTTAATTCGTTTGCGTAGTAATTATAGTTCACAATAACTTCTGACACATTTGGTGTAGAAACCTTCCAAGCATCCTTTGTTATTTTTTTGAATTTCAAAGGCTTCCCCTCTTTATCACAAACTTTAAAACATTGAATATTCTTCGCAAAATTTCCAAGCTCATACCTTCCTGGTCTCCAGGCAGGCAATTGTAATATCAACTCAGAACTATTATGCTCCGGAATATGCATTTCTATATCGATGAAATGACGGTGTGGGTGTGTATAGGAGAATTTATAATGCAACATTGAACTAATTGAAAGTTAAAAATTAAAGATTGAATTTGAAAATTACCTTACAAAAGCAACTTCAAATTGCTAACGGCAATACTAATAAATAAACCGTTCTTCAAACTGAAAAGTCTCATCCAGCTTCACGCCTCTTTCGGTTTGTTTTAGAGTACAGCAAGACTGGTAATAATCGTGTTCTAAAAACAAGGTATGCCCTTTTGCTGCTATCGTTTCTAAGAATACTTTTTTCTCTTGCAAGGTTAATAAAGGACGCGTGTCGTAACCCATAACATAGGGCAAAGGAATATGCCCTACCGATGGCAACAAATCTGCTGCAAAAACAATGGTTTTATCTTGATATTCTATATGGGGTATCATCTGAGATTCGGTATGTCCATCGGCAAAAAGGACATCAAAGCCTGGTAAGAAAATACCGTCTGTTTTAATGAAATCTAACTGTCCACTTTCTTTCATAGGGATAAGATTCTCACTTAAAAAGGAAGCTTTTTCTCTATCATTTGGGTTCATTGCTAAATCCCAATGCGCCTCATTAGACCAATAAGTAGCATTTTTAAAAACAGTTACTAAATCCCCTTTTTCATCGTACTTAACTCCACCACCACAATGATCGAAATGTAAATGCGTTAAAAACACGTCCGTTATATCGTCTGGGTGATAGCCGTTACTTGCAAGAGACTTCAATAAGGTATCGTCGCCGTGTAAATGAAAATGCCCAAAAAATTTATCGCTTTGCTTATCGCCTATTCCGTTATCAATTAAGACTTTTCTATCGCCATAATCTACCAACATACTACGCATAGACCAAGGACAAAGGTTCTTATCGTCAGCGGGATTAGTTCTCTGCCATAAACTTTTAGGGACAACACCAAACATGGCACCACCATCCAATTTAAAATTCCCTGTTTCTATAGATACAATTTTCATAAATGTGAAATTTGGCTTAAAGATACAAGAGCTTAATGAAAATACAATTTGAAGAATTGAGAATTTGAAGATTTGAAGATGATTATTTGCTGAAGACAATTGAATGCTTCGCAATTATAAGCCCTAAAAGTGAAGACTTATGTGAAATAAGGAACTATCCTTTTCAAATTGTAAACTGCCAACTGAATCACTATATTTGAGGAAATTTGAAATTTATGAAACGTCTTTCCCTCTTTTTATTCGGCTTACTTACGCTAAGTATTCAAGCTCAAGATGACAAAACGCTAAGAGATATTTACGATTTAGCCTTAACCGAAAGTGAGGCTTATGAAAACCTTAGAGTTCTGTGTAAAGATATTGGCGCTCGATTAAGTGGTTCTGAAGAAGCGGACTCGGCGGTAGTTTGGGGCGAAAGAGTCTTAAACAAATTAGATCTAGACACTGTGTACCTACAAGAAATAATGGTTCCGCATTGGGAACGAGGCCGAAAAGAACGCGCTTACTTTTACAATGAAAAAGGGAAAAACAAACTCGATGTTTGTGCCTTAGGTGGTTCGGTGTCTACAGGAATGAATCAGTTTATTAAAGGGGATGTTATTGAAGTTCATTCCATAGAGGACGTGAATAATTTGGCCGACAGCTTAGTAAAAGGCAAGATTATTTTCTACAACCGACCAATGGATCCTAAAAAGATTAGCACCTTTTCGGCTTATGGTTCTTGTGTAGACCAGCGTTATTCGGGAGCTATGGAAGCTGCTAAAAAAGGAGCCATTGCAGTTGTAGTTCGCTCGATGAATGTTCGCATGGACGACTTCCCACACACAGGAAGCATGGGTTATGAAGAAGGAATGGATTCTATTCCTGCTTTTGCTGTTTCGACCAATGGTGCTGAATATTTGAGTGCTAACATTGCTAAATATGATCATTTAGAGCTCAATCTTAAATCTTACTGTAAAAGTTATCCGGATAAAATCTCATATAATGTAATTGGTGAAATTAAAGGCTCTGAATTTCCAGATGAATACATAACTGTTGGCGGTCACTTAGACTCCTGGGATTTAGGTGAAGGTGCCCACGATGATGGCGCAGGAGTAGTACAATCTATTGAAGTACTTCATATTCTTAAAGAACTAAACATCCAACCGAAACACAGTATTCGTGTGGTGCTGTTTATGAATGAGGAGAATGGAAACCGGGGAGGTATTAATTACGCCGAAAGAGCTGCCGCAGAAAATGAAAAACACCTCATGGCGCTCGAAAGCGATCGCGGAGGATTCACGCCGCGTGGTTTTTCTGTAAAAGGAACAAAAGAACAATTAAGCTCCATTACAAAATGGAAAGACCTCTTTGAACCCTACGGAATTCACGAATTTAAAATGGGCTTTGCAGGGGTAGATATCAACCCTTTGGAAGATGGTAAAATTTGCTTGATTGGTTTATCTCCCGACTCACAAAGGTATTTCGACCACCATCACTCCGACAACGATGTGTTTGAAGAAGTGAACAAACGCGAATTGGTTCTCGGCGCTGCAAGTATGACTTCGCTTATCTATTTAATAGATAAATATTGGACGTATTAATTATGCGTATATTATGTAAGTAGTCAAAGAATTTGGACGAATTTCTCCTATGGAGAACTGGTTGGAAGACAACATTTGATTTTACAGAAAGAATTAACCGCATAATTAATCTTTGTAATTTAAAAGAATGCTCATGTTTTATAGAAGTCAAAACAGGCATTGGCCATTTTTTTGGATATATGTTTGAATCACCAGAACCAGTATATTTAACTGTTGGAGTCTCTCTTTATGAAGAAACAAGAGATTACCACTATTATAATATTACATGTATAGAAAAAAGATATTAGAGCGTATTATAACAAAACCTATGTCGTAATACTCGCTTAAATGACATTAAACAAATCAAAAATAGGCCGTAAACAAACTACATATAAATCAAAGTAATCGGTACAGCAACAGACTGTCCTTCTTCTATTGTGAACCTACATTCATCAAAAGTAGGTTCAGAAAAACCGATAGTTGGGTTGTTAGAAAAGCCAAAACCTTCTTGAGGAATTAAATTTAAAAAACCACCCATTTCCATATCTCCACTCTGGTCTTCATCATGAAGAATACTAACAGCATACGCACCTGCATCTAGACTATCAATAACCACAGTCATATCACTTGCTAATACCACAAAAAAAGTCTCTCGATAAAACTCTGTTTCAGAGTTAAAGGATTCGGAGGTATTGTAAATAGCAATGGCTAAATCTCCTTCAAGGTTTTCAAAACCTTCAACTTCTAATAAAATCTTAGTATTCAATAATAAACTATCGACTACCTCAGACACATCACCATTAGATTGATCTTTTTCGCAGCTCACAACACTTAGCGCTAAGCCAAGTAAAATTAAGGGTAAGTAGAGTAGTTTTTTCATCATCTTAGGGTATGAGACAAATATAATTTTTTAATTTTAAGGGATGAACCGATTTCTCTTTACCATTAGCCTATTTATCAACGCTTGTTGCTGGTCGCAAATACCAGATAGCACTATTGTGAACGGAGAAAAAATTATTTCACCAATAATAAATGAAGTTATTCTAAGCCCTTTAAATTTAGACTCAAAAGAACGTATTAAATATTATCATTTACGCCGTAAAGTTCACAAAGTACATCCGTATGCACTAAAAGCTAAAATTCAATTAATAGAACTTGAAGAAGATTTAAAATATACGGATACTAGAAGGCAAAAAAGAAAAATAGCTAAACTTCATGACAAATGGTTACAGAATCATTTTACAGATGACTTAAAAAAATTAACACGCTCTGAAGGTAGAGTACTGATTAAACTAATCCACCACGAAACAGGTATGACTGGCTATGAACTTATTAAAAACTATAGAAATGGATTTAAAGCAATGTTATGGCAGCGTTTAGCAAAGTTTTACGACGGAAACCTAAAAACCATCTACGACCCAAAAAACAAGCAAGAGGATATGTGGATAGAACATATTTTATGGAAGAGGCGTAGAGAAAATGAGGCTAAATCAAAATAAAATCTTTAAATTTAACAGTAAATTGAATATTAACAACTAAATACAATATCATGAGCGACTACACTACACAATGGTCTCAAGAAGAGTTTAAGGCATACATCCTTCTTTACGCTGCAAATTCTAATCAGAATGTGACCCAAGAAGAAAGAGAGTTTATTGAATCTAAATTCGATAAAACGATCTTGATGAAGATGTCTGAAGAACTTGCGGAAGACAACGATTATCAGAGACTGCAAAAGATTTTAAAATGTATTAATCAATTTAATTGTACCGATTCCGATATCGACGAGCTTCTAGAAGAAGTCAAATTTATTTCGACTACCGATGGTGCTGTAGATGTGGTTGAGCAATCTACACACAGTTTTTTAAGTAAAATGTTAAAAAACTAATCTACTGAATAAAAGAAGCTATTAAATCTGGAGAATGTTGTGTGTTTATTATCTCAAAATCGAACCATTCTTGTAGTTCAACATCAAATCCCACCCCATTCAAATAATTATTTAAAGCCAAATTCAAACCTTCTCTATAGTCTACATGGTTTGCTCCTTCAGGATCCTCATGGAGTAAATCGTTTTGTGCAAAACCTTTAAATTCTGGCCCCACAATCTTTATCCCAAAACTTTCGGGATCTTTACCTATAGGGCTGTGAACTGTTGTCGTAAACTGATGCCAGAATGCTGATTGAATACAGTTACTCTCAAATAACTGACGAACAACTTCAAGTGAATCAATAGTTTCTTGATCTGTTTCTGTTGGAAAGCCGTACATCAAATAAGCGTGAACCATAATATTATTATCCGAAAAGGATTTCCCTACACGAGCAACTTGCCCAATATCAACTCCTTTTTTCATTTTCTTTAACAATCGATCTGAAGCAACTTCTAAACCGCCAGTTACAGCAATGCAACCCGATTGAGCCATAAGCGCACATAATTCGGCTGTGAAAGTTTTCTCAAAACGAATATTCGTCCACCAAGTAATATAGACTTTGCGCTCAATCAATTTTTCGGATAAAGCTCTAAGCATTTTTGGTGGAGCAGCCTCATCTACAAAATGAAAGCCTGTAGTTCCAGTTTCGGCAACTATAGTTTCAATTTTATTTACCAAATCATCAGCACTCGTATTCTGATAGTTTCCGATATAATCTAAAGACACATCGCAAAAAGAACACTGCTTCCAATAACAACCGTGCGAAATGGTCAATTTATTCCAACGTCCATCGCTCCACAATCTATGCATGGGATTCATCACATCTAAAAATGATAAATACGCATCGTGCTTTAAACCTTTGTAACTAGGCGCAGGTAAATCTTTGTGGTGGAAAATCGTATTTGGAATTTTGTTTTGGTACATCACTTTTCCTTTTTCAAGGATAAAAGTTCTTTCCAAATCAGACTTCTCAATCTCTCCAGATAAAAATTTAGTAATCCTTAATAAAGGACCTTCTCCGTCGTCGAGACTGATAAAATCGACGAATTTAAAAATTCTAGGATCGCTAAGCGAACGCAATTCTGTATTGCAATAACCGCCTCCAAAGGCGACTTTCATCTTTTTAAAACGCTTTTTTATAAACTGCGCACATCTAAGTGCAGCAAATAAATTCCCAGGAAATGGAATACTAAAACACACTAAATCGGGCTCATACTCATCTAATTTACCCATCAACAAAAGTAACAGCATTTCCTCTATCGTAGTTGGCTGATAAGACAAATACTCCTCTATTTCGTCAAAGCTACTTGCCGAAGTGGCTATTTGCTCGGCATAACGTGTAAACGAGAAAAACTCATCTACATTGGCTCGAATAAAATCACCCAACTCTTCGATAAAAAGAGTTGCCATATGCTTCGCTCTATCTAAAACCCCTAAATTCCCAAAAGCCCAATCCAAATCTGCCTCTACTTTCTTTAAACATCTGTGTGCTTGAGGTAAAAAACCTTGATGTAGGATTTGATAGGCAGCCGTAACTTCTTGACGACGTAGATAAGCTATAACCACATCTACTTTGGCGATATACTCTTCCTTTTGTTGCCAAACTAATGGAAACTCAAAACTTTGATTCGTTTCGGCCTCCTGAAATATTCTTGCAATAAAATCTTTGGTAAACACTTTGGTAAACAGCTCAATACTTAAATCGCATTGAGATGTATGAACCCCTTTAGTATCTAAAAAACCTTTGAGATAAGCTGTAGCAGGATAGGGAGTATTCAGCTGTGTAAAAGGAGGAGTGATTAAAAGTGTTTTTATCGCCATGGCGCAAAGATATAACTATCTTTTCAATAGAATTACAAATGATATAAACACAAAAGAGACACCTCTCAGTGTCTCTTTTGTGTTTATATAGAATTAGTATTTGTTCTTTCGTCTTTTAAAAGTCAAAGTGACACCATATTGATCTGCTAGCACTAATTCCCAGCCTTGATCACCAAGTATATTTATTTCTTCTTCCTTTTTCTTTAGTGAAAAGAATAAACCCATTTTTACTATTTTATATTCCCACTTATCCATCATCTATAATTTAAGATTAATCTTTATCCGAAATCTCTTCAGATTTTTTCTTCGCCTTTAAACGCTTCGCATCCTTCAAGCTCTTATTTATCATCCATTCCAATTGCCCATTTACGGAGCGAAACTCGTCTGCAGCCCATTTTTCAATTTGCTTGAAAGTTTCAGGATCAATCCTGAGTACAAATGATTTTTTATTACTCATATTAAGTGTGTAGCGTACCCGTATTAATTACTGGAGTAACTTCTTTATCTCCACATAGAACCACCATTAAATTACTTATCATGGTCGCCTTTTTATCATCATCGAAATCTATGATTTTATCGTCTGACAACCTCTGTAAGGCATCTTCAACCATACCCACAGCACCTTCTACAATTTTCTTTCGGGCAGCAACAATAGCTACTGCCTGCTGGCGTTTCAACATAGAACTTGCTATTTCAGGCGCATAAGCCAAATAGCCTATTCTTGCTTCTATCACTTCTATTCCTGCAATCGCTAATCGATCTGTAAGCTCATCTTCTAAAGCATGATTCACCTCATCCATTCCAGATCTTAAAGTTATTTCTGTTTGCGCATCATCAAAATTATCATAAGAATATGACCCTGCTAATTTACGTACTGCTGCATCTGTTTGTACACGCACAAACTCCTCATAACGATCTACATCAAAAGCAGCTTTAAAAGTATCTCTTACCTTCCAAACCAAAATCACATTGATTAAAATTGGGTTACCAATCTTATCATTCACCTTTACACGTTCACTATCAAAATTCCGTGCTCTTAAGGAAATCTTTTGTCTTGTGTAAAATGGATTTGTCCAAAAGAAGCCGTTTTCTTTTACCGTTCCTTTATAGGTACCAAACAGCACCATAACTTTTGAACTGTTCGGGTTTACAATAAAAAACCCCTTGGCTAAAAAAATAATGATGGGCAATAAAAATAAATTGACTGGACTTTTACTAGCTATCAATCCAATAAGCATCAAGCTTATAAATACTCCTAACACACCTAATAGTACATAACCATTACTTACCTTTAAATCTATCTCTGTTTTCATGTGATATCATTTTAGTATCTCTATAATACTAAAAAACAAGCTAACTAACGAATAATCAGGTAAGTAAATTAAAAACCGAATAAATCTTCTCAACTATTATTAATAAGTGTAATTTTGCAAAAAATTTAATCACATGAGTGAAGTAACAAACAAAATCATTTCTATTAACTATAAGTTATTTAGAAATAATGCTGAAGGAGAAATGATTGAGACAACTGAAGGGAAAGAACCTTTAGTATTTATGTCTGGTGTGAGCCAAATGATTCCTGAATTTGAAGCACAAGTTATTGACTTAAATGTTGGTGAAACATTCTCTTTCGGTATCAAATCTGAAAATGCGTACGGAACTAGATCTGAGGATGATATCATTGAATTACCTCAAGACATGTTTAAGCAAGACGGTAAAATGATTGACGAAATTGCAGTTGACAATATCGTTCCTTTACAAGACCAAAATGGTCAAGTTGTACCGGCTAAAGTTATTTCTATTAACGAAGAGACTGTAACAATGGATGTAAACCACCCATTAGCAGATCAAGACTTACACTTTTCAGGTTCTGTAATTGAAGTAAGAGAAGCTACTAAAGAAGAAATGGAACAGACTGAAGCTCACGTTCACACAGAGGCTTGTAACCACTAGCCTGTAAATATTTATATAAATCCCTTTCCGCAAAAGCGAAAAGGGATTTTTTTTGCCCCTCGCAGGGAAAACGAATTAAAGTAACTTTGTGCCATGTCGCAAACAATAAAGAATCAAGAAAACATACTTAAGAAGCTGGGTATTCAAAAGCTCAATCCTATGCAAGAGGAATCACAACTAGCGATTCAATCTTGCTCGGATATTGTTTTACTATCTCCTACAGGAACAGGTAAGACCCTAGCTTTCTTATTACCAATAATAGCCGAATTAGATCCTACATGCAAAGAAGTTCAAGCATTGATCGTAGCTCCCTCAAGAGAATTAGCGATACAGATTGAACAAGTACTTCGAGAAATGGGATCCGGATACAAAACTTCTGTAGTTTACGGAGGTCGTCTTTTCTCTAAAGATAAGATCGACTTAAAACACCGCCCAGCTGTATTAGTTGGAACTCCTGGAAGAATTGCTGATCATATCAGAAGAGATACTTTCAAGACATCTCACATCAAAACCTTAGTCTTAGACGAATTTGATAAATCCTTAGAAGTAGGTTTTGAAACTGAAATGACGGATATCTGCTCTAGACTTCCGAAACTGAAAAAGAAAGTCTTGACTTCGGCAACTCAAAAAGTTCGCATTCCTAAGTTTGTTGGCTTAAAAGATCCTGTTTATATTAATTTCTTAAAAGAAACAGAATCTCAATTAGAAGTTAAAGCAATCATCTCCCCTTCTAAGGATAAGATGGAAACGCTTGTTCAAGCAATAGATCACTTAGGTAATCAACCTGGAATCATCTTCTGCAACTTCAAAGAATCGATACAAAGAGTAAGCGAACACCTTACCGCAAACAACATTAATCACGGTTGTTTTTTTGGTGGGATGGAGCAAAAAGACAGAGAAAGAGCCTTGATAAAGTTCCGAAATGGAACGCATCAACTTTTAATTGCTACCGATTTAGCAGCCAGAGGAATTGATGTACCCGAAATAAAATTCATTATTCATTACCATCTTCCGCTTCGCAAACAAGAGTTTACGCACAGAAATGGTCGTACTGCAAGAATGAATAAAGGAGGTACAGCTTATGTAATCCACTGGAGTGAAGAAAAGCTTCCTGATTTTATAGAGAATTTAGAAGTAGAAAAACTGACAAAAGTACTGCCTCCAGAAACTACCAGACGTACTACCCTATTTATTTCGGGCGGTAGAAAAGATAAAATTTCTAAAGGTGATATTGCGGGCCTATTTTTCAAACAAGGTGGTCTTGTAGGCGATGAACTAGGAACAATAGAATTAAAGCAAGATTGTGCTTTTGTTTCTGTACCAGATGATAAAGCTGAAGATCTTATCGCTAGACTCAACAACAGTAAGCTTAAAAAGAAAAAGGTTCGAATTAAGCGTATTTAATTACAGGAGATGGAAGAAATTCAACTGAAGAGAATCAATAAATATTTGAGCGAAGTAGGTTATTGTTCACGCAGAGGAGCCGACAAGCTTATTGAAGAAGGTAGGGTTACCATTAACGGTATTGTTCCGGAAAAAGGAACTAAGATAGCTCCTGGAGACGAGGTGCATGTAGATGGGGGCTTGGTATCGAAACCCGAAGAAAAGCACGTTTACATAGCCTTAAACAAGCCGAGAGGTATTGTTTGCACCACTGACGTTGAAACTGAGAAAGATAACATCGTTGATTATATTGATCATCCGCAGCGTATCTTCCCTATTGGGCGATTAGACAAGCCTAGTGAAGGATTAATTTTCTTAACCAGCGATGGAGACATTGTCAATAAGATTCTTCGCTCTAGAAACAATCACGAGAAGGTTTATGAGGTTCGTGTAAACAAACCCATTACCAAACAGTTTATCGAAAAAATGGGGAATGGAATTCCTATTCTAGACACGGTAACGAATAAATGTAAAGTAGAACAAATAGATCAATTTTACTTTAAAATAACGCTTACTCAGGGTTTAAACCGTCAGATACGTAAAATGTGTGCTTACCTCAATTATGAGGTCTATAAACTTAAGCGCATCCGTATTATGAATATAAATCTAGACATTCCTTACGGCGAATGGAGATACCTTACTGAAGAGGAAATGATCGAGATAAACAGGCTGGTAGCCGATTCATATAAAACTTTCGACTAAATATCGAACTAAAATGAGCACAGAGGTAATCGATAATTATCAATAAAAGATTATTAAAAACTGATTATCTAATATTTAACAGTAACTTTGCACTTTAAAATTTACACATTACACATTACATTATGAACAAAGGAACAGTAAAGTTCTTCAATGAATCTAAAGGATTTGGATTTATCGTAGACGACGAGTCAAAAACAGAATACTTCGTACACGTTACGGGTTTAATCGATGAGGTTAACGAAGGCGATGCAGTTGAATTCGAATTACAAGAAGGAAGAAAAGGCTTAAACGCTGTTAACGTTAAAGCACTTTAATTATCAGAATTATGAGCAAAGGAACAGTAAAATTTTTCAACGAATCTAAAGGATTTGGATTTGTTGTAGATGATGAGTCTAAGACAGAGTACTTCGTACACGTAACTGGTTTAATCGATGAGATTAACGAAGGTGATGCGGTTGAATTCGAACTTCAAGAAGGAAGAAAAGGTTTAAACGCAGTTAACGTTAAAGTACTTTAATTCTACCATCATGAACAAAGGAACAGTAAAATTTTTCAACGAATCTAAAGGATTTGGATTTGTTGTAGATGATGAGTCTAAGACAGAGTACTTCGTACACGTAACTGGTTTAATCGATGAGATTAACGAAGGTGATGCGGTT
>Ga0208879_1003360_pt1 | contig 13200 bp, 6 predicted proteins | sample Knorr_S15_td_Bot_FD_185605 | JGI IMG/M metagenome (GOLD analysis project Ga0208879, IMG submission 185605) | Marine microbial communities from Southern Atlantic Ocean transect - Knorr_S15_td_Bottom_ad_5009_LV_A (SPAdes) (version 2) | ecosystem: Environmental > Aquatic > Marine > Oceanic | place...
GTAGTATGTTTATGCCCGATTATTATCCATGCCGAACCGCTCGACTAGTGAGCTGTTACGCACTCTTTAAATGAATGGCTGCTTCCAAGCCAACATCCTAGCTGTCTGGGCAGTTCAACCTCGTTTATTCAACTTAACATACATTTGGGGACCTTAGCTGATGGTCTGGGTTCTTTCCCTTTCGGACATGGACCTTAGCACCCATGCCCTCACTGCTGATTATCATTTTATAGCATTCGGAGTTTGTCAGGAATTGGTAGGCGGTGAAGCCCCCGCATCCAATCAGTAGCTCTACCTCTATAAAACTAGTAATCAACGCTGCACCTAAATGCATTTCGGGGAGTACGAGCTATTTCCGAGTTTGATTGGCCTTTCACCCCTACCCACAGGTCATCCGAACACTTTTCAACGTATATCGGTTCGGGCCTCCACTGTGTGTTACCACAGCTTCACCCTGCCCATGGGTAGATCACCCGGTTTCGCGTCTACCGCCACTAACTGATTCGCCCTATTCAGACTCGCTTTCGCTACGGATTCGCACCTGAAGTGCTTAACCTTGCTAGAAACGGTAACTCGTAGGCTCATTATGCAAAAGGCACGCCGTCACAGCTTGCGCCGCTCCGACCGCTTGTAAGCGTATGGTTTCAGGATCTATTTCACTCCCTTATTCAGGGTTCTTTTCACCTTTCCCTCACGGTACTAGTTCACTATCGGTCTCTCAGGAGTATTTAGCCTTGGCGGATGGTCCCGCCAGATTCATACAGGGTTTCACGTGCCCCGCACTACTCAGGATACCACTATCAATAACGCTCTTTACTTATACCGGGCTATCACCGTCTATGGCTCCTCTTTCCAAAGGATTCTAATTCATTACGCATCAAATGTCGTGGTCCTACAACCCCAAACTTGCCGTAACAAATTTGGTTTGGGCTAATCCGCGTTCGCTCGCCACTACTTACGGAATCACTTTTGTTTTCTTCTCCTCCGGGTACTTAGATGTTTCAGTTCTCCGGGTTCGCCTCCCTTACAGGATAACATGTCTTCAACATGCTGGGTTGCCCCATTCGGACATCTGCGGATCATATCGTATGTGCCAATCCCCGCAGCTTTTCGCAGCTTATCACGTCCTTCATCGCCTCTGAGAGCCTAGGCATTCCCCATACGCTCTTATGTAGCTTATTGTACTTTTTGTCTTTTTTTAATGAGTCTTTAATAGTTAATTGGTTACTTAGTTATTAGTTAATTAGTTATTAAAACCACTAACTCATTAACCAATACCTCTTAACTATTAAAATAAGATGATTATATATCGCTCGTGATATTAATCATCCTAAAATTTGTTTACAATATTTATAGTAATAGTACACAGCGTTACTGTGAACTGAATACTGCTTTACTGTAAACTGTATTTCATGTATCTTTTTTCAATATGTCAATGAACTTTTTCCAAAAGTAAATTCTAAACTACAAAAAACAAATTCCAAATTTTTGTGATTTGCCTATTGGACTTGTGGAGAATATCGGAGTCGAACCGATGACCTCTACGGTGCAAGCGTAGCGCTCTAGCCAGCTGAGCTAATCCCCCATTTTTAGTGATGAGTTATTAGTTAATGAGTTATTAGTTGTAACAACTCTTCACTCTCAACTTCTAAAATTTCCTCTTTATACACACCAAACTCTTCGTACAACGTAACTTTAGCGAAGTTGTATTGTGCATAGGTATAGGTGTATTCAATATGTAATGAACTACTTTTAATTCTGAATTCATAATTCTGAATTCATAATTAAAACTCGTAGTCTCAGGCAGACTCGAACTGCCGACCTCTACATTATCAGTGTAGCGCTCTAACCAGCTGAGCTATGAGACTGTTTGAAATACTAGATATTAAATACTAGAATCCAGACTTTTAAATGTCTAGGTTCTTTAATCTAGAATATTATCTCTTTATAATATAATTAACAGCGATGAGAATAAACGATCTCTTTCCTTACTTTTACTACCTTTAATCGTCTTTCTCTAGAAAGGAGGTGTTCCAGCCGCACCTTCCGGTACGGCTACCTTGTTACGACTTAGCCCTAGTTATCGATTTTACCCTAGGCCGCTCCTCGCGGTGACGGACTTCAGGCACTCCCAACTTCCATGGCTTGACGGGCGGTGTGTACAAGGCCCGGGAACGTATTCACCGGATCATGGCTGATATCCGATTACTAGCGATTCCAGCTTCACGGAGTCGAGTTGCAGACTCCGATCCGAACTGTGACAGGTTTTATAGATTCGCTCCTGGTCACCCAGTGGCTGCTCTCTGTACCTGCCATTGTAGCACGTGTGTAGCCCAGGACGTAAGGGCCGTGATGATTTGACGTCATCCCCACCTTCCTCACGGTTTGCACCGGCAGTCTTGTTAGAGTTCCCGACTTGACTCGCTGGCAACTAACAACAGGGGTTGCGCTCGTTATAGGACTTAACCTGACACCTCACGGCACGAGCTGACGACAACCATGCAGCACCTTGTAAGTAGTCCGAAGAAAAGAATATCTCTACTCTATGCAACTTACATTTAAGCCCTGGTAAGGTTCCTCGCGTATCATCGAATTAAACCACATGCTCCACCGCTTGTGCGGGCCCCCGTCAATTCCTTTGAGTTTCATTCTTGCGAACGTACTCCCCAGGTGGGATACTTATCACTTTCGCTTAGCCACTCAGACCTAAATCCGAACAGCTAGTATCCATCGTTTACGGCGTGGACTACCAGGGTATCTAATCCTGTTCGCTACCCACGCTTTCGTCCATCAGTGTCAGTACATTATTAGTGATCTGCCTTCGCAATCGGTATTCCGTGTAATATCTATGCATTTCACCGCTACACTACACATTCTAACCACTTCATAATGACTCAAGATAACCAGTTTCAAAGGCAATTCTACAGTTGAGCTGCAGGATTTCACCTCTGACTTAATTATCCACCTACGGACCCTTTAAACCCAATGATTCCGGATAACGCTTGGATCCTCCGTATTACCGCGGCTGCTGGCACGGAGTTAGCCGATCCTTATTCTTACAGTACCGTCAAGCTCCCTACTCGAGGGAGTGTTTCTTCCTGTATAAAAGCAGTTTACAACCCATAGGGCAGTCTTCCTGCACGCGGCATGGCTGGGTCAGAGTTGCCTCCATTGCCCAATATTCCTCACTGCTGCCTCCCGTAGGAGTCTGGTCCGTGTCTCAGTACCAGTGTGGGGGATCCCCCTCTCAGGGCCCCTACCTATCGTAGCCATGGTAAGCCGTTACCTTACCATCTAGCTAATAGGACGCATACTCATCTCTTGCCGTAACCTTTAATTACTCAATCATGCGATCGTGTAATACCATGAGGTGTTAATCCAAATTTCTCTGGGCTATCCCTCAGCAAAAGGTAGATTGTATACGCGTTACGCACCCGTGCGCCGGTCGTCATCTGTAGCAAGCTACAATGTTACCCCTCGACTTGCATGTGTTAGGCCTGCCGCTAGCGTTCATCCTGAGCCAGGATCAAACTCTTCATTGTTAAATTGTTAAGCAATACTGCTATCGCTAATGTTATTAACAATTAAAGGAAATTAATTTCAAATACTCAAAATGGTCTATTCTCTTGTCGAACTGTGTCTTTTCAAACCCAGTTCTTACGCTGTCAATCAATATGTATATGAACTCCAATCTGCCCTTACGGACATCTTCCCAAAGGGAAGAAGTAATAACTCTTTTTTTAGAAAATATCTTCTGAAAAATGAGCGGTTCTTAAAAGCTTTAACCCTTAAGCGGGTGCAAATATAAAATACATTTCTTAACAGGGCAAACCTTTTTTATCTTATTTTATCTTTATTTTTCTGAACTTGTTAAAACGCTTATAATAAGGATCTTAAAACTGAAAATGTTTATTGACCAAGTTTTGAAGTTGATCGCTGGGCATGACGTAAACTCCAAACGCATAACTTATACCATTAATCCTAACATTTATGTGTTAAGGATAGTAGCGGCATCCTTTTTAATACCAAATCCTTTTTTTAGTATTAAAAAGATAGAGCGGATAGCCTGACCTAGCCAAAGCGAGGTAACACCCAAAAACAAAAAATCTATAAAAAGAAATTCCAAACTAGACCGAAACGAATTACAAAATCGCGATAAGGGTAGTTTGGTGCAGAATAAAAATTGTACCCAGTAAATGAAGAATTGAAGTGCTCTGCTATTAAAAAGATTCTTGTTTGCTTGATTTTCGCGTTAATAAAAAAGTCTAATCTTGGAAAGTCTCCTAATTTATTTTGATTTTGCACATAAAATTCGGCTAACAAAGGGTCGTAAGCATTCATATTATATTTAGTGAAATAAGAAAATGTAACTCCTGTTTGAAGAAATAATACTTTCTTAAAAAAATGATTGGAATAATACAAGGTGTTTCTGGTTACTATTTCCGGGACATTTATAATGCCTTCGCCATCTAACACATTTTGGTAACGTATTGTATTGTTTAATGCGAACTTTTTGTACTTAAGCTCTTTGCTGACTTTTATTTTAAAGTAATTAATAGTTCCATTAAACTGATTTGGTTTTACCAGATCATTATCTGCTGTTGATTTTTCAAAATAGGTAAAGTTGTCTATCGTTGTGTAATCTAATTCTAAATCAACTATTTTTTTTGACTTTAACTGGAACGCAAGTTGTTTTGTTTCTACATTACTATAGTTGTTCTGCCAGTTATAATTAATATAATCGCTTTGGTACAAGAGGAAATTATAATTAGGAGCTTTGGAATTGATATTTATACTTGCTTCTACTGTGGCATCTTCGTTTATATTATATCCTGCTTTACCACTTAAAAAATTGCCATCAAAATCTCCTGAAACATTAATACCAAACTTTCCGTGAATTAAAAATGCTCCTATTTTATTTTTGTATTCTCCACCAACAGATATAACATTTCCTTTTAAACGGTTGGTAATTTGATTTCCACCTAAAGACAAAAGAGAATTGTATCCATAATTAAAATTGTTATAGGCTATATTAAATTTTAACTGACCTATTTTATCATTATAATATTTTGCATTTATTTCGGCATAAAGATTTTCAAGAGTAACTTTATCGCGAAGGTTTGAGTTTACAAATGCGTCGCCAAAAAAAACGTTTTGAGTTGTTTGGTCGAACTGATAAAATTTGTCTTCGAACGAAATGATATTGCCAATGCTTAATGTATTTGTATGTAGTGAATCTTTTTGCTGGATTATATTATAGGAGTGATCTAAATGAAATCGTTTTCCTTCCAAAATATTTTCAGCATTTTCGAAAACCGGGTCAAAAACAGACCGATCTAAATACTCAGGATTCCCAGATTCAAAATTTATTAAGTCCTCATCTTTAAGCCCTCCATTTTCTTCATTAAATAAATCTTGCCCCACAATATGTGCTCTTGCATTATACCTATTGTTTTTTGTTTTATAATTTGCTGTAAATCTAAAATTACCTGTACTTGTTAATATATGTTGATACTTGCCCAGAGATCTTAATCCTTTATATGCAATCGAAAAATTAAACTGTTTTGAAGTATTTACAGTAAAGAATGCATCAAGAAGTTGTCCTTGTTCAAAAGCAGTTTTATACATAAGCTCTGTAAAAGGAGTTGGCATATAATAATAGCTTATATCGTCAATCTCCATATAGTTAAAATGCCTTGCTCTGGCTCCAAAACTCGGCATTAAATTATCACTGCTAAAATTGTAACTTAACGTATTATAGGTTTGTCCTAAATTGGAGAAAGGTAAAATATCGAAATCGTCTTTTCGCAAATAATTGAATTTATAGTTCTTATATATAGTTAATGTTGTATCTACATAAGTAGTATCGTTTTCCCTAGATTTAATTTTATAGTCTTCAATTTTAGCGTCCTTATTTTTTTTTATTTTGCTACTTTTACTTCTTATTTGACCTTTTCCCAGACTATCATTAAACTTTGCTTCAACAAATTTGTCCATTTTTATAGGTCTTAATGGTTTATCCTGTGCATTAACCAAGTTAATTGCGAAAAAAGAAAATAACATTAAAATTATTCTGTTCATAAATATTTTTTGACCTTGCAACAGCTTAAGGCTGATTAATCATTTTTTTTATCGCTTTAGTAACGACACATTAATTTTTGCCAAAAATAGCAAATATTGTCTTGGGTTTTAATTTTATATAATAGAAAGACACGGACGCAATTTATAATAACGTAATAATATCGAAAAATATTTATATGCTATTGTTAAATTTTTCTGAATTTGGGTTTGAATGTGGCACTGACGAATCTGGTCGTGGTTGTCTTGCTGGCCCTGTTACTGCAGCAGCAGTAATACTTCCGAAGCATTTTAAAAATAAACTTTTGAATGATTCAAAACAACTTTCAGAAAAAAACAGGGAAGCACTAAAACCCATTATTGAAACAAAAGCCATAACATTTGGAGTGGCTCAGGTGTTTCAAAAAGAGATTGATAAAATAAATATCTTAAACGCATCTATCTTGGCAATGCATAAAGCTATTGACAAACTAACTACAATTCCAGATTTTATTATTGTTGATGGTAACCGATTTAAACCTTATAAAAATATTCCGTTTGAAACTATTATTAAAGGTGACGGAAAATTTATGAGTATTGCTGCTGCTTCCATTTTAGCAAAAACCTATCGCGATGACTATATGTGTAAAATTCATAAGGAATTCCCCATGTATAACTGGAAACAAAACAAGGGTTATCCAACAAAAGAACATCGTGTAGCCATTGCAAAATATGGCATTACAAAATATCACCGAAAAAGCTTTAGGTTAATTCCCGAACAATTAAAATTAGAGCTTTAAGTTTTTATATTTGCAGAGGTTATTTTGTTTAGATTCCCACTCCTGACTGCCGACAAGCAGGTTCGTGAGAATAAAAATTTCAATCAATTTTAAATGAAGAAACTCATTTTCATCCTTTCGTTAGTCGCTTTACTTTCTAACTGTGATAATTCTAAAAAAAATACTGCAAAGCTTTCGCATTTAATTCCTGAAAATTCTTTTTTAATTTTAAATATAAATGATTTAGAAACCTTTAAAAGTGATATAAAAAATAACGATTTTATTAATAAATTCCCTTCTTCTGTTTTAAAAATAGAATTAAGCAAACAACTTGAAAACTTAAAAACTAACAATCCTGTTTTGCTTTGTTTTGAAACAAACTACAGCATCATTAATTACTCTATTATAACAAAATATCATGATAGTTTGTTTAATGTTTCTGAAACAGATTCGTTGAAAATATACAGCAGGATTATTGACAGCATTTATATTGGTTCAACATCTCAAACTATTCTAGAAAACCTAAAACCGAAAAAAAACTTGGTTTTCGATACACTATTTAAAACCACAAACAACAACAGTTCTTTCTCGCTATTTATGAATAGTAATAGTGCTACCAATTTAGGAAATGCTTTTCTTCCTGAAGAAATTAATGCCTTTTCAAACTGGATGTCTATAGATGCCGAAGTTTTTCCAGACCAAATTACTTTTAATGGCATTGCTATTATCAACGACACTCTGCCACAGCTTTTAAACGCATTTAAAAATACTATTCCGCAAGAAAATAGTATTCAACATATAGCACCTTCAAATAGCACAGGTTTTTTAAGCCTAACGTTTGATGATTTTGAAGTGTTTTCTAAAAATTCAAATAGTTTCAATACAAACTCACTTGATTCTTTGGTTAATCACGAATTATTTCAAACCATAAATGAAGTTGGCGAAATTTATTTCGATACCAAAACTGTTATTGTTTTAAAATCTATTGATGCTTTTGCTACTAAAGAAGCCTTACAAGACCATCAAAATGTGATTTCAAATTTTAGAAGTATTCCTATTTTTGAATATTCAAATTCCGATATATTTAATACAGTTTTCAATCCTTTAATTAGTTCTTCAACGGTTTCAAATTACATTATTATTGATGACTTTTTTGTGTTTGCCAATTCCGTTGTGCAACTACAAAACATAATTACAAACTATCAAAACGCAACAACCTTTGCAAACACTAATGCTTTTAAAGATGCCATGACATCGTTGAGTGATGAATCTTCACTTTTGGTTTTTGCAAATCCTACTAAATTAAAAAAAATTATCTCCTCAATAACTAATGAAGACTTAACCAATTTAATATTAGACAATTATAAGGCTTCAGCAATACAGTTTGTACAGGATGATGATTTTATTCATATTAATGGCGTTATAAAAAAGAATAAATCCAGAACAATTCAAAATTCAGTTTCCGAAGAATTTAATGTTACGCTTGATGCAGATATTATTATGCAACCACATTTTGTGACTAATCATCGCAACAAACAAAAAGAAATAGTTGTGCAAGATGTAAATAACAATTTGTATTTAATATCAAATTCCGGAAAAGTGCTTTGGAAAAAGAAGCTAAACGGAATTATTCTTGGTCGCATTCAACAAGTTGACCTCTACAAAAACGGAAGGTTACAACTCGCATTTGCTACAGCAAAACGTATTTATATTATTGACAGAAATGGTAATGATGTTTCTCCGTTTCCACTAAAATTTAATTCTGAAATAACACAACCTTTATCTGTTTTCGATTACGACAATAATAAAAACTATCGCTTTCTAATTACTCAAGGCAAATTTTTATTAATGTACAACCGAAATGCTAAAAACGTAAGTGGATTTAGATATAATAATACAGGCAGTACTATTACTACACAACCCGTACATTTTAGAATTAGAAACAAAGATTATATTGTATTTTCCGCTGGTAAAAAGATGATGATTCTTAATCGTAAAGGGCAATCCAGAATAAAAGTGAAAGAAAATATTAACTTTTCTGGGAATCCTGTTTTTAAATATAGAGATAGGTTTACTACAAGTTCTTCAGCAGGAGAATTGATACAAGTAAACACAAAAGGTGCTGTTAGCAAACAATCTCTAAACTTAAACAAAAATCATTTTATCGAAACCACGAATAAAACGCTTGTAACACTATCTGATAATAACCTTAACATAAAACAAAAAACCTACGAACTGGATTTTGGGAATTATACAGCTCCGAAAATTTTCTATCTCAACGATAAAATTTACATCTCGATTACCGATTTACAAACTCAAAAAGTGTATCTGTTTGATAGCCAAGCAAGATTGCTTAAAAACTTTCCTGTATATGGAAACTCATCCATAGACCTTGCAAATATTGATACTGACAATATGCTTGAATTTGTTGTAAAGGGAGAATCTAACTCTATAATTGTTTACAAGAAAAACTAATCTGCTTTTTCTGTACTATTTTTGCTTCAAAAAGATTAGCAAAATGCTTCAGCAGTTTTTCTTTTACTTCCACTTCATTCACTTCTTTTTTTCCTAATTCTACATTTAAAGAGGTAACCGCTTTACCACGAATGCCACAAGGTATAATATGATCGAAATATCCCAAATTGGCATTTACATTTAATGCAAATCCATGCATCGTTACCCAACGGCTTGATCGTACTCCCAAAGCACAAATCTTACGTGCAAAAGGCGTACCCACATCCAACCAAACTCCTGTTTCGCCTTTGCTTCGTTCCGCTTTCAAACCATATTCAGCAAGTGTTAAAATAATCAGTTCTTCCAGCAAACGAAGATATTTATGAATGTCCGTAAAAAAATTATCGAGGTCTAAAATAGGATAACCAACTATTTGTCCTGGACCATGATAGGTAATGTCGCCACCACGATTTATTTTATAAAATGTAGCTCCTTTTTCGGTAAGTTGGGCTTCATTTAAAAGCAAATTAGACAAGTTCCCACTTTTTCCAAGAGTATAAACATGAGGGTGCTCTACAAATAAAAAATAATTGGGTGTTAAAAGGTTGGTGTTCTCTCTTCTGTTTTTGATTTTAATATCAATAACACTTTTAAATAATTCTTCCTGGTAATCCCAGGTTTGCTTGTAGTCTTTATAGCCTAAGTCTTGTATTTCTACATGCTTGTTCATAGACTACAAAGATATAATATTATCGTTTAGGATTATTTAAAATAACGAGTGCTGCAATAACTCCTGGAACCCATCCGCAAAGCCATAATAAAAAAACGATTAATACAGACCCACAACCTTTGCCAATTACGGCTAATGGTGGAAAAAAGATGGCAAGTAAAACTCTCCAGAAACTCATAAGGATATTTTTAATGATTAATGATACTTATTTGACGTATTCTCTTTCAATTTGTTACAAAACAAAACATCGCAATGGATTTCCATTATAATAAATTGTAAACTTAGTAATTGTAATTATCTTTGTGTTTTTAAAATTATATTTAGAATCATTTTATAATGACGCAACTTTCAGAACAAGAACAAGTACGAAGGGAAAAACTTACCAAATTACGTGAGTTAGGTATTGACCCATATCCAGCAAATCTTTTTCCAGTAAACCAATTATCTAAACAAATAAAAGAAAATTTTACCGAAGGAAAAAAAGTAATTATTGCAGGCCGATTAATGTCTCGTCGTATTCAAGGAAAAGCCTCGTTTGCTGAGCTTCAAGATTCTGAAGGTCGCATACAAGTGTATTTTAATCGCGACGAAATTTGCCCAGGCGAAGACAAAACCCTTTACAATGATGTTTATAAAAAATTACTTGACATTGGCGATTTTATTGGTATAGAAGGCGAATTATTTACCACACAAGTTGGCGAAAAAAGTGTAAGAGTACATCACTTTACTTTATTAAGCAAAGCCTTGAAACCCTTGCCACAACCAAGAGTTGATGCTGATGGTAAAATACATGATGCATTTACAGACCCGGAGCAACGTTACAGACAACGTTATGTAGATTTGGTAGTAAATCCAAAAGTAAAAGATACCTTTATTAAGCGTACACAAATAGTAAATACCATACGCGAGTTTTATAACGATATGGGTTTTCTGGAGGTAGAAACACCTATTTTACAACCTATTCCAGGAGGTGCAGCAGCACGACCTTTTACTACACATCATAATGCGCTTAACATTCCTTTATATCTTCGTATTGCTAATGAGTTGTACTTAAAACGACTCATTGTTGGTGGTTTTGATGGTGTGTATGAGTTTTCAAAAGACTTTAGAAACGAAGGAATGGATCGTACCCACAATCCAGAGTTTACAGTTATGGAAATGTATGCAGCATACAAAGATTACAACTGGATGATGGATACTACTGAAGCCTTGTTGGAAAAAATTGCGATGAAATTACATGGCACTACCGAAGTTGAATTTGATGGAAACACCATCAGCTATAAAGCACCTTATAAACGTATGGGAATTTTAGATGCTATACAAGAGCATACGGGATTTGATTTATATCAAAAGTCGGAAGATGAAATTCGCCAAGTATGTAAAGAGCTTCATATTGAAGCTGATGAAACTATGGGAATTGGCAAAATGATAGATGAGATTTTTGGTGAAAAATGCGAATCGCATTATATACAACCAACATTTATTATCGATTACCCAACCGAAATGAGTCCGCTTACAAAAAAGCACCGCACAAAAGAAGGACTAACCGAGCGTTTCGAACTCTTGGTAAATGGGAAAGAGTTGGCTAATGCCTATTCTGAATTGAACGACCCCATAGAACAACGTGAGCGTTTTGAAAACCAACTTAAACTCTCGGTAAAAGGCGATGACGAAGCCATGTTTATAGACCACGATTTTTTACGTGCTTTAGAATACGGAATGCCTCCAACTTCTGGAATTGGTATTGGTATCGACAGACTTACCATGTTTATGACCAACAATCCGTCAATACAAGAAGTATTATTTTTTCCTCAAATGAAACCAGAGAAAAAAGCAGTTGCTATGAGTGACGACGAAAAAGCTGTATTAGCTATTTTAAAAGCAAACTCTCCAATAGATTTAAATGCTCTAAAAACACAAAGCGGATTGAGTAACAAAAAGTGGGATAAGACCATTAAAGGCCTTACAAAACTAGGATTAGCAAAGGTTACAAAAACCGATGATGCTTTAGTTGTAGAGGTTCAAGATTAATGCATTTGTCATGCTGAACTTGTTTCAGTATCTCATAATAACACCAAAGGATTTACTTCACTTAAAATCCTTTTTTTATCCCAAACGCCCGCTGGCTCATTCACTAAAATTGTCCACTGGACAATTTCTTAACGTTCTGCCCTGTAGCAGATGCTAACACAAAAGCTGTCACGGATTCGTCACTTAGTGAAATATTGAGTTATTCAATTTTATTATCTCGATTTAGAGAAATGCTTTAAAAACTTTTATGTAGTCCCAGATTATCAAAGAGAATATGTCTGAAAAGTAAATACATAAATCATATTGAGCTTGTCTAAATATTTTAAATAGTTAATAATCAACATTGGTTTCGACAGAATCAACCTGACAAAGTAAATTGCAATGACTTTTCAAACAGCCTCTTAAATAAAAATATCGTATATTTAAGCTAAAATAAACACTATTTAAATCCAAAAAAATGAAAAACCAACTAATTTGTATCAGTATTGCCCTATTGACTTTAGTAGCCTGCAAACAACCTGTAGCAGTTGAAGAAAGCGAATCACCAGATTATGCTGCTTTTGATAAAAAAGTAGAAGCTATTAGCTCATTTTACCAAGCTCATTGCGATGAGGACTTGGAGGCTCTAAGAGCCATGGTATCCGATACCATGACATGGAACCCACCATATTACAGCGACAACACCTTACTTGGAAAAGAAGATTACCTCACGGCTCTAAAAGGCTATCACGATGCTTATGAAAACATAAAATATACAGCAGGTATTGTTACTCCCGATTCCATAATTAATGGCTTCTGGTCTGGGTCGGTTTTTCCAAAAGAAAACGCAAATTCAGACCCTAGTGTAGTTCGGGTTTATGGTACGTGGACCGCCACTCATACCGAAAGCGGAAAAGACATAGGAGTGAAATGGTTTAGCCTTGCAACCATCAATGAGGATGGAATGCTTGTTAATGCCTCTGACTATTGGGATGTTAATGGTCTTGCAGTACAAATAGCTGCCGAAGAAGAATAAACTTAATTTTGACTAGTCCTAAATAACCGTTACAGGTTTTTACAAAGATAGTTTTTAAATCTCCGAGAGTTGCAACTCTCGGAGATTTTTACTTTTATAGGTTTTAATTTTCACTTTATTTTGTTTGTGCATTT
>Ga0208879_1003362_pt1 | contig 13190 bp, 9 predicted proteins | sample Knorr_S15_td_Bot_FD_185605 | JGI IMG/M metagenome (GOLD analysis project Ga0208879, IMG submission 185605) | Marine microbial communities from Southern Atlantic Ocean transect - Knorr_S15_td_Bottom_ad_5009_LV_A (SPAdes) (version 2) | ecosystem: Environmental > Aquatic > Marine > Oceanic | place...
CACTCCGGGTTGTTGCTCCTCGACAAAGTTGGCCGAGCTCTCGAAACCGGAAATCCCCAGCATCGCGGCACAGAACCCGAAGAACAAAGCCACCATCAGGCTCGATTCGGTCAGCACCGCCAATCCGCGTTCCCGGCCACCGCCGGCCTCGGTCGACTCGGCCTGGACCAGCACCTCCAGGCCACCGGTCCCGATCCGGAACCGGTGCCGATCGCCCTCGACCCGTGTCACTCCCTCGCCTTCCCACTCGACCCCCTTCTCCTCGAAGTACACCTCCAGCGATTCCGGCAGCGTGCCGTTGCCCAGCTGCATCTCGACGTCGCTGATGACCTCGTTCTTTTGCACCGTCGTCCGGGCATTGGAATCGAGCATCTTGCCCGAGATGATCATCTGGCGCTGGATGGGGGCCTGGAGGTCGAAGTTGTCGGCGAGGTGTGCGTCGTGGGTCAGGAACCAGACGAGTCCGGCGATGAGCAGCACGGCGAGAGTGATCAGGTGCGTGATGAAGATCCCGATCGCCACCTTGGCACTCTCGGTAATCCCCACGATCATCAGCATCATGAACACCGCCAGCAGCCCGATCGTGACGGCAATCTGGGGCAGCCCGTCCCACAGCGAGCCGACGTAGTGCACCGCTTCGATGGCGGAAATGACCGCGGTGGCCATATAGGAGAGCAGTGTCAGGCAGGCGGCGACCGACGCACGGGACTTGCTGGTGGTGTTGAGCAGCGCGTTGTAGGCGCCGCCGTTGAGCGGCAGCGCGCCGACCACCTCGGCGTAGATCTTGCGGAACAGGAACAGCACCGCCGCGACGATCAGCAGCGAGAACACCGAGAGATGTGCGGCGGCCATCGTGGCCAGGGCCGAGACGTACAGGCAGCTGGAGGTGATGTCGTTGCCGCAGATGGCCGTCGCGGCCAACTGGCCCAGCTTCTTGCGGCCGCCTGGAGACTCGGAACTCGCCATGTCCTGTCCGAAACTCCCGCGACGAGCCGCCGTGTCGTGCCGCTTGCCGCGTGCTGCGTGCTGCGTGCTGCGTGCCGCGTGCCGATAAAGACCCAGTACCCGGTTGGCCTGTGCAGCTAGCCTACAAACACCACCGCCGATTTCACAACAGCGACCGCCGGGACTGGCTCCGAAGGTGCCTGTCCCCAACACGCAACCCGATTGTGAGCCACATCCCGCTCCCGGCAATCCGCACGACGGCCTTGACCCGAGGTGCAACCCAATGGTACCGAGGCAACTGCGATGACCTCACGACCCCATCTCGATTCCGACCCATTCGGCCAATCGGCCCCCCCGACCCCCAGCGTCTCGCCCGGCACCAGCATCGGTCGCCGCGAGTTGCTGAGGGCGAGTCTGGGCGGGTTGACCCTGCCGGCACTGCTCGCATCCCGGGCTGCCGGGGGAGCAACACCCGGTGGTGATCGCACGGCGGTGATCCTGATCTGGCTGCAGGGTGGAGCCAGCCACCTGGAGACCTACGATCCCAAGCCGCTCTCGGGATCGGCCTACCGAGGCCCGTATGACCCGATCGCCACGCGGGTTCCCGGCATGGACATCTGCGAGTTGCTGCCTCATCACGCGCGGGTGGCCGAGAAGTTCAGCCTGCTGAGATCGATGGTGCACTCGGGCTTCTGCCACCAGCAGGGGACTCAGCAACTGCTCACCGGACACCCCGTCCGCATCCTCAAGCAGAAACCCGACCACCCCGACCTGTTCTCGATCGTCCACCGGCTGAGACAGGCGCCGACCGGTGGGTTGCCCAATTACGTCGGAGTCAACCCGGTGCCTTATGCCGGAGCGGCCTACCTGGGTCCGGCCTACGAGCCATTCTCGGTCAGCGGAGATCCCAACAGCGGCAGCTTCGCCGTGCCCAATATCGGACTCAGCGACAAGCAGAAGCTGGCCCGGATCCGAGAACGGATCGGCCTGCGCAAGAGCCTCGATCGGCTCAGCCGAGACGCCGACCTCTACCAGCGGATGAAGGCTCTCGATGAGTTCGAGACGCAGGCCCTGGACGTGCTGACCGGTCCGGCCGCCAAGAAAGCCTTCGACATCAGCAAGGAATCGACCGCCACCCGAGACAAGTACGGCCGCAACCGCTGGGGCCAGCAGGCGCTGTTGGCCAGGCGACTGGTCGAATCGGGAGTCGACCTGGTGACGACGACCTTCAACGGGTCGCTGTGTGGACGGGTCGGCAACTGGGACGACCACGCCGTCAACCACAACGTCTTCGAAGGACTCAAGCACCGCTGCCCCTTCTACGACCAGGCGGTGGCGGCCTTGATCGAGGACCTGTTCGATCGAGGCCTCGATCGACGCGTGATGGTGGTGGTGACCGGAGAATTCGGGCGGACGCCCAAGATCTCGCACTCCCCCAGCACGGGCAAAGGCGTCGCCAGTGCCAAGAAGGGGACCATGCAGCCGGGCCGAGACCACTGGCCTCGAGCCACCTCGATCCTGTTCGCCGGTGGCGGCATCCCCGCGGGAGAGGTGATCGGATCGACCAACAGCCGCGGCGAAGACGCCAAGGACCGGGTCGTAGGTCGAGACGATTTCCTGGCGACGATTTATCACCACCTCGAGATCGACGCCGACCACCTGGCGCTGGCCGACTTCGCCGGACGACCGATCCCCGTGCTGGCAAACGGCACGCCGATTCGGGGATTGACCCGCCGCCGGGATTAGACGCCAAGCGGGGTTCGGGGTCAGACGCCGCCCACCAACAGTCCCGCTCCACCTGCCACGTTCCGCAGGCGGGGCCTGACCCCTTCTTCGTGGTGCAGCGTGGGCTGGTTGAAAAGGGGTCAGGCCCCGCCTTGGGACCGCGTTAGGTGGAGCAAGACTTTCTGTGGGCGGCGTCTGACCCCGTGCCAAGCCCAATGGGTCCGGTGGTACCGACTGTACGACGTCTGTGGCGCAGTCATCGCCAACCACCGCAAACCACACCTCGGACGGTGGGAAACCTGTTGAGACCCCCTCGCGGGTGTGTGAGCATGAAATGACCATGCTGACCATCTGCAGTGATCCCCTGCCGCGGACCGACCTGACCTACGCGGCGTTTCGGGCCAGTTTCCACGAAACTCTCGAACGCCTCGTACTGGCCAGGCAGTTCGACAGCGACCCCTGGCAGAACTTCGGCTTCCTGACCCAGGTGCCCTTCCTGAAATCCGTCCCACCCCAGGTCCAACTCGACCTGCTCTCGGAGACCTGGCACCGACACGTCTGCTCCGAAACTCACGTCGCGTCACTGGTCGATGAAGCGGTGATCTTCGCGGCCTGTGAGACCGGGGCACGGATGGCACGAGTCAACCCCGACGAGTTCACCGACGTGCTCGAACAGGGACCCCAGCGACTGATCCGCGGCGTGGACGACGGGCTGGCCGAGGCGATGAAGCAGCTGCACATGGCCCTGGACTGCGAAGGCGACTTCCTGGTCATCTCGCAGTTCGAAGACCTGCCTCCCGATGAAGCCCGGCGACTCAAGGACGAACTCTGCCTCGATCAGGACCGGCTTGATGAGCTGTTCGGAGTGCTCGGCCGCTGGAAGGTCACCCCGGGATTCGCCCGACGGCTCGAAGGACTCCTCTCGAGACAGGAAATCCGCCACGCACTCCAGGTCGTCTCCGACTGATCGACTCTCGCCACAAACACCTCACGTCCCATGGCACGCAAGCAGACGGTCAAGCAGAAACCGGCCACGCGGAACAAGTCCGTCAAGAGACCCGTCAAGCGGCCCGTCAAGCGGCCCGTCAAGAAGGCGGTCAAGAAGGCCTCGCTCGGCCGACCGCGGATCGCCGGTACGGCCGAACTCGACATGGAGTTCCGAGGCGACTTCGGGGCCCGGCAGATCTTCCAGTTCCTCGACGTGCAGACCTTCAAGGAACTCGAAGCGTTCAGCTCCCAGGAGATCACCGACCGGGTGATCACGCCCCTGGTGCAGGCCGTCGAGCGGATTCGCAAGCAGCTGGCGATGGCCAACCGGCACCTCGCCGGCGACCAGAAGTTCGCCCAGAGGTTCCAGTCGGAATTGGCCAGGGTGACCCAGGCGTCCAAACGCTGATCAGCCGGCGGTCCGAATTGACCGGCGTCGAGGTGGGCCGCTAGTCTGAAGCTGATCGGGTCGGTCTCGATCGACCCCGACCCGGCCGCTTCCTTGAGCAGGTGCTGCATGCGGATCCTCGCATACATCCTTCCGCTGTTCGCCCTGGCCACGGCCCTTCCCGGCCCGCTCACCTCGTCGGCCGTCGCGGCACCCCCTGCTGCGTCGATCTACGAGACCGACATCCAGCCGCTGCTGGTGGCCCGCTGCGGACGCTGCCACGCCAATGGCAAGACCAAGGGGAAACTCGACCTGGGCAGCCTGGCCGGCATCCAGCAGGGCAGCGAATCGGGTGCGGTGGTCGTGCCCGGGAAGCCGAACAAAAGCCTGCTGGTCGAAGTGCTCTCCGAAGGCGCCATGCCGCCTGACGGCAAGAACCGACCGACCGCCGCCGAGGTGGCTCGGATCACCGATTGGGTTCGCCGAGGAGCCAGGACCCGCTACGGAGCCTTCAGCGTCAAGGCGACACTCACCCAGGAAGACGTGCTGCCGATCCTGTTCACTCGCTGTGTCGTCTGCCACGGCGGCCGCCAGCAAAAGGGCGGCCTCGATCTCAGGACCCGCCAGTCCATGCTCAAGGGTGGCAAGACCGGGCCCGCCATCGTGCCGGGCAAGCCCGAAGAGAGCCTGCTGGTCAAGAAGATCCACGACCGCGACATGCCGCCTCCGAGACTGCTGGTCGATTTCGGGATCCGGCCGGTCGAAGCAGGCGAATTCGAGACGATCCGCGGGTGGATCGCCGCGGGTGCACCGCGGATCGACGTGATTCCCGACGTCGCCACGTCGCACAACGACCCGCTGGTCAGCAGCGAGGACCGTGACTTCTGGTCGTTCCGCAAACCCCTCAAACACGCAGCCCCCCGGCTCGACGACAAGACACTCGCCGCGGATGTCGCCAACCCGATCGATGCCTTCCTGCTGTCGGCACTCGCAGCGAAATCGCTGAAGTACTCACCACCGGCCGACCGCCTGACGCTGGTGCGTCGCGTGGCCTTTGACCTGACCGGCCTGCCCCCGACGTGGAAGCAGGTCGAGACGTTCCTGGGTGACGCTCAACCGGGTGCCTACTCGCGGATGGTCGACCGCTACCTGGCCAGCAGCCACTACGGCGAACGCTGGGGCCGCTACTGGCTCGATTTGGCCGGCTACGCCGATTCCGAAGGCAAACGCTCGGCCGACCCGATCCGGCCCCACTCGTGGCGATATCGTGACTACGTGATCCGAGCCTTCAACGCCGACAAGCCCTACGATCGCTTCCTGCTCGAACAGATCGCCGGCGACGAACTGGCCGATTACGCGGGTGCCGAGACGATCACCGAGCAGCTGCGAGACAACCTGGTGGCGACGGGGTTCCTGAGACAGGCACCCGATGGGACCGGCAGCGACATCGTCAACACGGTGGTCGAGCGGTTCGAGGTGGTCATCGACGAGATCGATGTGCTCGGCTCGGCCGTATTGGGACTGACCATCAAGTGTGCTCAGTGCCACAGCCACAAGTACGACCCGATTCCGCAGCGGGACTACTACCGGCTGGTCGCCGTCTTCGGAGGTGCCTACGACGTCTACGACTGGCTCAAGCCCTCCTTCGTCCCGGGCCAGACCAAGAGCAAGGCGGTCGGCCGCGTGTTGCCCTACCTGACCTCCACCGAGCAGCAGCAGCACAAGGTGGCTCGAGCGGCCGTTGAGAAGCAGATCGCCGCGGTCAAGAAGGCCCTCACCGACCGCCAGGCGGCCCTGCAGAAGCAGCACGCCGAGAAGCGACTGGCCGGTTTGCCTGAGGCGATCCGCGGCGACCTCCGCAAGATGCTCGCCACCCCCAAGGGCGAACGCGACACGGTTCAAAAGTACCTGGCCGGCAAGTTCGAAAAACGACTCACGATCACCACCGCGGCACTCAAGAAACAGAACCCCCAGTTCAAAAAGCTCACCACCACCACCAACGACCGGGTCAAGAAGTTACAGGCCGAGCTGCCTGCCGAGCCACAGATCCGGGCGTTGTGGGATCGGGGCGAGCCGTCTCCGACCTGGCTGTTCCGACGCGGCCAGTACAACAAGCCGGGTCACCGGATCGGTCCGGGCGTGCCCAGCGTCCTGACCGACGGCCGGACACCGTTTGCCGCCAGGCCACCCTGGCCGGGTGCCCGTTCAACCGGCCGCCGCCTGGCATTGGCCCGCTGGCTGGTCGATCCCGACCACCCGCTCACCGCCCGCGTGATGGTCAACCGCATCTGGTTCCACCACTTCGGCCGAGGATTGGTCGAAACGCTCTCGAACTTCGGCAACGCCGGCACCCGTCCCTCGCACCCTCAACTGCTCGACTGGCTGGCTCGAACGCTGATCGAGGAGAAGTGGAGCATCAAGCAGATGCACCGGGTGATGATGAACTCAAACGCCTACCGCCAGCTCTCGGCGATCCGTCCGGCGGCCGAGGAGGTCGACCCCGAGAACCGGCTGTTGTGGCGGATGCCTCTGAAGCGGATGGAGGCCGAGGTGATTCGGGACAGCATCCTGGCCGTCGCCGGCCGGCTGCACGATTCGCCATTCGGACCGCCCGATCCCGTCGACGTACGCCCCGACGGACTGGTCACCTCGCGAGAATCCCCAGACGGCTGGCGACGATCGATCTACATCCGTCACCGCCGCAAGCACATACCGACGATTCTCGAGACCTTCGACCTGCCGCAGATGATCCCCAACTGCGTCGAGCGTCCCGATTCGACCGTCGCCAGCCAGGCCCTGCACCTCTTCAACGACACCATGATCCGCAGTTTGGCTGATTCGTTCGCCGAGCGAGTCGCTCGCGAAGCGGGCAAGCAGCCGTACAAGCAGATCGAGCGGAGCTACCAGTTGGCGATGGGCCGCATGCCCAGTGATGCCGAACGAGAAATCGGGCTGGCGGCCCTGGAAGAACTCACCCGGCTGTGGCGGCTGCGGCGGCAAGAGCCCGGCACGACCGATAAGACGAGCAAGAAGACCCCGCCGTCCCAACGTGCACTCTCGACCTACTGCCACACCCTGCTCAACTCAGCCGGATTCCTCTTTATCGACTGACATCCCCATGACCACCCCCATCGCTCGCCGCGACTTCTTCAGCAGTGCCACCGACGGACTCTACGGCACCGCGCTGGCGTACCTCTTTGGCCGGGACCTCTACGGCGGCTCGGGCCTGCTGGCGGCCGACTCGCGCGCCGCTTTAGCACCGCGGCTCTACGACCTGACCCCCAAGCAGCCTCACGCCCGCCCCCGTGCCAGGGCGATCATCCAGTTGTTCATGCAGGGGGGACCCAGCCAGGTCGACCTCTTCGACCCCAAGCCCAAGCTCACCAGGCACCACGGTCAGTCGGTCTTCAAGGACCTGGCCGCCGACGTCTCGAGTCCCCACGCGGCCGGCGGGCTGATGCGGAGTCCCTGGAAGTTTGCCCAGTACGGCGAGAGCGGCACATGGGTCAGCGAGCTGTTGCCCGAGACCGCCCGCCATGTGGACCGCATCGCCGTGATCCGCTCGATGTACAACACGCACCCCAACCACGAACCGGCTCTCTACAAGATCCAGTCGGGCAAGTTGCTACCCGGTCTCCCCTCGTTCGGCTCGTGGATCGCCTACGGGCTGGGCACCGAGAACCAGAACCTGCCGGCCTACGTCGTGCTGGACGATCCCCAGAGTCGTCTGCCGGTCAACGAGATCCAGAACTGGCAGTCGGGCTACCTGCCGCCGGTCTACCAGGGCACCAGGATGCGTCCGACCGGTTCGCCGATCCTGAACCTGAAGCCCGAGAAGTCCCGCCAGCGTCCCGAGCTGGTGGTCGATGCCAGCCGGCGTCTGCTGGCCCGTCTCGATCGGATCCACAAGAAGCAGCGGCCCGGCCAGCTGCGGCTCGACGCTCGCATCTCCAGCTACGAGCTGGCCGCGCGGATGCAGATGACCGCGTCGGACGCCCTGGATCTCGGCCAGGAGACAAAGGATACGCAACAGCGTTACGGCATCGGCAACAGCACGACCGACAATTATGCCCGCCGCTGCCTGATGGCCCGGCGGCTGGTCGAGCGAGGCGTTCGGCTGGTGCAGATCTACACCCGCGGCCAGATGTGGGACAACCACGCCAACATCGGCACCAGCCTGGTCGGAGCCTGCCAGCACACCGACCAACCGGTCGCCGCCCTGCTGGATGACCTGGCCGAGCGGGGGCTACTCGATGACGTGCTGGTGGTCTGGGGCGGAGAATTCGGGCGGTTGCCGATCGCACAGGTCCGGCCGGGTTCCGATCCGAAGAAGGCCGGTCGAGACCATGGCCCGGCAGGATTCTCGATCTGGATGGCCGGAGCCGGCATCCGCGGCGGCACGGTCTACGGCACCACCGACGAGATCGGTTACCGGGCGGTCGAGAACCGGGTCAGCGTCGCCGACTGGCACGCCACCATGCTTTATGCCATGGGCATGCACCACGAAGACCTCTACTTCGACCGCCACGGATTCCGCGAACGGCTGACAGGGACCGACGAGGTGAGGGTGGTCCGCGAGCTGTTTGCCTAGGAGCGACCCAGCACGCTCAACACCACCGCGGTTGCGACCGAGGCGTTGAGTGAGGCGATTTCGCCCCGCGGTGGTATCCCGCAGACGACGTCGCAGTGCTCGAGCGTCAGACGCCTCAAGCCCCGCTCCTCGCTGCCGATCACCACCAGCCAGTCCCGGTCCGCACCCTCGGGCAACTCGTCCTCCCCCCGTTCGCTGGTCCCCATCACCCACAACCCCGCATCGCGGGCCCCGCGGAGTGCTCGAGCCAGGTTGCCGGCTCGCGTGAACGGGACATGTTCCAGGCCCCCGCAGGCCACATCGTAGGCGGTGCCCGAAAGCGGTGCCGACTGGTTGGTCGTCAGCAGCACCCCGCGGACTCCGTAGAACGCCGCGGTGCGGAAAATGGCTCCGATGTTTTGAGGATCCTGCAGGCGATCCAGGGCCAGCCAGATCCCGTGCTCTTCCCCTCCGGCACTCCCCAGCAACTCGTCGAGCCCGACATCGGACCGCTCGCGGACGGCCGCCACCGCCAGCGGTGTGCGTCCCGCCCGCTGAGCCTTCTCGCCGCCCTTGTCTCGCCGCTTCTGCTGACCGCCACCGATCCGACCCGTTCGCACGGGCACTCCCACGCTGCGAGCCAACTCGGCAACCTGCTGCCAGGCCCCGCTGGGTGACTGTTCACCCAGGCGAACCTCAACCACGTCACCGGCCCGGATCTCCAGGGCCGCCAGCACGCTGTGTGGGTTCTTCAACTCGAGCATGCAGACCCGTCCCCGGCATCCCGCCTCTGGCGGTCGACCTCGTAGAGCAACACTCCGGTGGCGACCGCCACGTTGAGCGATTCGGTACGGCCGGACTGCTCGATCCCAATCTCCCCGTCACAGACCTCCAGCACGTCACGGGCCACCCCGTGACCCTCGTTGCCCACCACCAGTGCCAGCGGACCCAAGAGGTCACGGCTCCTGGCCGGCTCCGACGCCCGGGTACTCGACGCCAGCACGGCGACTCCATCACGACGCAACCGCATCACCAGCCCGACCAGGTTCTCGGACCGCGCGATCAAGACGTGGTTGGCAGCACCCGCTGAACTCCGGGCCACGTGCCCGTTGATCGGCGCGTGGTCTCCTGAGACCACCACCCCGTCGACACCAAGGATCTCGGCACAACGCAGGATGGCCCCGAGGTTGTGAGGGTCCTGTACGGCATCCAGCAGCAGCCACAGCGGCCTCTCGCCGGCCCCCTCGAGCAACTCCTCCAGCCCCCGGAACGGGTACTCACCCAACCGGGCCAGCATCCCCTGGTGCTGATCGCTGCGGCAGCGGGCCCGGATCGACTCGGCATCGGCCGGCTGCACCTCAACACCCAGCTCTTCGCTCAACCGCCTCACCTCGTCGGCCACCTCCGCTTCGACCCGCTCCGAAATCCAGAGATCACGGATCGGCCATCGGCCTGCTCGCAGCGTCTCGAGCACCACGCGGCGGCCCCAGATCCACTGACCGGGACGGTTCCGCCCGGCCCCCGTGCTGCTCTTCCCGCCTGAAGACCGCCCGTCCATACTTGATTCCCCGCCCGAAATCGGCCCGCCACCCTTTGCCTCGTCCCGTACCGATTCTGGAAACTGCCGTTTGCCACGGCAAGCCCGTCGATGGCCTCACCACCCCGTTCCATCCAACCGCTCAGCGGACCCCTGAGGGGTTCCATCCGCCCGCCCGGCTCCAAGAGCCTGACCAACCGGGCTTTGGTGCTGGCGGCACTGGCTCGTGGCCAGACCCGCCTCGGCGGTGTACTCGAGAGTATCGACACCCGCGTGATGCTCGATTCACTCTCAGAACTGGGCGTGGGCATCAGCGAGGGTCCTGAGACCGGCACGGTGAGGATCATCGGTGGCGGAGGCAGCGTGCCGGGGGAATCGGCCGCACTCGACCTCCACAACAGCGGTACCAGCATCCGGTTTCTCACCGCGATGCTGTGCCTGGGAACGGGCCACTTCACCCTCGACGGCAATTCCCGCATGCGGCAACGTCCGATCGCCGACCTGGTCGAGGCACTACGGGGCCTGGGTGTGGAGATTTCGTGCGTGGCCGAGACCGGTTGCCCACCGGTCACGCTGTCCGCCCACGGCCTGGCCGGCGGCAGCAGCACCCTGCCGGGAAACACCTCCAGCCAGTTCCTCAGCGCACTGCTGATGGCCGCCCCCTGTGCCGCGGGTCCCGTCACGCTGAGTGTCGACGGGCCACTCGTCTCGCGACCCTACATCGACATGACCCTGGCACTGATGTCGCGGATGCAGGCCGACGTGACCGAGGATCCCCGCGGCACGTTCAACATCTCGCCCACCGGCTACCAGGCCTGCGAACTCGACATCGAACCCGACGCCACCGCAGCCAGCTACTTCCTGGCTGCCGCGGCGGTTTGCGGCGGTCGCGTGACCATCGAAGGACTCGACCGAAACGCCCTGCAGGGCGACATCGCGTTTGTCGAGTGCCTGGCACGGATGGGGTGTACGGTCGAGGAGACTCGAGTGGGACCTGATCCCTCGATCACGGTCTCAGGCGGCGAATTGACCGGTATCGATGTCGACATGAACGAATTCAGCGACACGGCCCAGACGCTGGCCGTGGTGGCGGCCTTCGCCAGGGGTCCCACCCGCATCCGCGGAATCGCTCATGCCCGACACAAGGAAACCGATCGGGTCGCCGCGATGGCGACCGAACTGGGCCGGCTGGGCCTGGAGGTCGAGGAACATGACGACGGGCTGACGGTTCACCCCGGACCGCTGCTGCCGGCCGAAATTCGGACCTACGACGACCACCGGATGGCGATGAGCTTCGCGGTGGCCGGACTGGCCGCACCGGGGATCGTGATCCAGGACCCCGACTGCACCTCCAAGACCTACCCCGGTTTCTTCGACGATCTGGACCGGCTGTGCGGAGCCGCTCGATGACGGCTTTGCCGCAGACGGCACGACAGATCGCCTTCACCGTGCTCCGCCAGTGGCGCGAGACGGGCCGCTTCGCAGCCGGACTGCTCGAAACGGCGTTCTCCAGGACCGACGGCATCTCGACGGCCGACCGCGGGCTGGCCTGCGAGTTGACCTACGGAGTCATCCGACGCCAGGGGACGCTCGACGCCGTCCTGCGGCCGCAGATCAAGCGTCCGCCCGAGCAGGTCGAAGCGGACCTGTGGATGCTGTTGCAGCTGGGCGCCTACCAACTGCTGTTCCTCTCATCCCATTCGCAACACGCCGCGATTCATGAAACGGTCGAGTTGACTCGTTGGCTGAACAAGGCACGCTGGAGGGGGTTTGCCAACGGCGTGTTGAGATCGGTGCAACGAGACCTCGGTGAGGGAACAGCCGAAACCGCCGCGGCCGATGCGATTCCCACCGGGCCGGGCCGCTTCCTGCAACTGGCCAGGCCACTGCTGCCGGATCCCCAGGCCGACCCCGCCGGCTACATCGCCGCCGCCGGCAGCCTGCCGGGTTGGCTGGTCGAGAATTGGTCCCAGCGGCTGGACTTCGAGGAACTGCTGCGGATGGCCGTCTGGTTCAACTCGCCTCCGGCGACCTGGTTGAGGATCAATCCGCTGCGGGCCAACCCGACTGATGTGATCTCCGCGTTGGCCGACGGCGACATCGAGGCGACTCACCAGGACGGCCCGATGATCCGGCTGGGGGGCACCGCCTTTGTGCCGGGGCTGCCCGGTTTTTCCGAGGGTCACTTCACCGTGCAGGACCCCTCGGCCGCCGCAGCCGCCCAGTTGCTGGCACCCAGACCCGGCCAACGTGTCCTGGACCTCTGTGCAGCACCGGGCACCAAGTCGACTCACCTGGCCGAATTGATGCAGAACCAGGGCCAGGTGCTCGCCGCCGACTCGCAACCCGACCGACTCGAACTGATCGCCCCGGCAGCCAACCGCCTGGGGCTCTCGATCATCGAGCCGGTCCTGGTCAGTGAGTCGGGCGAGGATTTCCCCGAGGGCCCCTTCGACGCGGTACTCGTCGATGTGCCCTGCTCCAATACCGGCGTCCTGGGCAAGCGGCCCGAGGCTCGCTGGCGGCTGAAGCCCGACGAACCGGCGAGATTGGGCGGGTTGCAACAGCGACTGCTGGGACAGGCGGCCAGGGTGCTGGGACCCGGAGGTCGACTGGTCTACTCGACCTGCAGCATCGAGCCGATCGAGAACGACCTGGTGGTGGACGAGTTCCTCGAGCAGTGGCCGGGATTCGAGCAAATCGAACAGCGGACGCACGTGCCGGGGATGCCGGCCGATGGAGGCTTCCAGTCGCTGCTGGTCTCAAGCGGCGATTGACGAACAACCCGTTGAAGAGCTCCACGAGCCGGGGTCAGACCGGGCGAAGCCGGGCCTGACTTCCGCCGTCGCCTGACCCAAGACCGAGTCCGCCGAAGGCGGACGGCATCTGATTGCACCTTTGACGCAGACCAAGCTCATCTCAACAATCACGTGCTCTCAACACGTCCATGTCGCCCCCACCATGGGCGGGGGCTCGGTTGTTGGTGGAGTGATGAAGAGTGCGACGCAGCCGATCCGCCTGCGGCGGACCACCCCGGG
>Ga0208879_1003363_pt1 | contig 13189 bp, 8 predicted proteins | sample Knorr_S15_td_Bot_FD_185605 | JGI IMG/M metagenome (GOLD analysis project Ga0208879, IMG submission 185605) | Marine microbial communities from Southern Atlantic Ocean transect - Knorr_S15_td_Bottom_ad_5009_LV_A (SPAdes) (version 2) | ecosystem: Environmental > Aquatic > Marine > Oceanic | place...
TTTTCGCGGGCGACAAAGAAGCGCATGGCCAAGGGATCATACGCAATGCCCTCAAGGCCGTTGGTGGTGTTGACCTTGATGTCGAGATTTAGCTTTTTTGCTTTTTTCCAGCTGACGCCGCCGTCCTTGGGCTCCAGCTCGATGAGGACGATGTTGCCGTGCGCCTCCTCGACCACGGCAAAACGGTCTTCGCCCAGCCACACGATGCCCTCGGTGTCGTCGAACTTGTTGAGGTTGATTTTGCGCTTGAGGGAGCCGTCGAGATTTATCTCGACGATCCGCTGGGGCGAGTCGAGCACGACGAACAGGCTGTCGCGCCCGGCGTGGTAGGTGAGGCCGGAGGCATTCTGGCTGACGCCCCCGATGACCACCGGCCCCTTGGCCAGGGTATACTGGTCGAGGCGCGTCGACTCCTCCGCCTGGCCAAGCGCCTGGCCAAGCAGCAGGCTTGCCGCTGTGATTAATCCTCTCATTCGATGCCTCGCGGTGGGCAAAATACACCCACGCCGCCGCCGTGTCACCCACGTCATTTTTGGTTGCATTGGGTGGCGTTTCGGCATCGACTGCCTGCCGTTCAACCGAACCTCTGTTTCGTCTCATGAAACTGCAACTGATTGATTTTCTTGTTTTGTTCCTCTACTTCGCCGGGATGGCGGGCGTTGGTTTTTGGCTCATGCGTGGCCAGAAAAAGCAGGAGGATTTTTTCATGGCCGGCCGCAGTTTCGGCAAGCTGATGCAGACGTTTGCCGCGTTCGGCTCGGGCACCGGCTCAGCCGACCCGGTGAACACGGCGCGCGGCACGTTCCTCAACGGCATGAGCGGCATGTGGAGCGTGATGTATTGGCTGTTCGTCACGCCGGTGTACTGGATCAGTGCGGTGTGGTATCGCCGCATGCGCAGCCTGACGCTTGGCGATTGGTTCGTGGAGCGGTACGAGTCGAAGGCCATCGGCGTGGCCTATGCGCTGTTCGGCTGTTTTTTCTACATGGTTTACGGGGCGATGATGTTCACCGCCATCGGCAAGGTGGCCGCGCCGCTCCTGGGTGAAACGATGTTTGGGATGCAGCTGCAATACACGCTGCTGCCGTTCGTCGCGGTCGTTGTCATCACTTACGGGCTGCTCGGGGGCATCGCGGCGGCGTACTGGACAGATCTTATTCAAGGCATTTGCATTATTGTTCTTTCGGTATTGCTGATCCCGTTTGGGCTCAAGGCGGTGGTGGACGAATTCGGCAGTAAAGGCGACGGGCTGATGGATGCCTTTCGCCTCATGCACGAGCAACTCGGCGACGAAGCGTTCACCATCATCGGCGGCAGCACGGCGAGTGAGTTTCCGCTGTACGCCATCGTGGCGATTGTAATCATCAACATGATTGGCATCGTGCTGACGCCGCATTTCATCGTCACCGGCGGCGGCACGGCCAAGAGCGAGTGGGATGCCCGCGTGGGTCTGGTCACAGGCAATTTCATAAAGCGTTTCTGCACTATCGGCTGGGTGATCACTGCGTTGATTGTGCTCACCCTGTACGGCAGTGATGCCGCCCTGACGGCGGATGCCGACAAGGCCTGGGGCGTGGCCACGCTCAAGCTTCTCGGGCCTTTAAACATTGGTTTGGTCGGGCTGATGGTCGCCTGTTTGCTGGCCGCACTGATGAGCACGGTGGATTGCTTCATGATCGTCTGCGCCGCGCTGGTGGTCCGAAACATTTACCATCCGTACATCAAGCCCGACGCCAGCGAAGCCGAGAGTCTCAGGCTTGCCCGCATCATCGGCGCGTTGGTTGTCGCCGGATCGGTGGCGCTTTCGTTGACCATTTACGACATGTTCGCCAACCTGCAGCTGACGTGGATCGTCCCGATGCTCTTCGCCGCTGTGTTTTGGGTGGGGATGTATTGGCGGCGCGCGACGACCAGCGCCGCGTGGATCACGTTCACCTTTTGCCTGCTGTTTTTCCTCGTGCTGCCGATTGCCGTGCCCAAGCTCAGCCCCGGCGTGGCCAACAGCCCGGCGTACACGCGCACGAGCCACGTCATCAAGAGCACCATCACCCGAACCGCCACGCCGCTGGACGTCGCGCGTGGTCAGGCGACCACCGCCGATGCGCCGATGACGGAGACCAAGCGGCGGGGCGGCGTGGCCCTTTTTTGGACCGGCGGCGTCAAGCCGGTGGGCGACGAGAAACTCAAGGAGATCGACCGCCGAAAAGTGCCGGGCGGCGAGGAGGTGGTTTACGAGTACGACTGCGAACTCGTCGGCAGCGGCCGGTTGCGGCTGGACATGCTCATCATCGACAAGCTGGGCCTCGACTTGGTCTCGATGGACAAGGCGGCCATCAAGACACTCGACCTACCGTTCGCCACGGTGGTGCCGTTCATCGTGATGATCCTCGCCAGCTTGGTGACCAAGCCGAACAGCAAGGAGGCGCTCGACCGGTTGTACGTGAAAATGAAAACGCCGGTCGACCCCGACCCGGCCGGCGACCGGGCGGAGATGGAGAAAAGCTACGCACAGCCGGACCGGTTCGACGAGCGCAAGCTGTTCCCCGGCAGCTCGCTGGAGTTTCAGCGGCCAACCCCGCAAGATTTCTGGGGGTTTGTCATCTGCTTCGCCATTTGCTTCGGCGTCATCGGGCTGGCGATTTTAGTCTCGAAGATCGGCACCTGACCGCTTGGCCAAGCAGCAGGTAGGGATGGCTGTCCTCAGCCGTCCGCCTTGGGGAGCACACGCGCCCCGCGTGTGGATTCCGGCGCCCCGCCGGAATCATCCAGCGGCAACTTAACGGGGAGCCTTGGGCGGGGCGCCCAAGGCGGCACGCGGGGCGCGTGCGCTCCCCGGAAAACGTCCACCGCTTGGCCAAGCGCTTGGCTTGTGGGCGGGAATGTTTATCATGCCGCGCATGCCGCCTCCCTTGATCGGAGAGTTTCCCAGTTACCGTCCGCGCCGACTGCGCGGCTCGGCTGCGTTGCGCCGCATGGTGCGCGAGACGCGCCTGCACGCCGACCAACTCGTGCTGCCGCTGTTCGTGCGGCCCGGCCGAAAGATCCGCAACGCCGTGCCGTCGATGCCGGGGGTGTTCCAGCTTTCGATCGACGAGGCGGTGCGCGAGGCCGCGGCGGCGCACAAAACCGGCGTCCCGGCGGTGATCCTGTTTGGCATTCCGCCGAAGAAGGACGAGCGCGCCTCGGGTGCCTACGCCAAGAACGGCATCGTGCAAAAGGCGGTGCGGCAGTTGAAGCGCGACCTGCCGGGGTTGCTCGTCATGACCGATGTCTGCCTGTGCGAATACATGAGCCACGGCCACTGCGGCGTGGTGAAGAAGCGCGGCGGGCGGGCGGTCATCGACAACGACCCGTCGCTCAAGCTCCTGGCCCGGACGGCGGTGAGCCACGCCGAGGCCGGCGCGGATGTCGTCGCGCCGAGCGACATGATGGACGGCCGCGTGGCGGCGATTCGCGCGGCGCTCGACTCGGGCGGTTTCGGCGACACGCCGATCATGTCTTACGCGGCCAAGTATGCCTCGGCGTATTACGGGCCGTTCCGCGACGCGGCGGAGTCGGCCCCGCAGTTCGGCGACCGGCGCAGCTACCAAATGGACGCGGCCAACGCGGAGGAGGCGCTGCGCGAGGTGGCGCTCGACCTGCGCGAGGGGGCGGACATCGTGATGGTGAAACCGGCCTTGGCGTACCTTGACATCTTGTACCGGGTGAAGGCGGAGTTCGGCTACCCGACGGCGGCATACGCGGTGAGCGGCGAGTACTCGATGGTGCAGGCGGCGGCCAAGCGCGGCTGGGTGGACGAGCGGGCGGTGACGATGGAGTCGCTGCTCTCGATGCGGCGTGCGGGGGCGGACATCATCGTGACTTACGCGGCGGCCAAGGCGGCGCGTTGGCTGAAGGAGGGTTGAGAGGGAAGGTGCGCTTGGCCAAGCGCGACGGCTTACTGGAACTTCGTCCAGGCCATGACCAGCGTGCCGATGATCACGACGGCCACGACCACGCCAAAAATGACGAAGTATTTTCCAGACTTGTCCGATTTTTTGCTGAAGCCCTTGGTCGGCCCCTTGGGGGTTGAGTCGAGGTTGCCCAGCCGGACACCTTGTTCGAGGTGCTTGTCGTGGGACTGGGCTTTCCGGGGGCCATCGAGCTTCAACTCCACTTCGCCGAAAGTGATCACCTCGCCGGGCTGCAGCGGCGACTCGGCGACTTTGTTGCCGCTGATGTAGGTGCCGTTGGTGGAACCGAGGTCGCGGATATGCACGTTCTCGCCCCGCATCACCAACTCGGCGTGGCTGCCGGAGACGGATTGATGGGGGAGGGTGATATCGTTCTCGTCGTCGCGACCGACAGAAGTGGCTTCCTTCGTAAACTCAAACGAGGTCGGCTCGATTCCTTCGGTTAAAACGATCAGCTTGGGCATTGCTCAATCCGGGGGCGTCAAAATAGCTGCCCAAGTCGCTACAAGTCAACGGGTTTCTGGAAAACCGGCGTGTGTTCTGCCAAAAAACGTCAGGCAGTCGCGGGAGAGGGGTCGCCCAAGCCGTCGTCGAGCTTGGGTTTATCGCTCTTCGGCACGTCCGGTGTGGGGGCGGCGGCGGCGGCTCCCGAGGGAGGATCAACGTCGGGCGGCGTCGGGGTGGGGGTGAATTTGCCGGTGCGCACGATGTCCCCGACCTGTTTGCCGTCGAGCGTCTCGTACTCGAGCAGGGCGCTGGCGATGAGGTCGAGCTTGTCGCGGTTTTCCTCGATGAGCTTCTTGGCCAACTGATACCCCTCGTCGATCAACCGCCGAACCTCGGCGTCAATCTGCTGGGCGGTTTGCTCGCTGTAAGTTTTGCTCTGTGAAATCTCCTTGCCGAGGAACACGAACTCGTCGCTGTCGCCGTATAGCACCATGCCGAGTTTGTCACTCATGCCCCACTGGGTGACCATCGCGCGGGCCATGCTGGTGGCCTGCTTGATGTCGCTGGACGCGCCGGTGGAGACGTCGCCGGTCACGATCTCCTCGGCGATCCGGCCGGCCATGGTCATGGCGATGGTCTCGCGCATCTCCTTGCTTTGGCGGTTGAGCACATCATCCTTGGGCAGCGACATCGTGGCACCAAGCGCTTGGCCGCGCGGGATGATGGTGACCTTGTGCAGCGGATGGCACCTCTTGAGCAGGACATTGAGCAGCGCGTGGCCGGCCTCATGCCATGCGGTGATTTTCTTGTCCTCGTCCGTCATGGCCATGCTGCGGCGCTCGCGGCCCCAGCGTACCTTGTCGCGGGCCTCCTCCAGCTCGGTCATGTTGACGGCCTTCTTGTCGGTGCGCGCCGCCAGCAACGCGGCCTCATTGAGCAGGTTGGCCAGTTCCGCCCCGGAGAAACCGGGCGTGCCCCGGGCGATGATGCTGAGGTCGACCGCCTTGGCCAATTTCACTTTCTTGGCGTGCACCTTGAGAATCTCCTCGCGGCCGCGCACGTCGGGCAGGTTCACCGTGAGCTGCCGGTCGAAGCGTCCCGGGCGCAGCAGCGCGGGGTCGAGCACGTCCGGCCGGTTGGTGGCGGCGATGACGATGATGCCTTCCTGCGTATCGAAGCCGTCCATCTCGACGAGCAGCGCGTTGAGGGTCTGCTCGCGCTCGTCGTTGCCGCCGCCCAGCCCGTGGCCGCGTGAGCGTCCCACGGCGTCGATCTCGTCGATGAACACCAGACACGGTGTGCTCTTGCGGGCCTGCTCGAACATGTCGCGCACGCGACTCGCGCCGACGCCGACGAACATCTCCACAAAGTCCGAGCCGCTGATGCTGAAGAAGGCGGCCTCGGCCTCGCCGGCGATGGCCTTGGCCAACAGCGTCTTGCCGGTGCCCGGTGCGCCGACCATCAGGATTCCCTTGGGGATTCTGCCGCCAAGCTTCTGGAATTTTTTCGGATCCTTGAGGAACTCAACTATCTCGGAGACTTCCTCGCAGGCTTCATCGACACCGGCGACATCCTTGAAGGTGGTTTTGTTTTTCTCCTTGTTGAGCATCCGGGCCTTGCTTTTGCCGAAGTTCATCGCACCGCGACCGGCGCTGCGGATCTGCCGGATCAGCACAAACCAGATCAGCAGAAAAATCAGCAGGATCGGCAGCAGGTTCACGAGGAACCCCATCAGCAGGGTGTTCTTTTCGCGCGGCTGAAACCCGGCCTCCTCGATGAGGAATTTCTCGCGGCCCTCGATCAGTTTGTCGTCAAATGAGAACGGGATTTTTTTGCCGTTATCGACACGGAACCCGGTGATGGTGCAGAGTGCGGAGGAGTTGGGCGGGGGATAGTCGATGTAGCCCTTGATCGTTTGACCGCTGGTGATCCAGCCGTGCAGGATGCCGAAATCGACTTTTTCGGCAGGGGTGCTGTTGGCTGTTTTGCCGGCCTGAAACAGCATCACGACAATGAAGATGCCTAGCGCCCAAAGCATCCAAGTGCGCGGATTCGGAAATCGATCTGCGCTGTTGGATTTGGGCTTATTCCCTTTTATTTTTGGTGGTTTTTCGTCAGCCATTCCCTTCGAACAGGGGAACATACCACAACAGCTTCCGTCGTGGCAACCTGCAAACAAAACTATAAAATCAATAATCAGGCCGCAACTCTTGCGCTTGGCCAAGCGGGGCTATTTGCCGCCCTTGGCTGCCGGCTTGGCCCTTGGCTCAAACTCGAAGCCAACGTCGCCGTCTGGCTTGAGCACGAGGTAGGCCTTGAACGGCCGACCGCGCTTGGAGATGAAGTCGGGGATCAAGTCCGTCTTACCGTCCTTGAGCAGCTTGACGACTTGTTCCTTCTCGATGTCTCGCTTGAGAATCGTCTTGCCGGTGCGGAATTTGCACTTCCGATCTTTGCCTGTGTTCTTCTCGCAGACGTAGGCGCGGCCGTGCTCGTATACGGGGCTTTTGCACTTGGGGCAGATGCCGATCGATTCCTGTCCGCTGAAGTCAACGTCCTCCTCATCGTCGTCGTCGTTGCCGAAGTCGAACTCCACCTTGTGCTCGCCGGTCAGCTTCATCTCCGCCGAGAAGGCGCGGCCCATCTTGCTGCGGAAACCGTCCAACGGCCCGATGCGTCCGTTGGCCACCAACTCGTCCGCCTCGGGCAGTTCGAACTGCCGCCCGCCCATCGTCTTCCAAAAGCTGAAGTCGCATCCGTCGGCCTCGCAGTGAAATCGCTTGTACGTTTCCCGCACCACGCCGCCGCACTTGGGGCAGGGCGTTTTTAATTTGCCGTAGTCGCCCGGCACCGTGTCGCCGTCGAACGCCTTGGCGGTGTTGACGAGCTTCTCGGTCATCGAGCGAATCTCATTCATGAACGACTCGCGGTCGAACTGCCGCCGCTCGATCTCCTTCAGCTTGAACTCCCACTCGCCGGTCAGCTCCGGCTTCGAGAGAGCGTCCACCTTGAGCGCCGTGAGCAGCGTGATGAGCGAGGACGCCTGCGCCGTCGGGATGAGTTCGCGCAGCTCGCGCACCATGTATTTGTGGCGGATCAACTCCTCGATGATCGAGGCCCGCGTCGCCGGGGTGCCGAGCCCCTTGTCGCTCATGGCCTCGCGCAGCTCCTCGTCGTCGATGCGCTTGCCGGCGTGCTCCATCGCGCCGAGCAGCGTGGCCTCGGTGTAGCGCGCTGGTGGCCGGGTGGCCTTGGCCTCGGCGTTCACTTCCGCCGCCTGCACCGACTCACCGGTCGCCACCGGCACGAGGTGCCCGGCGCCTTCCAAGGCTTGGTCGCGTCCGTAAACCGTGAGCCAACCCGGCTTCTCGAGCACCTTGCCCTCGGTCTTGAACGGCTCGCCCTCCACGCGGGTGATGCGGGTCGTGACGAGGAATTCTGCCGACGGATAAAACACGGCGATGAACCGCTTGGTCACGAGGTCGTAAATTTTCTGCTCCTGCTCCTTGAGCGTGCCGGGCGCCGGCTTGAGGGTGGGGATGATGGCAAAATGATCGGAAATCTTGGCGTTGTTGAACACCTTCTTGTTGCCGCCGTGCACCCAGTCGTTTTTCAGCACGTCGCTGGCGAGCTTGCCGTAACGCGCTTGGCCAAGCGACTCGAGCGTCTGCTTCACCGTGCCGACGTAGTCCTCCGGCAGGCAGCGCGAGTCGGTTCGCGGATAGGTCAGCACCTTGTGCCGCTCGTACAGCGCCTGCGCGATGCCGAGCGTGTTGCGCGCTGAAAATCCAAACTTCGCGTTGGCATCGCGCTGCAGCGTCGTGAGGTCGAACAACGCCGCCGCCGCCTGCTTGGTCGGCTTGCTCTGCTCGCTCACCTCGCCCGCTTGGCCGTCGCACTTGGCCTGGATGCCGTCGGCCTTGGCCTGTTCCCAAATTCGTTCCGCCCGTTTGTGGGCGTCGTCGGGGTCTTTCTTGAACCCCTCGTCGAGCCACCGGCCGGTGTACTCACCGGCGTCGGCGCGGAAGGTGGCGTGCACCTCCCAATAGTCGCGCGGCACAAAGGCGCGGATATCCTTTTCGCGCTCGACCACGACGGCCAGCGTCGGCGTCTGCACCCGGCCGACCGGCGTCAAATAAAAGCCGCCGCTCTTCGAGTTGAACGCCGTCATCGCTCGCGTGCCGTTGATGCCCACGAGCCAGTCGGCCTCGCTCCGACAGCTTGCGGCGTTGGCCAGCGGCTTCATGTCGTCGTCGCTGCGCAGATTGGCGAAGCCGGTGCGGATCGCGTCCGGCGTCATCGACTGGAGCCATAGCCGCGAGACGGGCTTGCCCGCCGTTTTTCTCGGGTGCTTCGTCGTTGCGTACTGGATGATGTAGCGAAAAATCAGCTCGCCCTCGCGCCCGGCGTCGCACGCATTCACGAGGCAGTCGATGTCGTCGCGCTTGATCAGCCGCAGCAGCACCCGCAGCCGCGATTCGCTCTTGGCGATCGGCTCGAGGTCAAAATGCGTGGGGATGTGCGGCAGCTTGTCGAAGGTCCATTTGCCGCGCTTGATGTCTTGGTCGGGCGGCACGACGATCGTCAGCAAGTGGCCGATGGCCGAGGAAATCACGTAGTCGTCGTTCTCGAAAAAGTCCTTTGACTTATCGCGGGGCGCCTTGAGCACACGGGCGATATCGGTCGCGACCGACGGTTTCTCTGCAATGACAAGTGATTTCCCCAAAATATTTTTCGGCTGGTTGCGGTTTCTAACGGCGCTTGGCCAAGCGCGGCCAAGTCGTGCGGCGCGCAAAATGGAGAAAAACCAAAACCAAGTCAAAGCCCAAAAATAACCGGCCAAGCGGAGACGGCGGCTCAGGCGTCGGCGAGGGCGTTGATTTGGTTGGCGGCGAAGCCGGCGCCGAAGCCGTTGTCGATGTTCACGACGGTCACGCCGCTGCCGCAACTGTTGAGCATGCCCAGCAGCGCCGCCACGCCTCCAAAACTCGCCCCGTAGCCCACGCTCGTCGGCACGGCGATCACCGGCCGACGCACCAAACCGGCGACCACGCTGGGCAGCGCGCCCTCCATCCCGGCGACGGCGATGACGACATTTGCCTCGCGCACGGTGGGCATGCTCGCGAGCAGCCGGTGCAGCCCGGCCACGCCGACATCGTTCACGCGCACGACCTCGTTGCCCATGAAATCTGCCGTGAGAGCCGCCTCGTCGGCGACCGGCAAATCACTCGTCCCGGCGCACAGCACGGCGATGGTGCCGGGGCGCTTGGCCAAGCGCTTGGCCTCGACGGTGATGCACCGCGCGGATTCGTGGTGCACGGCGCCGGGGAACTGCCCGCGCACGGCGGCGGCGTGGTCGGCGTTGGCGCGGGTGACCAGCACGCGCTCCTCGCGCTCCATCACCTTGGCCGCAATGGCGGCGACTTGGCCCGGGGTCTTGCCGGAACCGAAAATAATCTCGGGGAAACCTTGCCGCAGCGACCGATGCGCATCGACCTGCGCAAAGCCAAGGTCGTCGATCGGCGCGGCGCACAGCACGCGCAGCACCTCGGCCTCATCGACCTCGCCGGCCTTGTAGCGCTGCAGCAGTTGGCTGGTTTCCTGTGGTGTCACCTCCGGGGAATTAACACCGGCCACGCTGCGGCGTCACGCCGGAAACGCGCTTGGCCGGGGGGAATCGACCTTGACCACCTTGGGGCCGGTGACTAGCCTCCGCGCCGTTGAGGGTTGCTGCGCATGGGGCGCTGCAGCCGTATCTCCCGATATTAAGGAGTGAACAACGATCCAAACCTAGGCGCAGCGCCGTAACATTCTCATCCACCGTGGACTTTAAAGACATCAAAAGCATCGTCGACTTGATGAAGAAAAACTCCCTCTCCGAGTTCGAAATGGAAAGGGAGGGATTCAAGATCAAGCTGCGCCGCGCCTCCGGAGAGGGCAGATCAGAGGAGGTGCAGATGCAACACTACCTGCCGCCGGCCGCACCAGTGCCGGTCGCGCCGGCCGAGGCGCCGGTTGCCGTGCCCGAGCCGGCGACCGATCCCGAGATCAAGTCGCCGATGATCGGCACGTTCTACCGCAAACCGTCGCCCGAGTCCGAGTCGTATGTGGAGATCGGCGCCACGGTGATGGCTGACACGGTGGTTTGCATCGTCGAGGCGATGAAGGTGATGAACGAGATCAAGGCCGAGATGAGCGGCGTGATCACGGAAATCCTTCTCGAGGACGGCCGCCCGGTGGAGTTCGGCCAACCGCTGTTCCGGGTGCGTCCCGCGTGATGGAGAGCTGCAGCACGATCGTTAGTCAGGATCCACTGAATGTTTGAAAAAGTACTGGTAGCCAATCGCGGAGAGATCGCCGTCCGGGTCATCCGCGCCTGCAAGGAGTTGAACATCCGCACCGTGGCGGTGTACTCGCAGGCGGACTCGAACTCGATGCACGCCCAGATGGCGGACGAAGCCATCTGCATCGGCGGCGCGCCCAGTGCTGAGAGTTACCTGCGGATCGACCGCATCATCGGTGCCGCCGAGATTTCAGACGTCGATGCCATTCACCCCGGTTACGGGTTCCTCTCCGAGAACGCCCACTTCGCCGAGGTCTGCGAGAACTGCAACATCCGCTTTATTGGCCCGAAGTCCGACGCGATGAACGCGCTCGAGGACAAGGCGGTGAGCCGCGAGTTGGCCCGCAAGGCCGGCGTGCCGATCCCTCCCGGCTCGAAGGACGTCGTCGAGACCGAGCAGGAGGCACTCAAGACCGCCAAGGAAATTGGCTACCCGGTGATGATCAAGGCCGTGGCCGGCGGCGGCGGACGCGGGATGCGCACCGCCCACAACGACATCTCGCTGGTCAAGGGCTACCACACCGCCCGCAGCGAGGCCGAAAAGTCCTTTGCCAACAGCGGGGTTTACATCGAGAAACTCATCGAGAACCCGCGCCACATCGAGTTTCAAATTCTCGGCGACAGCAAGGGCAACATCATTCATCTCGGAGAGCGCGACTGCTCGATCCAGCGCCGAAACCAGAAACTCATCGAGGAAACGCCCTCGCCGTTTCTCGAGGGCAAGCACAAGAAATTACGCGCTCAAATGGGCAAGGCGGCCATCAAGATTGCGCAGGCAGCGAATTACACCAACGCCGGCACCGTCGAGTTCATCGTCGATGATAAGGGCAACTTCTTTTTCCTCGAGGTCAACAAGCGCATCCAGGTCGAGCACCCCATCACCGAGGAGGTCACCGGCATCGACATCGTCAAGCAGCAGATTCTCGTCGCGATGGGCGAGCCGTTGAAACTGTCGCAGAGCGACATCAAGCCCACCGGCCACGCCATCGAGTGCCGCATCAACGCCGAAGATCCGTGGAACGAATTCCGCCCCAGCCCCGGCAAGATCGAGATGTACTACGCCCCCGGCGGACGCGGTGTGCGCGTCGATAGCCACGCCTACGCCGGCTACACCATCCCGAGCCACTACGACTCGATGATCGCCAAGCTCATCACCTACGGCACCAGCCGTCGCGACGCCATGAACAAGATGAACCGGGCGCTCGACGAGTACATCATCACCGGCATCAAGACGACCATCCCGCTCGAGAAAGCCATCCTGAACGACCCGGAATTTTGCCGCGGCGTCTACACCACCAACTTCATCGGGGAGCTCCTCGGCGGTGGCCGCCGCGAACTCATTCAGGAAAAAGCCTGAGCCGCACTTGGCCAAGCGCTTGGCCCGCCGCCGCCGAACCTTGCCAAGCCGCCGCGCTTGGGCAACCTTTCCCGCGTGATTCAAAAGAGCCAGTGGGATCGACGAAACTTTCTCAAGACCGCGAGCGCCGCAACTTTGGGTGCATTGGCGGCCGCCAACCCGCGCCAAATCTTGGCCAAGCCGGCCGGGGAGAGGATCAAGCCCACCGCCGACGCCATGATCGTCCTCTGGATGGGCGGCGGAATGGCCCACACCGAGACGTTTGACCCCAAGCGCTACACGCCGTTTGAGAAAGGCCTCTCGCCGGACCGAGTGCTCAGCACCTTCCCGGCGATCGACTCGGCGGTGGATCACATCAAGCTGACCAAGGGGCTCGAGAAAATTGGCTCGGTGATGGATCGCGGCACCCTAATCCGCACCTACAAGGCCGGCGACCTTGGGTTCATCCTGCACTCGCGCCACCAGTACCAATGGCACACCGGCTACGCGCCGCCGCAGACCGTCGCCGCCCCGCACATCGGCGCGGTGATCGCCCGCACGCTTGGCCCGCGCGACTCGGCCATGCCGGCGTTCATCGACATCGGCCAGCGGCTCGACGTCGGCGAGGGCGAGGAGTTGAAGGCGTTCCACTCGGCCGGCTTCCTCGGCAGCGAGTACGGGCCGTTCCACATCGCCAACGCGGATGATGCGCTGAACACCGTCCGCCCGCCCGCTGGCATGAGCCGGTCGCGCTTCGCCAACCGCTACAAGGCATACAAAAAACTGGTAGCCCAAAGCCCCGTTGGCCTCGCCGGTAGTGACTATCAAAAAGAATCCCTCCTGCGCTCGCTCGACAACGCGCACCGCCTGCTGACCTCGCCGTCGGTCGGGGCGTTTGACTTGTCGCTCGAGAAAAAGGAAGTGCTCGACACGTACAACACCGGCCGGTTCGGGCGCGGTTGTCTGCTGGCCCGGCGCTTGGTTGAGGCCGGGGCGCGCTTCATCGAGTTGACTACCGAGTACGTGCCGTTCCTGAACTGGGACACGCACGAAAACGGCCACACGCGACTCACCGACTTGAAGCGGCAGATCGACGCCCCGATCGCCCAG
>Ga0208879_1003369_pt1 | contig 13182 bp, 11 predicted proteins | sample Knorr_S15_td_Bot_FD_185605 | JGI IMG/M metagenome (GOLD analysis project Ga0208879, IMG submission 185605) | Marine microbial communities from Southern Atlantic Ocean transect - Knorr_S15_td_Bottom_ad_5009_LV_A (SPAdes) (version 2) | ecosystem: Environmental > Aquatic > Marine > Oceanic | place...
GGCCGGGTGATTTTTTAGGCTCTGAGCGTGATATTTCCGAAAATTTTAATGTCAGCCGTAACACTGCGCGAGAGGCATTGCGGTCGTTGGCAGCTTTGGGTGCAGTTGAAATAAAGGTCGGTGTCAAAGGCGGCGCTACGATTGCTCAAGGTGATGTTGTCGCGATAGGTGAGGCTTTGGCAATTCAGCATTGCTTGGCGGAAGTTCCTGAAGATGAAGTGCTGGAAATTCAGTCAGTCCTTGAAGGACTGGCGGCAGAGCGGGCAGCGGAGCACGCAACTCCCCAAGATATTGAACGGCTTGAAGAGTTACTTGAGGAAGCAAAAAGGCTGGTGGATGATCCGGTTGCTTTCACTAACTCCAGCCGGGAATTTCACTCGGCGATTGCCGATGCCGCGCACAGTCAAGCGTTGAGCATGCAGCTTCATAGTTTGCGCTACGTTATTTGGCCGCCTCACAACACAATGCCTTATCCTAAAGTCGCTGGAAATGTGCTGAAGTCTCATCGTGCGTTATTGGATATTATCAAAGAACAAAACGCTGCCGGGGCGCATGAGTTTATGCGTGATCACATAGAACACATTCGAAATACGCATCGTAAAATTAGAGAAAATGGGCGTTTGGAAAATGCTATCTGCTGCTGAATATATCAGCCAATAAAAATAACGAGTTTAAAATTTAACCGTAACTTTTCCTATACAGGGAGGAAAACATGACTAAAGCTAAGTTAACTAAATTAGCGTTAACGGCATTGGCGACGGGATTGATTGCAAGCCCGGCAATGGCGCAAAAATCAAAAGATACGCTCCGCATCGGATACTACGATCCGATTTCCATTGTTGATGCGACCCATGATCCGAAGCCGGAAACAGGTTTTTTGTCTCGCGCGGTTTATGACAATTTGTTGGCGTATGATCGGAAGAATGACAAGTTCCGACCCTCTCTCGCAAAGTCCTGGAAACGGATTGATGCGAAGACGCTCGAATTTAAACTTCGGGAAGACGTAAAGTTCCACGATGGCTCTGAGTTCGATGCTGACGATGTGGTCTATACGATAAATTGGTTTGCCAATCCAAAGGTTAGGTTCCGCATTAAATCCCGCTATCTGTGGATTAAAAATGCAGAAAAAATCGACAAATATACAGTTCGCATCCACTCCAAACGACCCGCCGCTGTTGCTTTGGCGCGGTTTGCCATTTCAACGCCGATTTATCCGTCAGATGTTCACGGCGCTTTAAAAGTCAAAAGCACCTTTGGTAAAAAAGGCATCGGTACCGGCCCGTATATGGTTGAGTCCGTCGATCCTAACAAAGGCGTTGTTCTCGTGAAAAATCCGAACTTCAAACATGGCGGTCCTTGGCGGCCGGCGGCCAGGATTGGTCGTATTCATGTGCTGCCGATGCCGGATGTACAAACTCAGACAGCTCAGTTGCTGACCGGTGGTCTTGATGTCATGTACCGGGTGCCGAAAGATCAGCTGGAAGCGCTTAGAAGCAACCCGGCACTGACGGTGACCACGCAAAAAGGACAATTGTTTTATTACATCGCGATCGACTCGATTGGTAAGTCAGGTCATCCAGCCCTTAAGGACAAACGCGTTCGCAAAGCTATCATGATGGCGATCAATCGGGATCAGATTAAAAAAACGCTGATTCCAGGTGGCAATAGCATGAAGCAAATGGATGCCATGTGTCAAAAGTGGCAACGTGGATGTGGTTTCACGACGAAGCCGCCGGCATATGATCCAGCTGCTGCTAAAAAACTATTAGCCGAAGCAGGTTTCCCGAACGGTTTTGAGGTAAACATCACCTCAACATTACCGCGCATTATTCCTGTGGCCGTTTCTGGTGATCTTCGAAAAATCGGCATTAAAGCAACTGTCTCTAAGCTTACCTTCGGCGCGTACCGCAAAAAACAACGTCAGGGCAAAATTCAAATCCTGGTCAACCAATGGGCTTCGGGCGGTATCCCGGACGTTCAATCGACCGCGACGTTTTTCCATGGCAAAAGCCCTCGGAATTATTATGGCGATAAAGTCATCTCCAAAACAATTCCGAAAGCCGAAGCCGCGTTTGATGATGCCGTACGGCGTAAGACCTATGCGACATTGTTTGATCGCAACAATACGGAGGCTTACATGATGCCGATCACGCCGAACCCTCCGACTTTCCTTCACACCAAAGATTTGGTGATTGATGGCGGCGAGATTGAAACTTTCGGTACATCACCCGTTCATATGTACTGGAAATAAACGAGTTTGTGCCGGGAGGGCGAATGACAAGATATGTCCTTCCCGGCATTAATTTTATTACGAGGATTGAAGAATGGCAGAGATCGTTCTGGGAATAGGCACGGCGCATGGACCACTTTTATCCACGCCGCCGGATAAATGGGATTTGCGCGCAGAGGCTGATCGAATGAACTCGGCCCATGCGTTCAGAGGTGGCACTTATACTTATGAAGAACTCTACGAATTGCGCAAAGATGAAAATCTAGCTGAACAAAATGCGCTTGAAGTCCGCACTGAATATCACGCTCGATGCCAGACACAGCTCGATTTTCTTTCAAAAAAAGTAGCTGAAATCGATCCCGATATTTTGCTGATCGTTGGTGATGACCAGCGCGAATGGTTTCAAGAAGACATCCAGCCGGCATTTTCAGTGTATTACGGCGACGAAGTCGTCAATACGGCCTTCGATGAAGAAAAGGCCAACCAAATGAAACCCGGCCTAATTTATAGCGCCCGCGCAACTCACCCGAACGAAGATCAGGTGTATCCCTGTGACGCTGGTCTCGCGAGTAAAATCATCGAGCAAGCCATCGAAGAGGAATTTGATGTTTCGGCATCAAAATCTCCGCCGCCCGGTCCGAACGGTCCAAAAGGGATTGGCCACGCCGTTGGTTTTGTCTATCGGCGTATTTTAAATGATCAGCCAATTCCCCTGGTGCCGATTTTAATTAACACGTTTTTCCCGCCCAATCAGGTGAAACCAAAACGCTGTTATGAATTTGGTCAAATGATAGGCCGGGCAATAAACGACTGGGATAGCGATAAAAAAGTTGCCGTCTGCGCGTCCGGCGGCGTCAGTCATTTTGTCATTGATGAAGATTTTGATCACCGTATTTTGGGTGCCATGCAAAAAGGTGATGTTGAGACGATGATCAATGAGCCAAACAATATGTTCCGCTCAGGTACCTCTGAAACCAAAAACTGGATCGTTACGGCAGGAATTTTGTCGCAAACTGAATTCGCCATGGAATTGCTCGACTATGTGCCGTGCTATCGCTCAGATGCCGGCACCGGGAACGCGATGGCTTTTGCGACCTGGACCTAAGGTTGAAAAAACGAAATGTTGTCGCAGGAAGATAATGAACTTTTAACCAAAGTTGGTTCTGGAACGCCAATGGGTGAATTGTTGCGCCGCTTTTGGACACCTGCATTCTTGTCTGAAGAATTACCCACGCCCGATTGCGATCCCGTGAGCCTGCGTCTGTTGGGTGAAGACCTCGTTGGTTTTCGAGATAGCGACGGCAACATTGGTGTTCTTGAGGCCTATTGTGCCCATCGACGTGTGCATCTGTATTATGGCCGCAATGAAGAATGCGGGCTGAGATGCGTCTATCATGGCTGGAAATATGACGTTAATGGCAATTGCGTTGATATGCCCTCCGAGCCTGACCAGACCAATTTTAAAAACAAAGTGAAGTTGACTTCTTACCCAACCGTCGAGCGCGGCGGCGTGATCTATATCTATATGGGACCGGCGGAGCTCAAACCGGAACCGCCAGAGCTGGAATGGTCCTACCTGCCAGAAGTCCAACGCACAGCGACGAAGCGCCTACAGCAAAACAATTGGGCGCAAGCGGTCGAAGGGGGTATCGATTCCAGTCATATTTCATTTTTGCATAACCGCACAATCGGACAGTCGGTCAACAAAGACTCGCCGATCCCGCGTAATAAATACCATGGCCAGGACCGCCACCCGGTTTTTGAAATTGAAGAAGTTGACTATGGTTTGAGGATTGCCGCCCGGCGCAATGCTGAGCCTGGCAAACATTACTGGCGCATCACCCAATTCCTATTTCCATATTATACGATGATACCGCCAGTTGGTAATTTTGAGACTTCCAAGGGTCAGCCTTATGCTGGTCACGCCTGGGTGCCAATCGATGATGAAAACACCTGGACCTGGTCGTTTGGCGCTAATCCGACACGCGCCTACACAGAAGAGGAACGTGAATTTGCCGGTGGCAAAAATGGTATGTGGGGGCCGATTGATGAGAAGTACCATCCGCTTCAAAATCGCAGCAACAATTACCTGATCGACAGAGAGGTCCAGCGTACGCAAAGTTTCACCGGCATCAATGGTATTCCAAACCAGGACGCTGCCGTGCAGGAAAGCATGGGGCCGATTGTTGATCGCTCCAAAGAAAGATTGGGGACATCAGATACCGCAATTATTGTTTTTCGGAAAAGCATGATCCGATTGGCAAAAGATTTAGCAGAGGGCAAAGAACCCATCGCTGCCTCCGATGGAGATTTATATAATGTGCGCTCTGTATCGATTTTGCTCGACGAAGGTGTGGCCTTTGCTGATGGCGCCGAGCATTTATTTCCGGGCGGGGACATCCGCTCGGCAGCTGAATAAGTTTTATGTAGGAGAAATAAAATGAACAAATTTAACATTCGGCCGCATATGCGGTTGCAGGAATGGGTCGCCGAAGAAAAAGGCTACTTTGAAGATGAAGGTCTCGACTACATTTTTACCAAAAATAAAACACCGATGAAGGCTGTTGGCACCGGCCAGGAAAATAAAAAAGGAGCCTATCAAACATTTGAAGATGGCCGTGATGCGGATGTTAGCTGTGCCTGTCATTGGACCGTCAATATGGCGGCATCAGCGGGTCATGGGCAACTTTGGGGAGAGGCCTATTCTGTCACACCTTCCGGTATTTTTGTTGCGCCGGAATCTGATATCGAGAAGCCGGAAGATCTTGCCAATGTACCGGTGACGGTTGGCTATCAATCCGGCAGTCATTATTCAACCATCCAAGGGTTGGAGCCTTTCTTAAAAACCGATGAAATCAATCTTCATTTTGGCGGGTTGTTGATGGGGCGTCTCAATTTATTGGTTGATCGCGAAGTGCCGGCGGGTAATGCCTTTGGTGCGCCGATGTATATTCTCGAGCAGCTTGGCTTTAGAAAAATTCTGGATACTACATTTATGATCGCGACCATGGTGCCGCCAAATGTAAACCGAGATGATGTTGTTAAATATTTCAAAGCGCTAAAGCGGGCGCAGGCTGACATCGATTTGAGGCATGATCTTTATACCCATTACTTCCTCAATGAACTGCCGGATCGTTATAAAGACGTCGCTGATACAAGGCGCTTTGGCCCCGGTGAACGCATCGTGTTTGAACCTTATTCACAGGAATTATTCGACGGCACGCGAGAGTGGGTTATTGAAAGAGATATTTTCCCAGAAGATAAAATAGGTGCCGAAGATTATGACCATGCCGTCGTAACCGCAGCCTGATTTTGAGCACGTAAAATGGACACCGTTGAGTTCCTGGAGGAAAGTTAAAATAATAAGGTGCCGCGGTAAGGGGGAGGTAATATGGAAAATGTAAATCGCCTTGATGCGGCAGGCGTGCGATCGAAAGTATCTCACCCAATTGTAGATGGCGACGGGCATATTTTAGAGGCCCGACTGACAATCCTGGATTACGTTAAAAAGATTGCCGGGCCAGAAGTTGCGCTCCGCTACGAGAATATGGAGTCGCCTTGGAAACACCAAGACGTACGGCAAATTTTCTGGGGCATGCCGTCTGGTCCTCATTCGCTCGACCGGGCTACAGCGATGTTGCCAAAGCTTTATCGCGAGCGGCTGGATGAAGCGGGCATTGATGTGGGGATTGTTTATTCAACGGCCTGCTTACCCCTAATGCACGTTCGAGATGACGAAATGCGCCAAGTCGGCCACCGCGCGCTTAACACGATGCTGGCAGACATTTTCAGTGAAGTTGGTGATCGTTTGATCCCAAATTGTGTCATTCCCATGTTTTCACCGGAGGAAGCACTGGCGGAACTGGATTACGCTGTCGGCGAATTGGGGTTTAAGGCAGCGACATTTGGCACCGAGGTTCGGCTGCCGGTACCCGAAATTGAAAAGCAAGCACCTGAGCTCGGAAAATATACCGAACGCGTTTATCCCGTTGCGCTCGATGCTCTCCATGATTATGACCCTGTCTGGCAGCGCTGTATTGATTTGAAAGTACCGGTTGGCTGTCATACCGCGGCGAGGGGAGGCGGTAGCCGCCATTCTTCACCATCAAATTTTGTTTTCAATCATCTCGGCGGGTTTTCGACAGCAGGTGATTTTTTCTGCCGGGCAATATTTATGGATGGCGTTACGCGCCGTTTTCCGGGGCTAAATTTTGCTTTCCTTGAAGGCGGTGTTGGTTGGGCAGTGCAGCTTTACAATGATCTGTTTGAGCATTGGGAGAAACGAAATCTTGATTTCATGACTAAAAATCTTGACCCGGCGAAATTAGATGGCGATCTCATTCGCGAGATGGCCGACAAATACGGCGGTGGCATTTTGACAGGTGATGCTTTGATGGGCGAGCGGGCGACCAATCCTATGGGCGGTATTGTTAAGGGCGATGTTGAACTTGATGAGTTTCGAAGATGCGAGATCAGCAAAAAAGAAGACATTCGCGATCTTTTTGTTGAGCCGTTTTACTTTGGCTGCGAGGCTGATGACGCTATGAACACTATTGCCTTCAACACCAAAATCAATCACTACGGGGCCAAGCTTAAAGCCTTTTTTGGCTCGGATATTGGTCATTGGGACGTTGAGGATATTCGAGATTGCGTGCCGGATGCGTATAAAAATGTCGAAAAAGAGCTTTTCACGGACCAAGATTTCGAGGACTTTATGTTCACGAACCCCGTTAGTCTATATACGAAACAAAACCCGGATTTTTTCAAGGGTACAATCGTTGAAGATCGGGTAAACCGGTTGCTCGTAGAAACAACTCAAGCGGCCTAATTGATCTATAATTGGGAAATATTTTTGGCTGGACTAAGATCCTTTGGCGGCGTTGGGCGCGCTTTACAAGACCGCAACTATCGCCGCTATTGGTTTGGGCTTGCAGCGTCGACAGTTGGTTTTTGGATGTTTCGTGTTGGGCTTGGCTGGCTTACCTGGGAACTCACAAAATCTCCAACATGGCTGGGAGTCATGGCGTTTGCTTCTCTGATTCCCATTCTGATTTTTGGACCGATTGCTGGCGCGTTGGCAGATAGAGTTGGTCATAAACGCGTCGCCATGGTTTCGATGGTATTCGCCTGTGCGAATGCTCTGGCGATGGCCTATCTCATCTATGCAGATTTGATGACCATCTATGTGTTGTTCGCGACCGCGACTTTACAGGGAAGTATCGTGGCCTTTGATTTTCCGGCCCGCCAAGCAATGATTTCAGAGATGGTGGATCGAACTATTCTTCCGGCGGCCGTCGCTTTTAATATGTCGACCTTCCATGTCGGCAGTTTTATCGGTCCATTAGTAGGCGGCTATGTTGTTACCAATGCCGGGATTTCGACAAGTTTTCTGATCTACGCGCTCACCATTATTTGGTTTTTTGTGGCGCTTTTGTTCGTTCGGGTAAGACGCGAACTTCAACCGACACCGGCAGACGGCGCGCCGCGCTCAAGTCTTTTTAACGATATCGCCGTTGCCCTCCGATATCTTGTCGATCACCCAGCTTTAAAATGGCTCGTCTTACTCCATATTTGCGGCGCTTTTTTGCTGCGCCCCTACATGGAACTGCTGCCGGGATATGCCGATGTCATTTTCAATCGATCTGTGGATGGATTATCTTTATTGATTGCAGCGTCTGGCCTCGGAGCGTTTACAGGATCGTTTCTGCTGGCGATGCGGGGAAAGACAAAAGGTCTTACGAATTTGTTTTTAATTGGCGTCGGATTGGCCTCGATTTCTCTCATTGCTTTCGCCTCAACGAGCGATTTCCTGATCGGTCAAATCTGCTTATTCTTCGGTGCTATGACTTTGGTGGGCGGCGCTGTATGTAGTCATAGCCTCATTCAGCATACGGTCGATCCCGCTTTTCGCGGACGGGTGATCAGTTTGACCATGTCCATGGGAGTGGGAAGTATGGCGACGGGATCGCTTGCTTTAGGTCTGCTCGCGGAACATATCGGTCTTCGATGGCCGATCATTGGCGGTGCCGTCGTCGTGCTCTGTGTATTGGTATTTATGGTAAAACCAATCCGTGCCCAAGCGGCTAATCTGGAATCTGCAATTTCCTAAGTTTCAGAATACAGATGGCACTCGACGAGGCGGTTGTCGGTCTCGATCAGTTGAGGTTTCCGTTGGCTGCATTCGTCTCTCATGTCTGGACAGCGGGGATGAAAGTAGCAACCGCTTGGCGGAGACAGAGGATTCGGCAGACCGCGCCCAAGCGTAATTTCAGGCAGGCCGAGGCTGGCGTCAGGCGTCAGAACTGAATCTAACAAAGCGCGGGTATAGGGATGCTGAGGGTCGCGAAAGATGTCGGCAGCTCGGCCAAACTCGATCAAGCGTCCGAGATACATCACAGCGACCCAATCGGCTAAATGTTCAACCACTGCAAGATCGTGGCTGATGAACGCATAGGTGAGATTTAGTTCTTTGCGGAGGTCTTGCAGCAAATTTAGAATATGAGCTTGCACAGAGACGTCCAAAGCAGAAGTTGGCTCATCACAGACAACTATTTTTGGTTCCATGATTAAGGCACGGGCGATTGCGACACGCTGACGCTGGCCACCGGAAAGTTGGCTCGGATAGGAGTGGATCAGACGTTTCGGCAATCCGACCAGGCGCATATATTCCTCGACCCGCGCGCGGCGGCTTTCAGGCGTGCCTATATCGTGAACTTTTAACGGGAGCGAAATGATCGCCTCAATTGTTTTTCGGGGATTGAGCGAGGAATAGGGATCCTGAAATACCGGCTGAACCTTCTTGGCGATGTCTAAGACGCTCACCGAATTTATCGGAATGCCATCAAGCAATATTTCACCGGTCGTAGGCGGCAGCAACCCGAGCATCATTTTAGCGAGAGTTGTTTTGCCGCAGCCTGACTCGCCAACAATCGCCATCACTTCGCCGCGGTTAACTTTGAGGTTTATGCCGTCGACAGCTTTTAACGGCTGCTTTTCGGCAAACAGGCCGCGTTTGATCATAAAAGTGCGGCCGACATTTCTACATTCGAGAGCAGGGACAGTATCACTCATAGGCTGGTCCATCATGCAGCTCCCACGATTTCTAGATTCTTCCGGCTTTCTTCAAGACTCAGCAGGCAGCGGTAGGCTCGTCCAAGACTTATCTCCTTTAAGGCAATATCGCCGCTTTGGCATTTATCACTGACAAAGTCGCAGCGGTTCCTGAACATACAGCCATCGATATCGCCAACCAGCGCAGGCACGATGCCGCGGATCGAGCCGAGTTTAGAGCCCGGTTTAGTGCGGCCGGGCACGGGTATGCAATTTATCAGACCTTGAGTGTAAGGGTGATTTGGTTGGTCGAAGACTTCGATTGCGGTACCGGTTTCGACGGCGCGTCCGGCATACATCACCATCACCCGGTCGGCCATGCGGGCCACCACACCGAGGTCGTGGGTGATGAGTATCAGTCCGGCATTAAATTCTTTTTGCAGGCTTTTAAGAAGATTCAAGGTTTGCGCCTGCATGGTAACGTCGAGTGCGGTGGTTGGCTCGTCAGCAATGATAAGTGTTGGATCGCACATTAAAGTCATCGCTATCATCATGCGTTGACGAAGGCCGCCGGAGAGCTGATGAGGATATTGCGACATTCTCTCGACCGGGGCGACGATGCCGACTTTCTCCAGCAGGTATTCGGCACGTTCCCGGGCTTGCTTGCGATTGCCTTTACCGTGTTCCAGGTAAACTTCTTCCAACTGGTCGCCAATCCGAAATACTGGATTGAGTGACGTCATGGGATCTTGGAAGATCATGCCGATCTGATCGCCTCTAAGTTTGGCAAATTCTTTTTCGCTAAGGCTAAGGAGGTCGTGGCCTTCGAGTGAAAGTTTGTTTGCGGTGAGTGTCGCCTTGCGCGGCAGCAAATTCATGATGGCGAGTGAGGTGATTGATTTGCCGCAACCGGACTCGCCAACGATGCAGAGCGTTTCACCTTTGGCGACAGTCAGGCTTAGATCAGTGACGGCGTGTAGAGTTCCTGCCGGGACATCGATATCAACGGATAGGTTCTCGACTTCTAGGACAGTATCAGCGGCCATTAATTGCGGCCCTCCGGCGCGGTGATGTCGCGGATACCGTCGCCCATCATGTTGATGGAAATAACCAGGAAGAAAATTGCCATGCCGGGAAGGACGATCAAATAGGGCTTGAAGAACATGAAGGAACGTCCTTCAGATACAAGCAGTCCCCAAGACGGCGTTGGTGGTTGAACGCCGAGGCCCAAAAAGGATAAAGCCGCTTCAATGATGATCGCAACGGCCATTTCCAAACTTGCGATAACGATAATCTGGTTCATCACATTGGGAAGTATTTCGCCCAAAATGATGCGCGTGCGTGTCGCGCCCAAGGCCTGGGCGGCGGTGATGTAGTCGTTCACGCGAATTTGCTGGGTAACGCTGCGGGTGACAACGGCGTAGCGATCCCAGAACAAAAACGACAGGATCAAAATAAGCGCGAGGATGGAGCCACCAAAAACTGACACCAATGACAGCGCTACCAACAATCCCGGTAAGGCTAATTTTACATTGATCAGATACATGACAACGTTGTCTGTGCGTCCGCCAAAATAGCCGCCAATCATGCCGATTGTGGAGCCGACGATGGCAGAAATCGCCGCGGCAAAAAAGCCGATCATCAGGGAAACTTGCGAGCCGAACATAATGCGGCTGAGATAATCTCTGCCAAGAGCGTCTGTACCAAAAACATGCTGCCAGGTTCCTGTCGCGTGCCAGATAGGTTGGATGAGCCGCCGGGTGAGGTCTTGGTCGTAAGGGTCAAATGGTGCCAAAAGCGGCGCGAATATCGCGACAATGAGAGCGAACAGGACGACACTACCGCCCATGATAAACCCACCATGAGATTTGGCGCGACGTTTCATCAGTTCTGGTGGAGACGGAACTGTTGTCTCAAACTCGTCGGCTAATTCTTCGATTTCTTGTCGGAGCGTTGTATCTGGCATCTGATCTACCCTAACCGAATTCTGGGATCGAGCTGCGCATTGATCAAATCTGAGCAAAGTGTCAGCACAATATATGACAATGATAAAATGAAGACGATGGACTGAACGACAGGGAAGTCTTGGCGCATGATCGATTCAAAAGCTAAAAAGCCAACACCGTTGAGTGCAAAAATAGATTCAATGATAACCGTGCCGCCAAGTAAAAAACCGAGAACCACTGCCATTAATGAAACGATGGGTAGAATTGCATTTCGGAGAGCATGCTTAAAAAGGACTTTCATTGGATTGAGGCCTTTGGCCCGCGCTGTCCGAATGAAATCAGAATCCAGAACGTCGAGCATGCCTGTGCGCGTTAGGCGCATAAATTGCGGCATGACACCAATTCCCAAGGTCAAAGTCGGCATGATGAAATTCGCAAATGAATCATTTCCGGATATCGGCAACCATCGAAGTTGAACGCCAAAAACCAAAATCAACAATAAAGCAAAGAAAAAGTTTGGTATGGCCTGACCAAAGACAGCCAAGCCGAGCGACATTCGGTCGATCCAGGTATTAGGATTTACCGCCGCCAAGACTCCAAGGGGGATCGCTAATATCAGGCCGAGAGCAATGGAATAGAATGCAAGCCTAACCGTCACTCCAATTCGTTCAAAAATCATTTCTGTAACCGGCTCGTTCGTAAACAAGGAGCGTCCGAGATCGCCAGTAAGGGCATTGCCGGCCCAAGAAAAATACTGAATATAGAGAGGACGGTCCAAGCCGTATTGTTTCGCTATAAGCGCAATTTCTTCTTCGCTGGCATCTTCGCCTGCAAGCTCGGCGGCCAGATCACCTGACAGGCGCAACAGACTAAAAGCAATGACCGAGACAGTAATTGCCACCAGAATGGAAATATAAAGTCGATGGAGTAAAAATTTAGCCACGGGCGTTCCTGTGTTTAATTATTCTCATGGGGGTCACGACCTTGATCTTCGGGATTGTATTCCAGCGCTTCATATTCAATGCCAGTACGTTCGCTTATCATTTTCATCATACCCTGAGCATCGCCGACTTCGCGAATATCTTTTGCCATTGGCTTGAAATTATCTTTAAAAATGCCTTAGCTCGCGGCGTTTCCATTCCTTCACGGCGACGACGTGAGGCAGGTTCAGCGCTCGATATATCAATCGTTCCCACTCGGAAGACCCTTTGTTCCCATGTTTCAATAATGCGGGAATTAAAGTCTCCCGCGTTTTATTATTGTTAAATTCAGCACATTGATCTTGACGCCAAACTGCTAAATGATCTAATTGTTATATCATTATATGAAATCAAAAATAAACATGAAAATTAAAATTATTCCAAATGGATGAACCAAATGGATAAAAGCGTTCAAAAGATGTCGACACCCGCTTGGGCGCCTGTTCGAGCAAATTCGGTGGCGAACCAAATCGTCGAGCAAGTTCGGGAAGCCTTATTTGCAGGAAAATTTCAGACCGGCGATCTCATTGGCTCTGAAAAAGATTTGGCCCGACAATTTGATGTCAGCCGAATCACTGTCCGCGATGCACTTCGTACGTTGGAGACGATGGGCATTGTTGAGATTAGAGTTGGTGCCGGCGGCGGTGCTAGGATAGCTGAAGGCAATCTTGATCATTTTTCGGATGCACTGGCCATTCAGTTCAAACTCGCCGGCGTAACCGAGCATGAAATCCTCGATGTGCAGGTTGCGATCGAAAGCACGGCAGCTGAATTAGCGGCGCTCAACCGAAGCAAAGAACATATCGAAGAGCTCCAAGAATTGCTGGATGAAGCCGAGGCAGTGTTGGACGATCCGGCAGAATTCACAAAATCCGGACAAAGATTCCATCTGGCCATCGTTGAGGCTTCTGGGAACCGCGCGCTGGTTGCTCAATTTAAAGCGTTGCGCCATGTCATCTGGCCGCAAGGGGCAAAG
>Ga0208879_1003376_pt1 | contig 13164 bp, 15 predicted proteins | sample Knorr_S15_td_Bot_FD_185605 | JGI IMG/M metagenome (GOLD analysis project Ga0208879, IMG submission 185605) | Marine microbial communities from Southern Atlantic Ocean transect - Knorr_S15_td_Bottom_ad_5009_LV_A (SPAdes) (version 2) | ecosystem: Environmental > Aquatic > Marine > Oceanic | place...
AGATGGATGAAGAAAATCAGTTTGATCTCTTACATAAAAAAGAAGCTTTGAGAATGAGAAGAGAAATTGACAAGCTGAATAAATTTTTCAGGGGTATCAAAAACATGAAGGATTTGCCGGATGCCCTGTTCATCGTTGATACCCGTAAAGAAAAAATAGCGCTGGCTGAGGGTAAAAAACTGGGGATTAAAATTATAGCCATGGTCGATACCAACTCCAATCCGGATGACGTGGATTATCCCATCCCGGCAAATGATGACGCGATGCGTTCCATCAAACTGTTTGCCAGCCGGCTTGCGGATATTTGCCTGGAAGGGCAGGAAATGAACAGGATCATCCAGGAAAAAGAAAACGCTAAAAAAGAAGAAGCTAAAAAAGCTGAAGCTAAAAAAGCTGAAGCTAAAAAAGCCGAGGCCAAAGAAAGCACAAAGGAAAAACCCGCACCGGCTGATTTGCCGGAATCGACTCCGGTCGCCAGTGACAACGGGAAAAGCTAAGACCCAATGCCTGCCTGAACCACTATCCTTGGGTTCCTATTAAGTTAAGAAACAAGCGATCCCTTTATAGGGAAGAAGGCATATCCCATAGAGGGCCGAATCCGGGGGTTGGAAGAACCGGTGGCGATGAATTCAATTTTAACAAACAATGATTAAGGAAATAGAATGGAAATAACTGCTGCGATGGTTAAAGAATTACGCTTCCAGTCGGGCGCGGGAATCATGGAGTGTAAATCGGCCCTGAAAGAAACCGAAGGTAATGTGGAAGATGCGATCATATTTCTTAGAAAAAAAGGACTGGCAAAGGCAGATAAAAAGTCTGACCGCCAGACCACTGAAGGAAAAATTGGCACCTACATTCATCAGGGTAGCAAAATCGGGGTGTTGTTGGCACTCCACTGCGAAACGGATTTTGTGGCCAATACCCCTGATTTTCAGGAACTGGCCAAGGATATTGCCATGCATATTGCTGCCTCTAAACCGCGCTTTGCCACCCGCGAAGAGGTGACCGAAAAGATTCTGGCAACAGAACGGGAGATCTATTCCCATCAGGCCAGGGAATTAGGAAAACCGGACAACATCATTGAAAAGATCGTGACGGGAAAAATGGAAAAATTCTACGAAGAAAACTGCGTGCTTGAGCAAGCCTTCGTTAAGGATACCAGTATTACCATTGGCAATTTGATCAAACAGAAAATTGCCCTGTTGGGTGAAAATATCAACCTTGGTAAATTTGCAAGATTTGAAATTTAATGGACAAACCGATTTATAAAAGGGTTTTGTTGAAGCTTGGCGGAGAAAGTCTGGCCGCTGGAGAAGGCGAATTTGGTCTGGATGAGGGAGCCCTGACAAATATTTCGGAAGAAATCCGTGACGCCAAAGAACTGGGAGTGGAAATTGCTATTGTTATCGGGGGAGGCAATATTCTAAGAGGAGCATCCTTGAGCTCCATAGGAATCGAACGCACCACAGGCGACTATATGGGGATGCTCGCTACAGTGATCAATGGCTTGGCGTTGCAACATGCCTTGGAGCGCGTTGGAATTGCCACCCGTGTGCAATCGGCGATCGAAATTCAGGCGGTGTCGGAAGCCTATGTGCGCCGCCGTGCGATTCGTCATCTTGAAAAAGGGCGTGTTGTTATATTCGCAGGCGGGACGGGCAACCCCTATTTTACCACCGACACCGCAGCATCTCTAAGAGCCATGGAAATTGGCGCGGAAGTGATTTTTAAAGCCACAAAGGTCGATGGAATTTATACCGCCGACCCCATGGTCGATGAGTCGGCAACGAAATTTCAGGAATTGTCTTATCTGGATGTGCTGAATAAGGGTTTGAAGGTTATGGATTCGACCTCGATATCCCTTTGCATGGATAACAAACTACCGCTGGTTATTTTTAATGTTCGTAATAAACATAGTATTAAACGGGTTCTGATGGGTGAAAAACTTGGCACCACAGTGGGGGTCTGAAAATGATTGCTGATTTAATCCAGGACGCGGAAAAGAAAATGGGGTTCTCGATCGACCACCTGCATCATGAGTTAGGGAAGTTGCGGACAGGTCAGGCTTCGGTAGCCCTGTTGGATGATCTCAAGGTCGATTATTATGGAACCCCGACCCCTTTAAAGCAGGTGGCGACTTTAGGCGCTCCAGACAGCCAAACCCTGACGATCCAGCCTTGGGAAGCATCGATTTTGAAGGAAATCGAAAAAGCCATCCAGGCTTCAGATCTGGGCCTGACTCCCAACAACGATGGCAAGGCGATCCGGCTCACCATTCCACCGTTGACCAGTGAGCGACGGCAACAATTGGTTAAACTGGTAAAAAAATATGCTGAGGAATGCAAGGTGGCCATTCGGAATGTGCGCAAGCATGTTAACGATAAAATGAAAAAATCAGAAAAAAACCATGAAGTGTCTGAGGACGAAAGCCACAAAGGGATTGATGATATCCAGAAAACAACTGATAAGTTTGTCGCCGAAGTCGATAAAATTTCCCATGCTAAAGAAAAAGATGTGATGGATGTGTGAAGCAGTTTTTTGTAATATCTTGGTAGTATGTTTGTCAAAGAGCCTATCTTCTTCTCACCGGCGGGTTTAGCCGATTAATCAGGAGCCGCCTTCTTGCTCAATACAGCGTTACAGGAAAAAATAGACCCCAATCGTCTGCCCCGGCATGTCGCCATTATTATGGATGGCAATGGACGCTGGGCGCAAAATCATTCTCTCCCTCGGGTTGAGGGCCATTGGGCAGGGGTTAAGGTAGTGGACCGCATTGTCACTCTGAGCCGAAAACTCAAACTGGAAGCCCTAACCCTTTATTCGTTTTCAGATGAGAACTGGAACCGACCTTCTGCAGAAATCAACACGCTCATGAAAATTCTGAGCTTTTATTTGAAAAAGGAACTGAAGCGAATGAAAGAAGAGAATATACGCTTCAATACCATTGGGCATATTGAGGACTTGCCCGAGGCAGTTCGAAAACTGACCCATGATTCCATGGAAGATACCCGCGGCAACACTGGCATGGTTCTTACCCTGGCTCTGAGTTACGGAGGCAGGCAGGAAATCATAGATGCGGTAAAAAAAATTGCCGAACAGGTGCGTTCGGGGCAGCTCAGACCAGAAGAAATTGACTTGCCACTGTTTGGATCGTTCCTTTCCACCTACCCGCTTCCCGATCCGGACCTGATTATCCGTACCAGCGGAGAAAGAAGGATCAGCAATTTTCTTTTGTACCAGAGCGCTTATACTGAATTATTTTACAGCAATGTGTTGTGGCCGGACTTTTCGGACGAGGATTTCCTGAACGCCATCATCGACTTCCAGGGCAGAGAGCGGCGCTTTGGAATGACGCAAGAGCAAATTGTAAAAGCCTGACCTCAAACCTTGACCATTCCTATTTTGAAACCCATACCCATTATCCTAAACATTCCGCTTCATCCAAACCTGACAGGAGCAGGCTCTTGAAACGCGTTATCAGTGGAGCCATTGCCATTCCGCTTGTATTGGGAGTTGTGTTGTATGGTTCTCCCCTTTTGTTCTTTTTTCTTGTTGCGGTGATTGTTTTGATTGCAAGTCACGAATACTTTTCCATGATTTCAAAAATGGGTGTGGAGGGTTTTCCCATCGAGGGGGGGCTATTGAGTTTCCTGCTCCTATGGGGTTTTTACCTGGGGACAAAATTTCTACTTATTTTTGCAGTCCTGCTGCCTTTAGTTTTGTTTACCACCTGGTTCTTCAGGGAAAAAAATGTGAAAGTGGCTTTGGACCCTATTGCTTATACGCTGATGGGAATCTTTTACATCGCGGGATTGGGCGGGTACTTTCTGTTGATACATAGTCTGGAAGGGGGAAGCCAAATGATCGTGTTCCTCCTGCTACTGATCTGGGCCGGTGACGCGGCGGCTTATTATGGAGGCCGGAACCTGGGAAAACATAAGCTCCTGCCTGTGATCAGCCCCAATAAAACGGTGGAAGGGGCTATCGCCAATGTACTGGGAACTCTTCTAGCTGCAGGTGTCTCCAAATTATGGTTTTTTGGGGAAATTTTGCTAATGCATTGTTTGATTGTGGCCTTTATATGCGGTATCATCGGACAGTTTGGAGATTTTTTGGAATCTCTGATAAAAAGAAATTGTCGGGTGAAAGATTCCGGCTCATTGATTCCAGGTCACGGTGGTGTTCTGGATCGTATTGACAGCCTGTTGTTTGCTGGCCCGGCTTTCTATTGTTATTACCAATTGTTCCTGGGGACATAATTAAGAGGCTCTCTAGAGAGGCTCTCTTAAACCTCCTCTTCGTTGTCAGGGTATCCGCATGAAAAAAATATCCCTTTTGGGCTCAACGGGTTCTATCGGTGTCAACACTCTGGATGTTATAGAGCGTTATCCGGAAAGTTTTCAGGTTTGCGCCCTGTCTGCCGGAAGCAATGTAGACTTGTTTGCCCGCCAGATTCGAAAATTCAAACCCGCGCTGGCGGCCCTGTTTGACTCGACGAAAATAGATGCGTTGAAAGAGCTTGTTGGCGATTTGGATGTGGAAATCGTTTCTGGTCAGGAAGGCACGGTTTCTGCCGCTTCTTTTTCTGAAGCCGACCTGGTTGTTTCCGGAGTGGTTGGAAGCGCCGGATTGCTCCCTGCCCTTTCGGCCCTCAAAGCTGGTAAAAACCTTGCACTCGCCAATAAGGAAACGCTTGTCATAGCAGGGGAACTGGTTCTTAAAGAAGCGGAACGTACTCATACCCGCATCATCCCTATTGACAGCGAACACAGCGCAATTTTCCAGGTATTAAACGGGGAAAAACCTGAGCGTATCAAGAAAATTATCCTGACTGCGTCCGGCGGACCTTTCAGAACTTTTACCCTCAAGCAGATGGAGAACGTGACGGTAAAAGAAGCACTCAATCACCCCAACTGGAGCATGGGAGCTAAAATCACCATCGACTCTTCCACCATGATGAACAAGGGCCTTGAGTATATAGAGGCTAAATGGTTGTTCGGGGTGGATACGAAGGTCGAGATCATCGTTCACGCGCAGAGTATCATTCATTCGATGATCGAGTTTGTCGACACTTCCATCATCGCGCAGTTGGGGATTCCGGATATGCGGGTTCCCATTGCTTACGCGCTGACTTATCCGGACCGGTTTGAAAGTGAACTGCCTTCTTTAGACCTGGCCTCTATGGGAAATCTGACTTTTGAGGCCCCGGACTTTGAAAGATTTCCCTGCCTGAAATTGGCCATGGATGCTATGGAAATGGGCCAGACTATGCCGGCGGTACTCAATGCCGCTAATGAAATTGCGGTGCAGGCGTTCCTCGATGAACTGATCCCCTATAAAGATATCGCAGAGATCATTCGCATGGTTATGCAAAATCACAGCCCGGTTTCCCTGCATGAATTGCAAAATGTTTTGGATGCCGACCACTGGGCCCGTGAAGAAGCCACTAAACTCATTACCGTCACCCACCACTAGCCCGGGCCAAGCGGCCGGCGGCGATTAGCAATGACTTAAACTGGTAAACATAAAGTTCTCTCGGCCTAAGGAGCTTTTCTCCCTCTTTTTAAAGAGGGGCTGGGGTGATTTACATTATGGGGTTGTTTAATATTTTTCTCTCGCAATGAATTTACCTGATATTCGTATTGGCAATGGTTACGATGTGCACCGTCTGGTTGAGGGCAGAAAACTCATCCTGGGTGGAGTCGATGTTCCGCATTCGATGGGACTGGACGGGCACTCTGATGCCGATGTTCTGGTGCATGCTTTATGCGATGCCCTGCTTGGCGCATTGGGCGCTGGAGATATCGGTAAGTATTTCCCGGACACCGATCCGAAGTGGAAGGGCGTCTCCAGCCTACACCTGCTCAAAGAAGTCGTGCGCATGTGCAAAGGTTTTAAACTTGCTAATGCCGACTCGGTGATCGTTGCACAACAACCCAAGCTGGCCCCCTATATTTCGCAAATGAAAAAGAATATTGCTTTGGCGATGGATGTCGAACCAGACCGGATTAATATCAAGGCCACCACAACAGAAAAGCTCGGTTTTGCCGGGCGGGAAGAAGGCATCTCTGCGTATGCGGTGGCCTTATTGGTAAAAAATGACAGACCCTGATCAACGCATCGTAATCACAGGGATAGGCTTGACTTCCCCCAATGGCAACAACCTGCAGGAGTTTCGTCAAAACCTGTTAAACGGGGTTTCGGGAGTGCAACACTTCGAGACCCGGTATATGGGAAAGGTCCTCGCGGGGGTCTGTGATTTTGATGAACTGAAATACCAGAAAAAAAAGGAACGCCGCCGTGGCACCCGGGCCGGGTCCGTTGCCATCTACTGCTCGCGCGAAGCTTTTGCCAATGCCGAAATTGACTTGGAAGCGATTGACCGCTCCAGGGTAGGCGTCTATCTGGGGGTGACCGAGCATGGCAATGTCGAGACCGAGAACGAGGTCTACAACATCAGCCAGTATGATTATGATGTTAAGTTCTGGTCGCACCATCATAATCCTCGTACGGTTTCCAACAACCCTGCGGGAGAAGTGACCTTGAACATGAAAATCACCGGGCCGCATTACACCATCGGCGCGGCCTGCGCGGCAGGAAATCTGGGAGTTATCCAAGGTCTGCAGATGTTGCGGCTGGGTGAGGTCGATCTCGCTTTGGCGGGAGGGGTGTCCGAGAGTATTCATACCTTCGGTATATTTGCCAGCTTTAAAAGCGAAGGCGCCCTGGCCACGCATGAAGACCCCGCTAAAGCCAGCCGGCCCTTTGATAAAAACCGTAACGGAATTGTTTGCTCAGAAGGAGGGTGCGTCTATACCCTGGAACGGCTTACTGACGCTAAAAAGCGCGGGGCGAAAATTTACGGAGAGATCGTGGGGTATTCCATGAACTCTGATGCGATTGATTTTATTCTGCCCGACCCGGGCAGGCAGGCCCAGTGCATACGTCTGGCGCTGGAGAGGGCCGGACTCGAGCCGGGCGACATCGATATCCTCAACGCGCACGCAACGGCAACGCAAATGGGAGACATCCAGGAAGCCAAGGCCCTGCGCGAAGTGTTCGGCGATAACTGCAAAGTGCGGATCAATAATACAAAAAGTTTCATCGGTCATACCATGGGTGCGGCAGGCACGCTGGAACTTTCCGGCAACCTGCCAGCATTCGATGACCTCATAGTCCACCCCACTATCAACCTGGACGATCTCGATCTGGAATGCGCCTTGAATAACCTCGTGGCTAACAAACCGGAAAAACTTCCCTCCGTAGATTACATCATGAACAATTCCTTCGGCATGTTCGGCATTAACTCTGTCCTGATAGTCCGCAGTCCCTCTGCTGGGAACTTGCAATAGCTTTTTACTGCGCCCAATAGGTCTTTAAGCTTTATGGACCATGGCAATTTGCCAGCGGAGGCTCTCCGCCCACTCCTGTGGGGGAAATCAGCAAGCACTTCTCAAGCCGACGGGGCCTCCTGATCGCCAGAGAAAGTTTTTGCCCGCTGGCCCCACGCCTAGTGGAAAATTAGGGTTGAAATCTGCCCTATCTTCTACTAAAATCAGGGTTAAAGTGGATTTCGGAGACAAGTATGACGATTAAAGATGTACGACAGGTTATTCTTAATATCCTTGCCGATATTGCCCCGGATGAGGATATCAGTTCCATTGACGACAACACAAAACTGAGGGACCAGATTGATCTGGATTCCATGGATTTTCTCGATATCGTCATGGAGCTTCGCAAGCGGTTTAACATCGAAGTGCCGGAAAAGGATTACGAGCATCTGGCAACGCTGGCCGGTTGTGTTTCTTATCTCACCCCATTATTAAAAGACCGACAGTTGGCCAGTTAGGTTTTATACCCCCTCCCTTTTTTGACCCCAAAACAGATTCAGTTAAGTCGATATACCTTTTGCTCGCAAGGTAGAGTTATTGCTTACTGGGTCCAGCGAGTTATATCTTCTTCATTAAATTTCATGCCCCGCATGGGGTATCACGCTGGCGTAGTGGTGGTATAATTTGGCTATGCGTTACGACACTATTATTATCGGCGCGGGTTTATCGGGTTTGGCCGCGGGCATTCGGTTGGCCATGTTCGATAAAAAGGTCTGCATTGTTGAAAAACATAGCGTGATTGGCGGTTTGAATTCCTTTTATGTAAGGAAAAACCGCGTATTTGATGTCGGACTCCACGCCATGACCAATTTCACTCCTAAAGGAGTCCGGTCATCGCCGCTCGGCAAGCTACTGAAACAATTGCGTTTCAGCCATGACGATTTTCGCCTGTGCCAGCAGGGTATGTCGGAAATACATTTTCCTGAGAATTCCCTGCGTTTTACCAACGATTTTGAGTTTATGCGGCAGGAGGTGGCCGAACAGTTTCCCGATCAGATTGACGGATTCAACAAGTTGGTGGAAAAGATCCTTTCTTTCGATGAGTTGAACCTTGACGATGCTGACCGTCTTTTGTCTCGGCCAGTTTTGGAGTCTTATATCAGCGATCGGGTGTTGATCGACATGCTGTTTTGCCCCTTGATGTATTATGGCAATGCGCGTGAGGGGGACATGGATTTTTATCAATTTGTCATCATGTTCAAGAGCATTTTTGTAGAAGGATTTTCCAAGCCCCAAGGTGGAATGCCTTACATCCTCAATCTCCTGGCTGATAAGTTCAAGCATCTTGGCGGTGAATTGAAGATGGGAAACGGGGTTAAAACCATCAATGCAAAGCAGGGAACGGTCGATTCGGTGACGCTTGCAAATGAGGAAGAATTAGCAACTGCAGCGGTACTTTCTTCCATGGGCTATGTGGAAACGCTTAACTGTTGCCAGCCTAAGCTTGCCGAGGCAGGTGTATGCGAGACGGGCCAGGTTTCGTTTATGGAATCCCTTTTTGTGGTGGACCGGGAGCCACGTGACCTGGGTTATGATAAGAGCATTGTCTTTTTTTCCATCCATCCACGCTTCGATTATAAAGTACCGGGCGATTTGATCGATATTTCCAGCGGTGTGTTGTGTTGCAGCAATAATTTTCAATACCCACAACCGCTTGAGGAAGGGCTGATTCGCCTGACCAATCTTGCCCATTTCGGAAAATGGGACAGCCTGCCGAGAAAGGACTATATCGCCGCCAAGAAGGAATGCCGGACCCAGGCTTTGGAGGCTTTATTTACATTTTTTCCCGATTTTCGCGATAATGTGGTATTTTTAGACTCGTTTACGCCTAAGACCATTAAAAAATATACAGGCCACATTAATGGGGCTGTTTATGGGTCTCCGCAGAAAATTAAAAATGGAAAAACCCCTGTTAAAAACCTGTATATTTGCGGGACAGATCAGGGGTTTTTAGGTATTATTGGGGCCACATTAAGCGGAATATCCATGGCCAACCTGCATATTTTACAATGACAGGCCCATCAAAAAATTCATCGTTTGAGAATCAATGAGTAAACCATCGAAAGACTGGTTAAAGGGTGTTTTGTCTGCCTACGATACGGTTGTGATTGGCAGCGGTCTGGCGGGAATGACGTCTGCCAATCTTCTGGCTAAAATGGGGCACAAGGTTTTGCTGGCAGAGCATCATTACAATATGGGGGGCCTGGCCACCTGGTTCAAACGCAAGGGCGGGCATATCATGGATATCTCCCTGCACGGGTTCCCCTGCGGGATGATCAAAACCTTGCGAAAATACTGGAGCCAGGACATTTCCAAACGGGTCATCCAGCTTAAAAATGTTCGTTTCGACAATCCACAGTTTTCCCTCAATACCACTTTCGACAAAATAGACTTCACACATATCTTACGCGAGCGTTTCGGCATCCTTAAAGAAGTGATCGATGAGTTTTTTATGACCGCCCGAAGCATGAATTTTTATGACGAAGTGGTCATGACTACCCGCGACCTTTTTGAGAAATTTTTTCCGGGCCGCACCGATGTCTGGCGGTTTCTCATGGAACCGATCACCTATGCCAATGGTTCCACCTTGGATGATCCGGCACTGACTTACGGTATTGTTTTTTCCAACTTCATGGACAAGGGAGTTTTTACCTATCAGGGTGGTACCGATCACCTGATTAAGGAAATGAAGAAGGAGCTTTTGCGAAACGGTGTGGACATTCGCACTCACTGTTTGGTCGAAAAAATTTATGTGGAAGATAAAACGGTGCAGGGGGTTCGCATCAACGGGCAGGATATTGTGTGCAAGTCCGTCCTTTCCAATTCGAATTTATTGACTACCATCGAACAACTGACAGGCGAGGAACATTTTTCTCCCGAATTTATCAAAGAGGTCAAAAAAGTTCGGCTCAATAATTCCAGTTGCCAGGTTTATATGGGAATCAAAAAAGGGGAAACCGTGCCGCATGTAGGCGACCTGCTGTTCTCGTCCGTGGCGGACGAATACTGCACGGATAAAATATTGAGCAAAGACGTTACCAGCCGCACCTTTTCGTTTTATTACCCGGAGATCCGCCCGGGAACCAATCGTTATTCCATCGTTTCTTCGACCAACGCCCGGTATCAGGACTGGGCTAACCTGAGCGAACCTCAATATAAGAAAGACAAGCATGACTTGGAGCAAAGCACTCTTGATGCGCTGGAAAAATATGTTCCTGGCATTCGCAAAAAAGTGGATCATGTGGAAGCGTCAACACCAAAAACTTTCAAGCGCTATACCCTGCACCCTTCGGGTACTTCGTTTGGAACCAAGTTTGAGGGACTTAAAATAAGCCGAGACCTTCCTAATCAGATTAATGGGTTGTTCCATGCTGGGTCGGTGGGAATTATTATGTCGGGCTGGCTGGGAGCGGCGAACTATGGAGTCATTGTCGCCAACGAAACGGATAAATTCCTCCGGCAGTTGAGCCCGAGCCTGGTGACCGCATCAGCCTGAAGTCAAATGGCCTCTTTTCGCTTTCCTGAAACTCAATAACTATGAAATTCGATTTTACCGGGCAAACGGCTCTGGTCACAGGTGGTACGCGTGGCATAGGCCGGGCCATCTCAGAGGCGTTCCTCAAAGCCGGAGCAAAAGTCATCGCTACTTATCTGGGTAATGATGGGGAAGCGGAGAACTTTAAACACGCCAATGCCGACCACGCAGACTTTCTCGACATTCATAAGTTCGATGTTTCCGATTATGTAGCGGTTGAAAAGTTTTATAAAGAAATCGAAACGAAATACGAAAACTTCCAGATCCTTGTTGTCAGTTCAGGCATTCGTTCCGATTCCATTGTTGGCATGATGAAGGCAGAGGACTGGAACCGGGTCATCAACACCAACCTGACAGGAACTTTCAATTTGTGCAAGCTGGCAGTACAGTCCATGATGCGCCAGAGATATGGAAGGATCATCACTTTAACCTCTCCCATTGGCAAGTTCGGGTTTGCGGGCCAAGCCAATTACGCCGCGTCAAAAGCGGGTCAGGTGGCATTCACACGATCCCTCTCCAAGGAAGTAGCGAGCCGTAAGATAACCGTTAATTGTGTTTCGCCAGGTTTCATCGATACCGGTTTTATTGGCGATCTGCCGGAAGAACAGAAAAAATTCTATAAAGACCAGATTCCCCTGAAACGCTTTGGAACCCCGGAGGATGTAACCTGCCCGGTGCTGTTTCTTGCGTCAAAAGAATCTTCTTACATCACAGGTTCGGTGTTAGAGGTAACCGGGGGACTATAGGATGTCACAGGACTTTCTTCAATACATTCCCCATCGTCCGCCTTTTCTGTTTATCGACCGGGTGCTTGAAGAAAGCGACGATACTATCAAGGCGGAAAAAAAGATCGATCCGAAAGAACCGTTTTTTGAGGGGCATTATCCTGGAAGACCGATCATGCCGGGAGTGTTGATCTTTGAATCCATTTTTCAGGCCGGTGCAATCATGATGGGGAAACGTATGGCCAACGAAGGCAAGATCCCGGTTCTCACCCGGGTCAATAACATTAAACTCAAGCATGCTGTTCATCCGGGAGATACGATGCAGATTGAGGTGAAGCTCAAAGATTTGGTCAGTACCGCCGCATACATGACGGGCAAGGCCACCGTCAACGGTAAAACTGCAGTCACCCTGGAGTTCTCCGCCATGCTGGTTGAGGAGACAAAATAGCGGAGACCGGCGAGCCGCCGGTGGCAATAGGGCGGTGACGCTGACGCGACCGCCAAGGGCGTGAGGCCAGTGGTCGTGATATTCTGCATTGGCCTTCATGCCCGGTAACGGCTTTATAAGGTGAACAAAAAATGAGTTTTCTCGATCTTGAAAACAAAAGCTTCTTAGTGACCGGAGTAGCAAACAGGAAAAGTGTTGCCTGGCATATTGCGAAAGTGTTGGAAGAAGAGGGTGCGAAGGTTATATATAGTGTCCGCTCCGAAGACCGTAAAAAGTCACTGGAAAAGCTTCTGGCAGGTAAGTCGGTCTTCGTCTGTGATGTAGAGAAACAGGAAGATATTGAACGTTTAAAGATCCAGGTGACGCAACACAGTAAGGTCCTGCACGGGCTCGTCCACTCCATAGCTTTTGCAAATTATTCTCAGGGCTTGAAACCCTTTCATGAAACGCCGAAAAAGGATTTTCTTCAGTCCGTCGATATCAGTTGTTATTCCCTGATCAGTCTCGCCAACGTTTTTAAGGACTTCTTCGATCAACAGGCCTCTGTTGTTACAGTATCGATCTCCACTACACGGATGGCGGCGGAAAATTACGGATACATGGCTCCGGCGAAGGCAGCGCTTGATTCCACTCTCTGTTTCCTGGCAAAATCGTTCAGCGCATTTTCACAAGTCCGGTTCAACTCCATCAATCCAGGCCTGCTCAAGACATCGGCCTCGGCGGGCATACCCGGCTATATCGATTCCTACCTGCATGCCGAAAAGGCAACATTGAGGAAAAAAGGTCTGACCACTCAGGAGGCGGCCAATGCAGCGGTATTTTTGTTGAGCAAACGCGCAAGTGGCATCAATGCCCAGGGTTTGGTTCTTGATGCCGGAATGTCCATCAACTATTTTGATCAGGAATTGACCACTAGGCGTGGGGCCAACGAACAATAGCTTTGTTTGGCTGGCAACGATGCTCTCGGTTTGAAGAGTTCTTGTACCCTTCCAAGGGCATGAAGGCAAATGAAAAGGACATCACGCTGGCGGCGGTTCGCCGGTTAGAATTGTTTGAGGAAGCGCA
>Ga0208879_1003388_pt1 | contig 13121 bp, 9 predicted proteins | sample Knorr_S15_td_Bot_FD_185605 | JGI IMG/M metagenome (GOLD analysis project Ga0208879, IMG submission 185605) | Marine microbial communities from Southern Atlantic Ocean transect - Knorr_S15_td_Bottom_ad_5009_LV_A (SPAdes) (version 2) | ecosystem: Environmental > Aquatic > Marine > Oceanic | place...
GTCGCAGTGGGGAAGAAGTCAGTAACATTGTTGAGACCATGCAGGAGATTAGCGCCAGTTCTCATCAAGTCGCTGACATTATCACCCTGATCGACAATATCGCTTTCCAAACCAATATCTTAGCGCTTAACGCTTCTGTAGAGGCGGCGCGTGCGGGCGAGCATGGCAAGGGCTTTGCCGTGGTAGCACAAGAAGTTCGCAGCCTTGCCAGCCGCAGTGCCAATGCTGCCAAAGAGATTCGTACGCTGATTGATGCGTCGCTCGGTAAAGTAGACGCTGGCACACATCGCGTGAATCAGGCGGGCCAAACCATGCAGGATCTCGTCGCGGCGGTACAGCGCGTTAGCGACATCATGGATGAGATTGCCTCCGCTTCAGAAGAGCAGAGCAACGGTATTGGCCAAGTTAACCAAGCGGTTGCGCAAATGGATCAAGTCGTTCAGCAGAATGCTCAGCTGGTGCAGCAAGCCGCGCGGAGCGCCAATGAGCTAGAGAGCGAGGCAGCACGCCTGCGTGAAGCCGTGGAACGGTTCCGTGTAGCAGGTGGTGGGCAGCCCGACACACAAAAACGTGTCATCAGCGCCCCTTCGCACTCGCCAACGACAACGCAGCGCCTACCGGCCACTAAAACACAAGCGCTGACCGAAGAGTGGGAAGAGTTCTAACTCAGCGCTCTCTGCTCTGGCCATGGAATGAACCAAGCTATTACCGCGTTAAAACATAAACAATAACATAAACAATGAGGCAGCATGATGCGTAATAACCAGCCAGTGACTCAACGGGAAGTTGAGCTTAAACAAGACGATTTTCTCGTTTCGCGTACTGATCTAAAAGGGCGTATAACCTACGCAAATCCAGCATTTATCGAGATTAGCGGCTATCAGCATGAAGAGCTGATAGGAGCGCCTCATAACCTAATACGTCATCCAGACATGCCGTCGCCTGCGTTTGAGAACCTCTGGAAAACCGTTCAGGCGGGGGAGACATGGCGAGGGCTGGTGAAAAATCGCTGTAAGAATGGAGACCACTACTGGGTAGACGCCAGCGTCACACCGATTGTAGAGAACGACCAAGTAATTGGTTACACCTCTGTGCGGGTGCAAGCGACCCGCAAGGCGATTGCTCAGGCTGAACAGCGTTATGCAGAGATACGAGAAGGGCGCAATAAGCGCCTCTACTTGGATAAAGGGCGCGTGCGCCAAAAGGGCTTGTTACAGCGCATTAAGCGCATTCGTCTCGACACAATACGTGCCAAATTAGTTGGCATGGTGGTCGTGGCAGGGGCCCTGCTAGTAGCGAGCGGTGGCGTGGGGCTTTATGGCCTTAATGTGGCAGGCGAACGATTGGGTGAGCTAAATAACGATGGCTTAAGGGATGTTATTCGCCTTCAGCAAATTGATCAAACGATTGCGCAAACACGTCAGGCGCTGATTGAGCCTGAGCGCATGGAGCTGATTAACCAGCGTTTCGAGATGGGGGAGGCGATAGAGGGAAGTGCTACACAAATCGTTGATATCTGGCAGGCATACTTCAGTCGCGATGTGAATACGACGCCGTTGGCCACTTCGTTCAACGAGCGGCTACAAGCTTTTTTGTCTGAAGGCATGAACCAAGCGGCTAGCGTGCTACAGGCTGAAGAGACTTACCAAGCGTTCACCGGCCTGGATGCTGTTATCAGTGTGATGAACGAGGAGGGGCGGGAGCTATCCGCTATGGTCAATCAACTGATCGCTCAAAAGCAGGAAGCTGCGGAGGCAATGGCAGCAGAGGCCGAGCGTGGTCAAACCGCCATGCTTAGCGTACAAGCTGGTGTATTAGGCGCAGGACTATTGTTACTGGTACTGATTAGTGTCCTAACGCTGCGCTCTATTATTACGCCACTGAAGCGCGCGTCACGTTTTACGTTGCAAATCGCAGGCGGCAATTTAGCGGCACATGTACCGCCCAAACGCCGTGATGAAATTGGTCAGTTGATGGACTCTCTCAACACCATGCGTAAAAGCCTGAGCAACATCATTAGTGATGTAAAAAGTGGCATTGACGTAGTCACCCCAGCAGCTAAAGACATTGCCAGTGGCAACGAAGCGCTCTCCACGCGAACTGAACAGCAGGCAGCTTCGCTTCAGCAAACGGCCTCCAGTATGGAAGAAATGACTACTACAGTTAGACAGAACAGTGATAACGCTCAAGAAGCGCGTCGACTGGCCGATAATAATGCAACAAGGGTTACACAAACCGGGGAATTGATGACACAACTGGTCGCTAATATGCAGCGGATAACACAAAGCTCGCAGAAAATGACCGACATTATCAACGTCATCGATTCGATTGCGTTTCAGACCAATATCTTGGCTCTGAATGCCTCGGTGGAAGCCGCCAGGGCGGGAGAGCATGGTCGTGGCTTCGCTGTGGTGGCCGAAGAGGTGCGTAAGCTTGCTGGGCGTAGTGCTGGAGCAGCGCAGGAAATTCGCACACTTATTGACGATTCGAGCCAGGAAGTGAGCGTAGGCGCTGGCTTAGTCGAAAAAGCTGAGGCAGCGATTAGTGAGGTTGCCGAAGCCGCACGCAGCGTTACTCATATTATGCACGACATCTCGGCGGCTTCTGCGGAACAAAGCAGCGGTATTACGGAAGTCAACCAAGCCGTTGCGGAAATGGATCAAGCAACACAGCAAAATGCTCTGCGCGTTCAAGAAACTGCACGGGCAGCTGTTGCCCTAGAGCAACAAGCAGGACTGTTGTCGCTTTCCGTTGAAGCGTTTCGACTTAACCAAAGCCCGCTAGCGGCCACTGGCTTGCAGCCGCCTGTGACCGCAACTCCAAAGGCAAACGTGTTGCCAGCGGGGTCTGCACATAACAGCAGTGCCACATCGCCTGTGCCGACTAAGAAACGGCAAATGGCCTCTGTAGAGGAGTGGGAAGAGTTTTGACAGACCAACGCGAACGGGGTAGCGACGCAGGCCAATGGGCGTCCAGTGGACAGATCGAACGCGATCTGGTGCTGACCGATGCTGATTTTGCGCGCATTCGAGAGCTGATTTACCAGCGCGCTGGTATTGTATTAGCTGAGCATAAGCGCGAAATGGTCTATAGCCGCTTAGCTAAGCGGCTGCGCCATCATGGCATGACGCGCTTTACTGACTACCTGTCGCGGCTGGAGCGTCAACCCGACGCGAAAGAGTGGGAGGCGTTTACCAACGCCTTGACTACCAATCTAACTGCTTTCTTTCGTGAATCGCATCACTTCCCATTATTGGCGGAACATATTAGGCATAAGCAAGATCCGGTAACGATCTGGTGTTCAGCCGCTTCGACAGGGGAAGAGCCCTACTCGATTGCCATGACGCTGCTAGAGACACTTGGCGCGAAAGCCTCCCAAGCCAAAGTGATTGCTACCGACATTGATACCGATGCACTGGCGAAAGCACGTAAGGGGATTTATCCCCAGGAGCAAGTGCGCAAACTGGACGAAGCGCGAGTGAAGCGGTTCTTTCAAAAAGGTACCGGCAATCACATCGGGCTTGCCCGCGTGCGCCCAGAAGTCTCGGCACTTGTTGAGTTTATGCCACTGAACTTGCTGGCCCCTCAGTGGCCTATCAAAGGCCCTTTTGATGCAATATTTTGTCGTAATGTCATGATTTATTTCGACAAAGAGACGCAAGCTAAGATTTTGAAGCGGTTTGCGCCGCTGATGAAACAGGATGGTCTGCTATTTGCGGGACACTCCGAAAACTTCTCGTATATCAGCGATGCGTTTAAGTTGCGCGGGCAAACGGTTTATACCCTCGCGAATAAGTGAACAATAGACGTGAGCTAAGCTCCGGCGAGGGCGTTTGCCAGCAGGGAGTGATGCCGCGGTGGATACCGTAAGAGGAGGCGTGCTTTGAGCGCTGCCAAGATCAAAGTGTTGTGCGTCGATGACTCGGCGCTGATTCGTGATTTGCTGACCGAAATCATTAACTCACAGCCAGACATGGAAGTTGTCGCCGTTGCGCCTGACCCCATCGCTGCCCGAGATCTGATCAAGCAGCATAACCCAGATGTACTGACGCTTGATGTCGAGATGCCGAGGATGGACGGCCTCGATTTTCTTGAGCGGCTGATGCGATTGCGCCCTATGCCGGTGCTGATGGTGTCGTCGCTAACCCAAAGCGGCTCTGAAATTACCCTGCGCGCCCTGGAGCTCGGTGCGCTGGATTTTGTAGCGAAGCCAAGCCTGGGTATTCGCAGCGGTATGATGGAGTATGCTAACGAAATTGCTGAAAAATTGCGTGCTGCAGCTCGTTCGCGTCCGCGTCAGGCACGCCATAAAAACACGCCGCCGCCCACTCGGCTTAAAGCACCCATGATATCCAGCGAGAAGCTCATTATTATTGGTGCTTCTACTGGCGGCACTGAAGCAATCCGTGCCGTATTAGAACCTTTACCTGCCAATGCGCCTGCCATTTTAATTACCCAGCATATGCCCGGTGGCTTCACGCGCTCTTTTGCAGAACGCCTGGATCGACTGTGTAGTATTACCGTGAAGGAAGCCACGGACGGTGAGCGGGTTCTGCCAGGCCATGCCTATATTGCCCCTGGCGACCAGCACTTAGAGCTTGCCCGCAGTGGCGCCAACTACGTAGCCCGCCTAAATGATGGACCGCCGGTTAACCGCCATCGCCCCTCGGTAGATGTGTTGTTTCACTCTGCTTCTAAGCATGCTGGCAAAAACGCCATCGGCGTCATTCTGACCGGTATGGGGAAAGATGGCGCGGCAGGCCTATTAGAAATGCGTCAAGCAGGTGCGCCGACGATCGCACAAAATGAAGAGACCTGTGTGGTTTTTGGTATGCCGCGAGAGGCGATTGCCGTTGGGGGAGCAGTCGAGGTCGTTGCACTCGACGATATACCGTCGCGTCTTATGGCGCTGGTTGCTGCTTCAGGGCGCGCGCAGCGCGTTTAAGTACCAAGAAATGTCAAACCCTTCTTGGTTCATGCATTAATAAGGGGAGCCATAACAATGACGCGTTTACTGCGCAATTTAAGTATTCATTCGACCGTGGTAACGGCGCTAACCTGCCTCGTCACGCTGATGTTGGTTGTGGGTGGGCTTGGCGTCGTGGCTGACCGTAATGCTCAGAGTAACTTAGCGACGCTGAATCTTATTGGAAATGAACAGCTTAACGAGCTGAACCGCGCCGACTCTCTACTCAACCAAGCCATGCTAGCCATGGAGACTGCCTCTAATTTACTGATGGTGGGGCAGACTCGCCAATCTAATGAGCAGGTAGAGGTGGCGGCAAATCGTATCGAACGGGCCGAGCGTCGCTTTGAGAAGTATCAGGCCGCGCCGCGTACAGCACGGGATGAAGTTTTGGGAAGCGCTGTCGATGAAAACTTCCGCGCTGTGCTTGATCTGGTAAAGCAGCAACACGCTAGCTTTGAGTTCATGGATATCAATACGTTTAACCAGCTACGAGGCGAACTGGCCGAGCCACTAAACGCACTCTCCGAAAGTATTGATGCCTTCGTCGATTATGGTTTTGGGCGTGTTGATACAATCCGTGTGGATGCTGAGTCTCAGGGAGAGCTGTTTACCTTAATCAACGCGCTAGCGGTAGGCCTTGCGCTGATAGTGACGCTGGCCATTTATATCGGTTTACGCCGCACAGTCATTGCGCCACTTAACAATGCCGTTCAGCGGCTTGATCGCATTGCCGAGGCAGACTTAACGCAGCCGCTGCCAGAGGCCGGTAAAAACGAAATTGGCCGTTTATTTTCGGCTATGGCCACCATGCAGCAAAACCTTAGCGCAACGGTGGCACGGGTGCGCGAGGGGAGTCGAGAGATTCACCACGGCACCCGAGAAATCGCCAGCGGCAACGCTGATCTTTCATCGCGTACTGAGCAGCAGGCAGCGTCCATTGAGCAAACGGCGGCCAGTATGGAGCAGATGACAGCCACCGTGAAACAGAATGCTGACAACGCTCGACAGGCCAGTACGCTAGCCGCTGATGCTTCCACCACAGCAGAACGGGGTGGCCAAGTCGTTGAACAAGTGGTGCAAACCATGCACGGTATCTCCACCAGCTCTCAAAAAGTGGCAGATATCACTAATGTGATCGATTCCATCGCGTTTCAGACCAATATTCTGGCACTGAATGCTTCGGTTGAGGCAGCACGGGCTGGCGAGCAGGGGCGCGGGTTTGCGGTGGTGGCCGGGGAAGTGCGTAACCTCGCTAGCCGCAGTGCGGATGCGGCAAAAGAGATTAAAACGCTGATTGAGGCGTCTGTTAGTCAGATCAACCAGGGTTCATCTCTGGTAGAAAAGGCGGGCCAGACAATGACGGAAGTCGTCACCGCGGTGCGCCGGGTTACAGATATCATGGATGAGATTTCAGCGGCGTCCCAAGAGCAGAGCGACGGTATTGAGCAGGTGAGTCAGGCAGTGGGGCAAATGGACCAGGTGACTCAGCAAAATGCCGCGTTAGTCCAGCAGGCAACCGCAGCGGCCGCTTCACTAGAAGAGCAAGCAAATCGCTTAGAAGAGGCGGTCGCGGTCTTTCAGGTGCTAAGTGCTCAGCAGGCATCACATGCGTTACCTACGCGTGTATCAGCATCGCACACGTCGGTTCCTAAGGCGTCTGCTGCTCAGTCAACGGCTTTACCGCCGAATCGTCGAGCAACTGCCCAGCAGCACCACGAAGAGTGGGAAGAATTTTAACCCTGACTGAATTCCCAGTCACCCTATAGATGTCGTTATTGAGAGGATGACCAATGGCTGATAAGAACATGAGTTTCTTGGTAGTAGACGATTTTCCCACTATGCGCCGGATCGTACGTAGCCTGCTGAAAGAGCTGGGCTTCACTAATGTTGAAGAAGCCGAAGATGGTCAAGATGCGCTTAATAAATTGCGCGCGGGCAATTTTGAGTTTGTGGTTTCCGACTGGAACATGCCCAACCTAGATGGCCTGGAAATGCTGAAAGAGATTCGCCAGGACAATGCGCTAAAAGACTTGCCAGTACTGATGGTAACGGCCGAAGCAAAGAAAGAGAATATTATTGCTGCCGCACAAGCGGGTGCCAATGGTTATGTCGTCAAACCGTTCACTGCCGCGACCCTAGAAGAGAAGCTGAATAAAATCTTCGAGAAAATGGGTAAATGACGCAGCTGAGCCAAGGCGCTCGGTTAACGAGGAGACAACACAATGAGTCAGAATGAGCAGGGTGGTTCTGCCCAACTGTCTGAAGAAGCCGCAGAAGACCTTATCTTTCGTATTGGTAAGCTTACCCGCATGCTGCGTGACAATATGCGCGAGTTGGGCTTAGACAAAGAGATTGAAAAGGCCGCTGAAGCGATCCCCGACGCCCGTGACCGGCTGCACTACGTGGCGACGATGACCGAGCAGGCTGCAGACAGGGCGTTGAACGCCATTGATCGTGCGCAGCCGCTGCAAGATCAGCTCTCTGAGCGTGCGGAAGCACTCGACAAGCGTTGGGCCGAGTGGTTCGAAGCACCAAAAGAGCTAGACGACGCAAAGGTGTTGGTAAAAGAGACGCGCACCTACCTGAGCGACGTGCCAGAAATTACCTCAGCGACCAACAAGGAGCTGATGGACATTATGATGGCACAGGATTTCCAGGATCTTACCGGTCAAGTCATCAAGAAAATGATGGATGTGATCCGTGAGATCGAACATCAGCTGGTACAGGTACTCATCGACAATGTTCCCGGTGTTGAAGCTCGTGAAACGATGCAGCGCAAGGCCGAAGATCAGTGGAAAAATGAGAAAGCTCGCCGCAATGAAGATCTTCTTAATGGGCCGCAGGTGAAAGGGAACGCCCCTGATATCGTTACCGGCCAGGATCAGGTAGACGACTTATTGGACGAATTAGGCTTTTAATGCTGGGTTATTAGCTCATTGTAAGCCGCTGCATCTGGCAAAATAGGTAGACTGTTCAGCCGTCCTTTAGGGCGGCTGAGTTTATGGTATGCCTTATTTTGGTCAACTGGCCACTCGTCAGCCGGATAACAGCATGGCAGATAACGACAGCGATCAGGAAAAAACCGAAGAGGCCACGCCCAGGCGATTAGATAAAGCCCGCGAAGAGGGTCAGGTGCCTCGATCCCGCGAACTAACTACCTTCATGATGCTGCTGGGTGGGGTGATGGGGTTGTGGGGTATGGGGCAAATGCTCTATGACCAGCTTGGGATGGTGATGGAGCAGGCGTTTTTATTTGAGCGCCGCCATGCCATGGAAAGCACGCCTATGTTGGTGAATGCGCTGGATCTTGGCCAGCGAACCCTCATCGCTATGCTTCCCTTATTTTTACTGCTCACGGTGATTGCACTGGTTGCACCGGCACTGCTAGGTGGCTGGTTAATCTCTTCAAAATCGTTGCAGCCTAAATTTTCAAAATTAAACCCAGTGAAAGGGTTAAAAAGGATATTTTCTGCTCAGGCCCTTGCTGAGCTGGCTAAGGCGATTGCTAAGTCCATCTTGGTGGGCGGTGTGGCAGCTGGCTTTTTATATTTTAATATTGGCAAATTTATGGGGCTAATGGACCAGCCCGTGCAGCAGGGACTGGTCAGTGCGCTGAATATGGCAGCGCTGGTGGCGGGCCTCATCGTCCTGTCACTGATCGTGGTTATTCTCATTGATGTCCCATTTCAGCTGTGGAATAACGCCAAACAGCTGCGTATGACCAAAGAAGAGGTGAAGCAAGAGCATAAAGACTCTGAGGGCGACCCCCATGTGAAGGGCCGTATTCGCCAGCAGCAGCAGGCCATGGCCCGCGGGCGCATGATGAGCAAAGTACCTGAAGCTGATGTCATTATTACCAACCCAACCCACTATGCAGTGGCGCTGGTTTACCAGGAGGGGCGTATGGGGGCTCCTCGGTTGGTGGCCAAAGGGGCCGATGCTGTTGCCGCTCGAATCCGTGAGATTGGCGAGGAAGCAGGTGTTCCGCGCTTGGAGGCAGCACCTCTGGCGCGCGCCCTGTATCATCATGTCGACTTAGAAGCTGAAGTGCCCGCCGAACTGTACACTGCCGTGGCCGAAGTGATGGCCTGGGCCTACCGCCTGAAACATGTTGCACAACAAGGAGGCGAGGTGCCCCCCACACCCGATAATTTACCGGTACCCCCGGAAATGGATAGTCCCGGCCGTCGTGCCGATGGCAATGAGGCGCAACCATGAAAGGCTTAAGCCAGTTGATCAATCAGCGTAACTGGATGAACGATGTGAGCATGAAGCTGCTCGCCGGTCCGCTGCTGATTTTAATGATTCTGGGCATGATGATTCTGCCCCTTCCGCCGTTCGCGCTGGATCTGCTGTTCACTTTCAATATTGCGCTATCGATTATGGTGTTGTTGGTCAGCATGTTCGCCGAGAAGCCGCTGGACTTTGCCGCGTTTCCGGCCGTGCTGCTGTTTACCACGTTGCTGCGTCTTTCGCTGAACGTCGCCTCGACCCGTGTGGTATTGATGGAAGGCCACGAAGGCGGCGATGCGGCGGGCAAGGTCATTGAGGCCTTCGGCACCTTCCTGGTAGGCGGTAATTTCGCGGTAGGCTTGGTCGTGTTCCTCATCCTGGTGATTATCAACTTTATGGTAATCACCAAGGGCGTATTGCCGAGGTAGGGGCCCGCTTCGTGCTTGACGCTATGCCCGGCAAGCAGATGGCGATTGATGCCGACCTGAACGCTGGCCTGATTGGTGAGGACGAAGCGAAAAAGCGCCGTGCCGAGGTTGCCCAGGAAGCGGATTTTTATGGCTCAATGGACGGTGCCAGTAAATTCGTCCGCGGTGATGCCGTGGCAGGCCTGGTTATCATGGTGGTTAATATTATCGGCGGCCTACTGATTGGTATGATGCAACACGACCTGGGGTTTGCCGATGCCGCCCGCACGTATACGCTGCTAACGATTGGTGATGGCCTCGTCGCCCAGATTCCAGCGCTGGTGATCTCCACGGCGGCGGGCGTGACCGTGTCACGGGTAAATACCGAGCAGGACGTTGGTCAGCAGATGATCAGCCAGCTGTTTGTAAACCCCCAGGTGATGATTCTGGCAGCCATGGTAATGGGCCTGCTAGGCCTTGTTCCCGGTATGCCCAACCTCGTTTTCCTTATTTTCACGGCGCTGCTGGGCGGCCTAGCCTGGTATCTAATGCGTAGAAAAGAGCAGACCTTGGTTAAGGAAGAGATCTCTGCAGCACCACCGCCCATCCAGGAAACACCTGAAGCCAGTTGGGAAGATGTTCAACTGGTAGACATGCTTGGTTTAGAAGTGGGGCATCGCTTGATCCCCTTGGTGGATTCCCGGCAGAAGGGTGAACTGCTGGACCGTATTAAAAGCGTACGCAAGAAGTTTGCCCAGGAAGTGGGCTTCCTGCCGCCCGTGGTGCACATTCGCGATAACTTAGAACTACCACCCAATACCTATGTGCTCTCCATGAAGGGAGCGGAAATTGGCCGCGCTGAGGCGCAGGCCGGTAAATGGCTAGCCATTGATCCTGGTCAGGTCTCGGGGGAGCTTCAGGGTACACCGACCCAAGACCCTGCCTTTGGCTTGCCAGCAGTATGGATTGACGCTAACCAACGGGAGCATGCTCAGGTATACGGGTACACGGTCGTGGATGCCAGTACGGTCATCGCCACGCACCTTAACCATCTGCTGCACCGCCACTCGCCTGAACTGCTGGGCCGCCAGGAGGTTCAAAAGCTGCTGGACAAGTTGGGCGAAGATCAAAAATCGCTGGTCGAAGAAGTAGTGCCGAAGTCCATCTCCCTCACCGTGCTGCAGCGCATTTTGCAGAACCTACTGGATGAGGATGTCTCGATTCGTGATATGCGTACCGTGCTGGACACCTTGGCAGAGCATGCGGGTCAGCAGAAAGATCCCAACGAGCTAACGGCTCTGGTGCGTATTGCGCTGGGCAGGGCCATTACCCAGCAGTGGTTCGCGGGCCAAGATACGCTGCATGTGATGGGGCTGGATGCGCAGTTAGAGCAAGTCTTGTTGCAAGCAATGAACGGCAATGGTGCGATGGAGCCAGGGCTGGCGGATACCTTGATGAATCAAGCGCAGCAAGCGTTAGAGAAACATGAAGGCAGTGGTGAAGCGCCTGTGCTGGTGGTTCAGCACTCGCTACGGGCCGTGTTGTCGCGCTTCCTGCGCCGCCGCATGCGCCACTTAGTGGTGATGTCTCAAGCGGAAATTCCCGACGACCGCACCCTGCGCGTTACCACGCTGGTGGGTGGTCGCTAATGGCCACACTTCGAGCGGTAATAGCCTTTTACGTTTTGGCAACAGGTGAAACATGAGCGTTAGACGTTTTGTCGGAGCAAATAGCCGCGACGTAATGCGCCAAGTGCGCGAAGTGTTAGGTGATGATGCACTTATTGTCGCCAACCGTCGCACCGAAGGCGGCGTTGAAATTCTCGCCATGGCGGATGACGCCGTTGACCAGTTCGACCCGTCGCCGACGACGCCAGCGGAGGAGCCGAAGGCTAGCCCCGCGCCAGCGCCTGTCTTTTCACTGCCAAAGCAACCAGACCCCCTAGAGGCGATGAGTGAGCGTCTGCTTCGGGAAATGCAAGATATGCGCGAACTACTGGCCCGCCGCCAGCCGTTGCCAACGACTCAAAGCGGTGCAGACACCGCCTACGAGCACCTACGGCAGTTGATGGCCCGGGTTGGCTTCAGTACAGAGCTGAGCGAAGAGGTGCTGGAAGCATTGCCAGATGAGTTGAGCGCGCTCGAGGCTACTAACGACGCGCCGCTTAACTGGCTGCGTGAGCAGTTAATGGCACGGCTTAACGTGCTGCAGCACGAAGAGAGCTTCTTTGATCAAACGGGCATCGTCGCATTGGTTGGCCCCACTGGGGTGGGTAAAACGACCACTACTGCGAAGCTTGCGGCACGCTTTGTGATGCGCCACGGCACTCGCCCAGTGGCGCTAGTGACCACCGATAGCTTCCGTATCGGCGCTCATGAGCAGCTGCGCATTTATGCACGGCTCTTGGATACGCCCATGTATGCCCTAGACGCTGAACAGCCGATTGATGAATTGGTTGGTCGGCTACAAGGTAAGCAGTGGGTGATTATTGATACCGTGGGGATGAGCCAGCGGGATCAGCGGGTGATTGAACAGATCGCCCATTTACAGGGTGGGAAGTCCACCGTGCGTCTGGTGCTGTTGCTCAACGCCGCCAGTCAGCCGGAAACGCTAGAAGAAGTCGTATTGCGCTACCGCCAAGCGGCGAGAGCTGCAGGTGCCGAGTTAGACGACTGTATCATCACGAAGCAAGACGAAGCTGGGCGGCTTGCGCCGGTATTAGACATCGTCATGCGCCACGGTATGAGGGTGCTGTTTGGCTCCTATGGCCAGCAGGTGCCAGAAGATATGGTGGTCGCGACACCACCCGCACTGATTGATCAAGCACTGTCGGCCAACGTTTCGAGTAGCGCGCGTGCTGAAACAGCCCCACTCAGCTTGCCACGCTGGTCGCGGGATGTGTTAGGGCAGGGGCGCAGGCTCTCCTCGGTGTTAACCCGCTTGCGTCAGCGTGTCGTCGATTTTCACCGCTTGGAAGCCGCCTGGGACATCGCAGCGCTGCCGGGGGTGATACAAGACCAGCGCCTAGATGAGCTGTTAGCCGGAGCCTCCACCACTCGTGACGCGTTAGGGGTGGTTTGGTCGCCCCGCCGCAACGAGCGAGGTTGTGACTGGTCGATGCCAGATGTTGCCTTGAATGAGCAAGGTGCTTGGCTGGCACTGACTCGCCTTCAGCACCGTCAGCTAGCGGGCTGGCAGCCACGTTTGGTGCGTTGTGCAGGAGATGTTGCGGTTCATCTGCTGCCTACCCTGCCAGACGCTGAGGCGCTGGCTTGGCTAAACGCTCAGCATCTGACGTGGGTCAGCATGGTGCCCGCGAGCCAGCGGGTATACTGCCAGGGCGAGCGCTATACCCTGCGTTCCCTGTTCCAAGAAAGCACCTTAACCCATAGCGTGGGCATCCGTTTCCGCGGGCAAAGCATGCAGCTTTCCAGCGCCTATGTTGAAGCGCAGGACGTATCAGGTAACCCCGTATTGGCGTGGGTCGGTGAGGTAAGCGACCCTGAAAGCAC
>Ga0208879_1003392_pt1 | contig 13114 bp, 6 predicted proteins | sample Knorr_S15_td_Bot_FD_185605 | JGI IMG/M metagenome (GOLD analysis project Ga0208879, IMG submission 185605) | Marine microbial communities from Southern Atlantic Ocean transect - Knorr_S15_td_Bottom_ad_5009_LV_A (SPAdes) (version 2) | ecosystem: Environmental > Aquatic > Marine > Oceanic | place...
GGCGGTCTCAGTGAACCCATGGGCGGAAACCTCAGCATCGGCCAGCGCCGTGCCGACCACATCCGTCACCCGGATGTTGGACTCGGTGAACTGCTCCTCGACACTCACAGCCAGATCTGGAGAACCTGTGGAACCCCACAGCAGCGTGCCGTCGCCGAAGCCATCGTAAGCACCCGAGGAGGTAAGGCCCGGCATGTCGCGGATCACTGCGCTCGCATCATTGGCCAACTCGATGCCATAGGAGCGATGGGGGAAATCCACGGTCCATTCCGAAAGATGAACGTCGCCATCGACCAGGTCAATCCCGACATCCGAAGAAGAGGTCGAAAGGCTGTCAAGTGAGACCGAGCCGCCATCAGCGATCACAAGCCCGGCGCCAGAGTCGCGGCCGCCTCCGCCCGCGGATAGAGAATCTCCATGAAGCGTGCACTGCGCCATGCAGCGCACGCCCTCATTGAAGCCGGTGATCGTCACATCATCCAGCTCGACATCGGCCCACACGATGTCCAGGCCCACAGAGGTGGTGTCGGAGGCAGAGAATTGTCGGCTGATCGTCACATTGTCGAATTCATGCGATCCAGACAGCAATCTCAATCCCTGAGAATCTGTGGTGAACATCGAATCCTCCACATCGAGGTCCCAACCCGATATGATGCCGAGTTCATCGGACGACTGCAGGTCTGAATCAATGATTGTGAGCTCGCCGGAACCGACGGCATCGAAAGCGGCTCCACCAGTCAGGGTGGTGCCATCGAGAATCACCTCGCCGCCACCACGCAACAGCATCGGTTCCGATCCTTCAAGTGCAATGTCTCCGAATCGCAATGTGCCATCGATCTGTGCATCGACCAGGCGCGTTGACTCGATGCTTCCATGAAGGATCTCGATGTCTTGAACCGTCCCGATGATTCCGTTGGTCAGGCTCGCAGTATCATCGCCCATCGAAGCGGAATGGATGATCAACCCCGAACCATCGGTGGAGGATACCAGTGTGCCAGATGCTTCATGAATCTCCAGATTGTCGATCTCGGCATCGACGGTTCCCGTCACACTGATCACCGTGGTCACGGAATATGCCGATGTATTGCCACGGAAGGTGGAACCGGCTTCCAGCACCAGTGCTGTGCCGCAGTCCATGCAGAGTGTACCATCAATCCTCAGATCCCCGCTCGGTCCGACGATGACAGCCGCCCCACTTGAGATCGCATCGATGTGAGCCATCTGAGTGGTTCCGTCGACTCTGAGGCAGGCTGTGCCCGCCCGGGTGCACATCAGATCTGTACCTGAAGATGGGCCGTCTGAGCCATCGACATCACCGATCGCCCAGACGCCGATGATGACATCCTCAAAGGTCGAGGTGTCGATTGTGAGTTGTCCACCGGCTTCGACCTTGAAGCCGCCACGCGCATCAGACAGTTCCAGAGATGTGACCTGTCCCATTCCCCCATTGACAATCTGGAATCCTTCCCAGCGCGCTTGGATGGAGGTGAGTTCGAGGTAGGATCCGTTGATGATGACGGGTTCTGAAACAGTCCCATCGATGTCGAGGTCGCCCTCGATTCGGATGGTGATGTCCTCGGTGATGTTGATGTTGGTGCCAGCTGCGATCGTCAGGGTCGCGCCTGAGGCGATCGTGATGTCCTCGTCGAGGGTCATGTTGCCAGACCAGGCCACATCGGTGGTGTGGACGATGACCTCGTGTGCGGGGGTGCGCAGCGCCTCTGGCGCTGCTGCGAGCAGCGGCGCGATCAGGAGACTCATCAGGATGAGGAACGAAAGACTGCGCTGGCGCATGGGCTCCGCTTTCTTGCGAAGGGGTTTGAATCCTCCCGTGAACGGTCATGAAACAGCGGCGAGGTGGGCCCGTCCGGATTTGAACCGGAGTCTGACGGCCCCCAGCCGTCAAGTATAGGCCAAGCTAACCCACGGGCCCGTTGTCATCTGTTGGACACAGATGCCTCGGTGTTGTTCCTTTCGGTCGGCGTCTCCGTCTCACTCTTTGCGGGTCACGGAGTATGGCGCGATGTCGTCGATGAGCTCGACGTGAGACACGAACATGCGTCGGCAGCAGTAGCGCTCGAGGCCGACTTCGGCGAGCATCTCGCCGGCGTCGCGGCCATCCTTGATACCATTGCTGTAGCGTTCCCATAGGTGGCCGATCACATGGCCGCAGGAGAAGCATCGTACTGGAATAATCATCTCATCATCACCTCATCGGTAGGACTTCTGCCACTTGGCACGCGCGCCACGGCCCATCTGGTGCTTGGGCTCCTTGCGGCGCGGATCGTTCACGAGCAGGCTGCGGTCGAATCGGAGGAACTCGTCGCGGAGTTCCTCGTCCACGCCCTCGGCGCCGCCGTTGAAGTGCACGAGGCCGCGCGCGATCGCGGTGCGAATCGCATCGACCTGGCCCATCTGGCCGCCGCCGGTGGTGTTGACATTGATGTCGACATCTGCAAGGCGATTCATCGCGCTCGCGATTGCGAGCGGCTCCATCGCCTTGGCGCGAGCGAGTTCAGGGTTGAGAATCTCGATCGGCTCGGAGTTGACGCGAACGCGTCCCTTGCCGGCCTTGACGGTGGCTCGGGCGATTGCGGTCTTGCGCTTGCCGGAGGTGTTGACCACCTTGGCCTTCTTGGCCTTGGCCTTGGTCTTCTTCTTCGCCATGTTCACTCACCCCCCCATCGGGTGGATTTAGCGCCCAGCTCCTTGCTGATGTCGCTCAGGCGCACGAAGCGCTCGGGCAAGGGGCGCTCGATCGGGCTTGCATCTCCCCATTTGCAACCGTCGGGCAAGTCGCCGGACAGGTCTGAGGGGGTGCCGATCTCGACGCGGAGCGCTCTGAGCGCGCCGCGGCCACTGCTGTTCTTCTGATACGGAAGCATGCCGCGCACGGTACGCTTGAGAATCTGGTCGGGCATGCGCGGGAAGAACGGACCCTTGCGGGCGTGGTTCAGGTCGTGCTTGGCGTGGTAATCGGACATTACGCTGGTGCGCTTTCCGGATACGATCGCCTTCTCCGCATTGACGATGATGACGCGGACGTCATCACCGGACCGCTTGCCGATGAGCAGCTGCTTTGCAACCACACTGGCCAGCCGGCCGAGGATCTTGTCCTCGGCGTCGTAGACGTAAGTGACCGCCTCAACCAAGGATGTACACCCCCTTGCCTTCCGGATTCTTGTTCATCAGATCTCGGATGCTGACGACTTTACCGCCTGCTGCCTCGATCTTCGCTCGGGCCGAGGTGCTGAAGCTGTAGGCGGCGACGGTGTGCTTTCCCTCGACATCACCGCTTCCGAGTAGCTTGCCGGGAACGAGGATGACATCCTCGTCCGCAGCGTGGCGGCTCAGGCGGCTCAGGTTTGGTTCAGCCCAGTTGCTGCGACTCTTCTCGAGCCTCAGCGCGACGTCTCGCCACAGCGGAGCACCATTCGACCGTGTCTGGGCCTTGAGATCACCGATTAGGGTGACTAGGCCAGCGTTGGTCTTCATGTTCTTCGCCATATGACTCCCTCGACGTGGGTAGCGCGGCGACCGACCACCCTGTTATGAACCCGCCGCCTGAGAACTGGCCCCCTATGGGGGCCGAGAACGGGCCAATGCTCATGTTGTTGTTACTCCCCCCGAGAAAGTGATTCCCATGGTCGATTGGAAGGAACTGATGAACGAAGCGATGGAACTCGAGGAGGGTGACACCATCGCCGCGCACGCGAAATATGGCGAATGTGCCAAGGCGGCACTGGCCGCCGCCCAGACGGCGCTCGATGCGGATGCGGCCAGCGGTGCTGCATTTGAGATCGCTTATGGTGCGTTGGCAGCCTATGCCCAGCAAGTCATGATGCGGCTGCGCGCAGAAGACCCGGAAGCGGGCGGGGTGGACCACGCTTTCCGTGCCGGACAAGCCTACGGCGTATCCTGTGTTCTCAACCACCTGTTCGACTCACTGCGTGGCAGTGGCACCTTGCAGGCTCTGGATCTGTTCAGCGACCAGATGCACGAGGAAATCCTCGAGATCTGCGCTCAGGTCGACCTTTCGCTCGAGTTGCTCGACGCCAAGGGTGAACTGGCTGAAGAGTGATCCTCCGAGGGGACGTGTGCCCCCTCGGAAGGTCTCTTGTCGTCACCGGTTTCACAGCGAGAAGGACTGGTCTTGCTCCTCGTCGATTCCAGCCTGCTGCACATTGCCTTCGGCATCGATGAACTCGCCGGCCTTGGCGAACTGTCCGTGCAGAACCGCATCGTGATCCTCGGTTCGCGCGATCAGCGAATCGCCCAACGCCATCGAGATGGATTGGGTGATCGCCGTCAGGGTCGTCATCGCCTTGTCGCGTTGTGCAAGGCCAATGTCGTGGTCCGAGTAGCGCGCCTCTTCGAAGACGGCGAGGAAGTCGTCCAACTGGTCGGCGGGGACCATGTAGAACGCACGACGTAACGCCCATTCGAACTCGCGCGTGGTCTCGTACACCTTCTTCATGAAGCCATGCTGGCGGAAGAATCGCACCAGATCCTTGTAGCAGTTGAAGATCACTTGGATGTACTCGTTTCGCGCTTGCAATGCGAGCAGCGAATCGGTCAGGATACCACGCAGAATCTCGACGCGTCGGCGCTCGCTGTAGCGCTTGTACATGACCGCGCCGATGATGGCTGCGAACAGGAAGGCGATGATGATCGGTAGCATCACCTTGAGGTCCCAGGCACTGGATTGTTTCTCCGGTGCCTCACCTTCGAAGATGACTCGACTGCGGTTCTCGCCGTATTTCTTGAACGATTCACTGCCTTCGAACATCGCCGTAATCTGCCATTTTCCATCGGTCGCATACTCATCATCCGCGGCCCCGGGCACAGTTTTTCCCGTATAGGTCCAGGAGAAATTCGCCACGCCCTGTTCGTTGGTCTTGACGTAACGAATCTCCTGAGTCACCCAGGCGTCCGTGCTGTTGAGATACTGGAAGATGAAGGTCACCGTCTCGTCTTCGACTGCCAAGTCGATGCGGTCGCGCAGGATGGCGACCGCGCCTTCGACGGTGTCGCCGGGCTGGTATCCGTCAACATTGTGCCAGGGCACCTTGACGACCATGTCCACGCGACTGCGAACGAGCACGGTCACGTCCATGAAGGAACTATTGACCACGGCGTTGGCTTCTGCGCGGCATCCGCCGGGCACCTCGACATCGGGCTCGTAAGCGAGTCGCAGCACGCGGAAGCCCTCCAGTTGGTTGCCGCTTGGTTCGATGCCCTTGCGACTCGGATTCTGCGCCTTCTCACCACTGTACCACTCCACCTCGCCGAACTCATCGCCGGTGGTCGCCGTGGCGACCGGACGGGTGTTCTTGTCCGGGTCCATGTAGATGTTCAGACACTTGCCACCCAAGGGGTTGCCGTTGCTCTGCTGGAGGATGGCGTTGATGTGGTAAGCCTCCTTGAGGTAAAGCACCGGGAAGGAGTTGCCATTGGCATACTCGTATCGATCCACATCGGTCTTGAACGGGCCGACCTCGGAGATGTGCAGTGAGGAGTTGCTGAACACCGCGAACAGCCGTGTCACGCTGGCATTCTTGTAGCGATAGCGGTCATTGTTGTCGTACGCATTGTACTCGATCGTGACCCTCGCCTGACCGGCCATCACATCTTCGAGCGGGCAGGTGATTTCGAAGCGGCCTTCGTAATCGGTGGTACCAGGCTGACAGGATACGAGGCCCATGATGCCTCCCTGCATCTCATAGGAGACGCGGATGCCGCGATTGGTCAGGTTGGTGCCGAGTTCATCGACCAACGCGCCGGTCACGACCATCGGCTTCTCCACGCTCTCACCGGTGACCGGGTTGATCTCGCTGGTGTAGACGATCTGATTGTCCACATTCAGAGTCGTCCGTCCAATCAACGCGAATCCGTCGACATTGTAAGGCATGACGCGACGGTAGTGATCGCTGCCTTGGATCGACATGCATGGGTCCCATGCGCCCTGTAGTTCCAACTGGTAATCCTGCAACTCTGCACAACCCTCGTTGGGTAGATCCTCCTCGAATCTCAGGATGATGTTCACCGGGCCGAATCCATCCGGCAGGTAAGAGGCGGGGTCCTCGCGCAGCAACTGTGCATCGAGCAGCATCTGCTCGTGGATACTGCCAGCGTTCGGCGTCAACTCATACATCACCTGACGATGCACGACATTGTCGAAATCCGTGCCTTCGAAGATGACTTGGACAATGCCTTCTCCATCGAGGTTCAATCCCTTGTCCCGGAGAGCCGGTGTTCGATTGTCATCGGTCACATCGGCCGCGAATTGCCAGACCTCGCCGGTGCTGCGCAGATTCGGCGTGGTGGAGACGAGCTCGATGTAGGTGCGGCTGACGACCCACATCTCCTGGTTCACAACGATCCCCTTGAGCCGGGGGTTTCCGGGGAAGGAGAAACGCAGATTGAATTCGCCGAGTTGGTGTTCATCACTGATGTTGAGTTCAATCTTGAAAACGCCGTTCGAATCCGTCTCGGTGAAGTTGCTCACTCCATCCGCAGACCAGGTCCAATTGACCGGGGCCAACTTGACCGGTTGCATGGCATTGTCGACCAGACGCGCCTCGACGAACGTGCTCTGATTGCGGTACAGACGAGGCAGCGTGTTGAGCTGGAAATCCGTCGTTCCGACCACGGTGATGTTGTTGTACGCACCTGTTTCGGCGAGAAGGTTGGTCTGATTGCCCGTGAAGTAGTATTCCGAATTCGTGAAGTCCACGCGTACGCCATAGGTCGAGGCCTGATACTGGCTGTACCAGGACCAGTTGTAGTCGAAGCGGGCTTCGCCCCCGTACATCATCGGTACACGCGCATAGCCGGTCTCCTGACTGCCTTGGAAGATGCCGTTGTGGTCGAGGTCGACCTGCAGCGCCATCGGGTCCTGGATCCAAGGTGTGCCGGTGCGGTTGGTCACATTGCCGATCACGCGGAAGGTCTCACCGGTATTCATCTCGGGAATGATCTCGCAGCGGAAGGAGCTCTGCGGATCGGTGGGGTCGATCTGGCCGCATGGGGGCACGTCGAAGTCACCTCCATTCTGCATCGTCACGAACCAATGGGTCGCATTGGCGCGCAGGAAGGGTCTCAGTTTGGCCGATTCATCGGTCAGCGTGGCCGGGTCGCCGTCCCATAGTTGAGCATAGGGCTTGCCGAGCGAAGCCGAAGCGAATTCCTCTTCGCTCAGATTTCCACTGGCGTCCGAGTCGAATCCAGCCGCGATCAGCGCGGACTCGCTGAACAGGGAGCGCCAGGCACCATAGCTGCCGCCGGTGAACTGCCGGCTGTCGTAGTATTGCACGGGATTCTTGGCATCGATGATGATCTCGGCATCGACATACATTCGGTGCATGCTGCGGATCATGAACGGCTCCGTCTCATCGCCATTCACATAGGGCCATGGCCATTCGCTGGCGAGTAGAGGATCCACACGGCCGGTGACCTCGTAATCGCCGACGGGAAGACTCGTGTTCGAGTAGGCGTAAGAACCGATCACGTCGTGACTGAGGGTGAAATTGTTCCACACAATCTCCTCGTAACCTCCGGGCAGCATGCCGGGTCCGTTGTCATAGGTGGAGTTCCAACGCACCTGTTTCCAATCGCCGAGTGCACCGGATTGCTGCATATAGGTCAGCGACGCCCAGCCACCGACGTCAGCGCGGTAACCCATACCGAAGCCGTCGTAGGTGGTCGGGTTCGTGCGATTGCCGAACGGTCCACCGCTGATCGAGAAGGAGATCGGGGCGTACTCCAGACGTCGGTCGAAGATGCCACGTGCCCAATCGGCGGTATAATGCGCCTTGAAGTCAAGCCACAGCGGTTGCTCATCGCTGCGGAAATAGGTCCACGCGACATAATCCAAGGATAGATTCGCGTGAACTGCCAGCGGGTTCTTGGTCGAGATCGAACCGTCGTAGATGAACATCTCCGTCACCTCGGCCCAGATCTCATAGGTCGAGTTATCACCGACGTGCAGATTCTCGGGGAATAGGAACTGACCGACCGTGAACGAGCCCCATTGGTTGGAGAGCACGTTGATCGTCTCGATCGCTTTGGTGCCGTTCTGCACCCATGCGACGTGGACTTGAACGGGCAGCATGCCCGTCGGCGTGAAATTGCCGGTGCTCATGTTCAGCGCATAGACCGTGCCGGAGAAGATGGCGGGGAATTGTGCATCCAGATACAGCGTGTCCGGGACGATCATCTCGACTCGCGTCGGGATCTTGTCATCCTCATCGAGCAGGCAGTCATTGTCTGAATCCCAGTCCGAACTCGTGACGTTGGAACCCGCGCAGAAGGCCGTATGACCTTCTTCGAGAATGTCGAAATTGCCATCCTCACGGGTGTCGTTATCATCGTCGAGATCGATCGCATCAGGACCCGTGTGCGGGTCTGAGGGGTTGGCCATGCCCTCGCCATTCCCGAAGTCATCGTGGTCCCACGGATTGGTCGAGTTGCGGTTGAAGCGGGTCGGCCACAGGATGATCTCATCCTCATCCATCATGCCATCGGAATCATCGTCGAGGTCGATGTCGTCGCGCAGGCCATCGTTATCGTGGTCCCATGGGGCTGTGAGCGGGTTTGTGCCGCTGCTCTCGACCGTGTTCGAGATGCCGTCTCCATCCCAATCATCGTCCGCCCAGTCCAGCACACCGTCGTTGTCGTGGTCCCACGGGGATTGCTCCTCACCCCAGAAACACAGCAACTCCTGATCCACATCCAATATGCCGTCGTTATCATCATCGGGATCCTCGCCATCGGGCACGCCGTCGTTGTCATTGTCGACGTCGTAGTACTGAGGGAAGAGCAGGCCTTGACCTAAGACACCGCGATCCCATACGGATTGGTACCAACCATCACCATCGGGATCCGAATCGACGCCATCATCGTCATTGTCCTCACAGTTCAAGCCGATGAAGAAATTGCCCGGCTCGGTATTGGCATCATCGTCCCAGTCATTGTTTGAGTCAATCTCGAGATAATCCCAGATGCCGTCGTTATCATCGTCGACATCGTACAGGTCGAACACGCTGTCCAGATCATCATCCAGATCGACGGTGTCATTGGCTTGACAGGAGGGGGGGTAGGTGAAGCCACCGCCGGTGACCACGGTATTGCCGCAGTCATCATCGGGGTCGACATCGTCATCGAGGAGATCGGCGAGATGCTCATCGGGGAACCAGTTCTGATTGATGTCAGCATTCCAACTCCACATTCCAGTGCCCAATCCGATCCAGGTGATGAACAGGTCACGGTTGTGCGCCACCTGGCTGTAATTGAAGGCCGAGACCGTCTGACCGTTGAACTCGAGCTGATAGCACGAGGCGGCGCTGCATTTCCAGTTCTGCTGTGAGTTCGCGCCATCATAGGTGCCGTCGGTATAGGTCGGGTCGGGTCGAATCGAGAAGGGCTGGCTGAACTGGCCGTTCTGGAAGCCTGATTCGAGCGGCAGGCGATACTTCGTCGCGAACAGATAACCGCAGGCATAGCCATCCTCTGCGGTCCATCCACATTCGTTGGAATTGGTGAAGGTGCCACCCATCTTGAGATCGTTGATATCGAGCTGGCCATCATTGCCCTCGTCCTGGTCCCACCAATCGGGTAGGCCATCGCCATCCTGATCGACGTCCAGGCCGTTGATCAGACTGTCGCCATCGATATCCGAATCGACATCGTTGCCACCTTGCCAAGGTGACCAGCGCGCGAGCAGGTACCAGTAGAACTCGGGAATCACGCCGCTCGTCGGCGGGTCGGTCGTGCCATCGAAGCCATTGTAGTCGAGCACGAAGCCCTGGCCCACGGTGAAGGGATTCATCAGATAGGTCATGTTCCAATGGTCGCGCGTGTTGTCGGTATAGGCCGTGCCATCGAGCGAGCCGTCGATTGCATCACCGTCACCGAGCGGGTAATTGTTGCGATAGAACTGATCGGCCGCGTCGTTGTCGACAATGCCGCAGTTGCCGTCATCGGGATCGTACAGATCGGTGATGCCATCGTTGTCATCATCCCAATCGATGCCATTCTCAAGTCCATCACCATCGATGTCCGAATCGACGAAATTCAGACCATCGTCACGGTAACGGCTGCCATTGATCTGGTGGATGTCATCATCGTTGTCGAAGTCACAATCCGGGTCGATGTCGAGCCAATCGATGATGCCGTCACCATCGTCGTCGATATCATACCAATTGTTGATGCCGTCGCCATCCCAGTCGTTGAATCCTGCATAGGAGGCGCGCTGGGTATCACACTCGGGCGCGGGAGTCACAGTCAGGCAATTCCAGGTGTTGTAGACAGCGACCGGCGTGGTCGGGTAACGGTCGACCTCGTTCTCCTCGCCGTCGTTATCGGTATCCCAAGGGAGGTCCGTCACATCCCAAGAGGGGCGACCCAGAGGATTATCGGGGGTCGCATTGCCACCCATGTCCTCATCGAACCAATCCCAGATGCCGTTGTAATTCTGGTCGATTGCGCGCCAGCGATCATCATCGAGATCGCGGTCATAATCCATCTCGCAATCAATCACTCCATCGCCGTCGCCATCGGCGCCAGCGACCTGATAAGGCGCGGTATTGCCACCGAACAGGTCGTTCAGACCATCACCGTTCAGGTCGACATTGGTGCATGCATCGAGGATGCCATCATTGTCGTCATCCGGGTCGTACATGTCGAGCAGGCCGTCGTTGTCATCATCGGTGTCGACATTGTCCGGCAGACCATCGTTATCATTGTCCGGGTCGAGGAAGTTGGGGATTCCATCTCCATCCAGATCGCCATCCACAATCGTGGTGAAGGTCACGGCACCGGGGTGGTACAGCGCCTCCTGAGCGATGAAATCCACGCCACCGCTGTACTGAGCGTACTCGTTCAGCGACCAAGTCCGGTAGTTGGCGGTGAGAAGGGTCGTGATCGAGGCATCGTAGGGATGCGCATCGTAGCGGTCGACGACACCATCATTGTCGTCATCGTCATCGAAGTAATCCTGCATGCCATCGCCATCGAAATCGCACGGCCAGACGAACTGGTCGATGCGGCCGTCATTGTCATCGTCCTCGTCATAGGAGCCGGGGCCAGAGCCGTCGTAATCCTCGTCGGGTACGCCATCATTGTCGTGGTCCCAGGGGTTCTGGTCAGCGAGGTATCCAACCGGGATCACCGCGCCGGTCCACGGGTGGACCGTGCCGGGTATGACATAGCGGTCGGTGCTCACATTGAGCGGGTCAGCGCCCTGGCTCATGTCCAGAGGGCCCTCGAGGATGCCGTCATTGTCGTCATCCCAATCGAACTCATCGGATATGCCATCATTGTCGTGGTCCAGAGGGCCGGTGCCATAGCAGCCGTCGAAGCGCTCGATCAGGTCGTAGATGCCGTCATTGTCATCATCCAGATCATTGAGGTCGTCGATGCCATCATTGTCGTGGTCATTGCCGATACGCTCCTCCAGATGCAGCGTCCAACCCGAAGCGCGCAGGTCGAGCAGGCTGAGGTCTGAGATCTTGCCATACATCACACCGGGATCAGGATACTGGGAATTCATCAGTGCGGGATGCATGAACGGCGAGCTGACGGTGCCGCGGTTCTCGCTCTCGCGGAAGGGCTGGTCGTCCTGATCCGCGGTCTGGACCGCAGTGCGCCGGGCCGAATCGGCCCAGTCGGACGAAATATCATCGGGGGTTGAGCCGAGATTCACGCCCACCAGGGTCGAGAAAATCATCAAAGCCACCATCATGACGGATAGGGAAGTCTTCTTCCAGCCGCCAATTTTTTCGAGGTATGTATCGAATTCAGTCATGTTCTCACCAAGTGAAGCACCTCGCGACTTACGGCCGATATATCAACGACTCGGCGCGACCGTGCAATTCGGTATCACGACACCCTATGGGTATCATAACCCGAAAAAGAACCCAAAAGTCCCCAAGAAAAAAAAGAAGATTCGGCCCCCCGGGGGCAGCGCCCCCGGAGGTGCCTGTCTCCACTGGACCGAGGTCCGTGGGTCTGTGCAATTTGACGTGATGTGATCGTGCGATCAGTTCTCGAGTTCGTCGAGAATACCGTCGCCGTCGTCGTCCTCGTCAGTGACGTCAGGAATGCCGTCATTGTCGTGGTCGAACTGACCGGTCTCATCGTTTCCATCGTTGGCTTCGAACCAGTCACTCAGGCCGTCGTTGTCGTCATCGGTGTCGATGACGTCGGTGATGCCGTCGTTGTCGTGGTCGTAGCGCCAATCGCCGGTCGCGCCGTCGAGCTCGTCCACGTCGAGGATGTTGTCGTTGTCGTCGTCGGGGTCGACGCCGTCATTGAGTCCATCATTGTCGTGATCACGGCGGTAATCTTCGCCGTTGGGTCCGAGGTCGACATCGTTGTCGATACCGTCGTTGTCGATGTCCAGGTCCATGTTGTCGGGGATGCCGTCGTTGTCGTGGTCGTAGATGTTGGTGTTCGGGTCGCCGTCATTGACTTCCTCTCGGTCGTCAATTCCGTCGCCGTCATCATCGTTGTCCTCGGCATCGTCGATACCATCGTTGTCATGGTCTTCGGGGAACTCATCGACGTCATCGGGGATGCCGTCGTTGTCGTCATCGGTGTCGATGTCATCGGGGATGCCATCGCCATCGTTGTCGTTGTCGCCGTTGTTTTCCTGGTTGTCAAGCTGTTGTCCCTGCTGCTGATCGGATTGCTGGCCTTGCTGGCCTTGCTGGCCGTTCTGGGTCTGGCCCTGCTGCTGCTGGTCTTGACCGTTCTGATTGTCTCCACCTTGGTCTTGCTGCTGGCCGCTGTCTTGCTGACCACCTTGCTCACCGCCTTGCTGCTGCTGGCCTTGTCCATTGTCCTGCTGCTGACCTTGCTGGCCTTGCTGACCTTGCTGGCCTTGCTGACCTTGCTGGCCTTGCTGACCTTGCTGGCCTTGCTGACCTTGCTGGCCGGACTGCTGGCCCTGCTGGGAACCTTGTCCCTGCTGACCCTGCTGTCCTTGCTGGCCTTGCTGGCCTTGCTGACCTTGCTGGCCCTGCTGACCTTGGCCTTGACCTTGGCCTTGACCTTGGCCTTGACCTTGGCCTTGACCTTGGCCTTGACCTTGGCCTTGACCTTGGCCTTGACC
>Ga0208879_1003394_pt1 | contig 13110 bp, 9 predicted proteins | sample Knorr_S15_td_Bot_FD_185605 | JGI IMG/M metagenome (GOLD analysis project Ga0208879, IMG submission 185605) | Marine microbial communities from Southern Atlantic Ocean transect - Knorr_S15_td_Bottom_ad_5009_LV_A (SPAdes) (version 2) | ecosystem: Environmental > Aquatic > Marine > Oceanic | place...
ACCAGCGCACCATGTCGCCGACAGAGTAGGCCGATGCGGGGATCGTCGCGGAGTAGATTCCGCCGGCGGCGGCGGACATCACAATCGTTTTTTCGGGGCCGAACCCGACGCGGTAAGTCAACTTCACGGCGTTCACCGCGCCCGCCCTCGGCGTGACCGTTGCGTTGATCGTAAGTAGTTTCTGTTCAGTAAGTTGGGGCGGGTTCTCCGTGACGTTTGTGACCGCCGGTGCGATTTCCATCAAGGCGGGTCCGTTGGCGGCGGCGGGAGTCGGGTTTAGGAAGGCGGGCGCCCTGCCGCCGGACGGTATTCCGTATGAAACGCCACTGAATTGTGGCGGATATGCCGGTGCGAACTCGCTGACGATTTCATTTTCGGAATTGATCAGCGCAAGGTATTCGCCGGCGCTGGAGAGCCGAAAATTAGCATCGAGTGCGCCCTTTTTTTTCGATGCAAAAACGATCATATATTCGCCAGCGTGAATATTCCGTGACGGTAACGCCCACTTGCTCGGGCGCAGCGGATCGTCGGTGAGCGACCATCCGCCAAGCTCGATGGCAAACGGGTTTGGATTGTGGATTTCGATCCAGTCTTCGTGGTCGCCATCGGCATCAGTGAGCCCGTTTTTGTTATCGGCAACGAACTCATTCAGCACAAGAGGCATCGCCACGACATCGACGCCAACAGTGATCTGCGCCGTCGCGTTGGGAGTGGAATCGCCGACTGCTGCCAGCGTGTAGGTGGTCGTCTCGGCAGGCGACACGATGGCACTGCCAGACTGGTTCGCCACCTTGCCGACGCCGGGAGTGATCGACACGAAATCCGCGCGCAAAACATCCCAAGACAGAGTGACGGTCTGCCCGGAGTTGATCAACGGGGGACTCGCGGAAAAGTTGACCACTGTCGGTGCGCCGCGAGGAACGCCATTGTTCATGACGTCTCGAATTTCTTTCAGCGTGAGCGCGTTGTCCCAAAATGCGACGTCATCAATGAGGCCGTCAAAGTAATAAGATCCGCCGTGGTCCGACCCGGAACCGATGTTGAACGGAGTCGTGTCATTTGGAAATACCACCTCATTCTGCTTAACTTTAAATTTTCCATCGACGTAGAGTTTCTTCGTTTCGGTCGCGTTATCGTAAGTGATGGCGATGTGCTGCCACTTGCCCACTCTGACTTTCGGGCCGTCGAGGATTTGCCAGTTGCCGTTCCGGGTGCCGTTGCCACTCCAAAAAGTCCAGACACCGGACGGCTTGCTGTCGTAGATCAGATACCCTTGGCTGTCAGGATTAAGGTCGTGTCGACTGGTGACCGGCGAATTCCATGCCCCCGCTCCACCGTCTGACTTGGCCCATAATGCAAGCGTGAAACTCTGTGGGTTTAGCTCGGTGGAATGCGGCACAGTGATCGTCGATGACAAACCGTTGAACTCCGCCGCAGTTCCGGTGTGAGCGACCGCGCCCTTGGCTCCGAAGACGACACCGCCGTTGACTTCGCCGTCGTGGTTGCCGACGATGTCACCGGCATCACCGTCGAGCGGCCAGTGCGAAACGAGATCAGCACGAGCCATCCCGAGGCAGGAGAAAAGTGCCACACAGAGCAGCGTTTGTTTTTTGAACTTCACCAACATGTGAGGGGAGAAGGAAGCATCTATTTTCAACCAAGATCTCGCGCGGAGCATTGTCCCGACGGTGAAGCTGTCCTCCATATACCCTCCCGGCGTCGCGCCGATATTGTGGCCGCAGCCCCGCTAAAACCGAGAAAATTCTATGATTCAAAAATCATACTTGCCCTACAAACATCAGCTTGTTTCCAGGACGTCAGTCTCATGGCGAAGAGGTTTTCCGGTTGGCTTGGTTGCCGCTTGGCCAAGCGCTGGGCTGCTTTCGGTATCATGGCATTCGGGAAAATAGAGCAGCGAATGCAGCATTGGCAGGCGAAGGTCGACTCGCATCCCTTGGCCAAGCGCGAGGCCGAGTTGCTCAAGTCCGGTTGGTCGGCGGGTTGACTGGAAAAAATCTCCGGAATGGAGCTTGCATCGTAAGATTCGGGGCGTAGCGTCTCGTTTGGATGAAAAGGTACTTAGTCACAATGGGTGTATTCTGCGCTCTTCTCGCTCTCCCCTCCCAAGGCCTGACTCAAGAGGTTCCGGAAAAATCCATTTGGAAAGCAGCCTCCGACGGCGACCTCGAGGCCATCGAGGGCCATATCGCCGCAGAGACCGATCTCAACGAGCAAAACACGACCGGTTACACGCCGCTGCATTATGGCGTGATGAAAACAAAGCCGGGTGTGGTGGCTCTCCTGCTCGAGGCCGGCGCCGACCCGGACGTGGTCAATAATCAGGAAAAAACACCGTTGGATCTGGCGGTCTCCGGGGCGAAAGAAGAAATCATCGACCTGCTGCTTGAAGCCGGGGCGGCGGTGGAGACACCCGAGAATGGTATTCATGTCCTAGTCTGGAACAATATCATTCTGGATGTGAAATTACATATCTACGCCGGCACCGACATCGATCAGGCAGACGAGTTTGGCAATATCCCTATCCTCCTCGCCGTGGAGAAGGGGCTGATCGGCATGGTCGAGTTACTGGTCAAGCACGAGGCTAACCTCGAGGTCAGCGATCAGCACGGCTTCACCCCACTCATCATGTCAGCGGAGCTCAATCACCCCGAGTTGGTGCAAATCCTGTTGGACGCAGGGGCGGACATCGCAGCCGAAGACAAGGCCGAACGCACCTCGCTGGACTGGGCCATCATCATGGAGTCGACCGAGGTAGAGACGATTCTCCGGGACAACGACGCTCCGAGCGGTGCGGAGAAATCGTTCATTGCAGCGATCCAAACCAACAACATCGACGCCGTCAAGGCGCTCCTCAAAAAGGGAGTGGACGTGAACGAACCGGCCTACACCACCAAGACCCCGCTGCATTACGCCTCCCACTCTCGGAACAAGGAAATCCTCAAGCTGATGATGACCGAGGGGGCCGATCTTGAGGCCAAGACCGAGCAGGGCTTCACCCCGTTGTCCTACGCCGTCGGGTTGAACCATCCCGATAACTGCCGGATTCTCCTCGAGGCCGGCGCCGATGTGGACGGCATCGACAACTGGAAACGTACCGGCCTCAACGTCGCTGCATCGCAGGGGCTGACCGATGCGACGGTGGTGTTGCTGGAGTTCGATGCCAACGTGAACACGCTGGATGTGTGGAACTGGTCTGCGCTGGACGTGGCTGAGGAGTATGAAAACTTCGATATCGCCGAGTTGATCATCGAGGCCGGCGGCATCAACGGCCCGAAGATTTCCATCCACGTGGCGGCCGGTGCGGGGAACAACGACTTGGTGGCGCTTCACCTCTTTTTCGGCACCGACATCAATCTGCTCAGCGACACCGGCGAAACCCCGCTAGACACCGCCGCCAACGCTGAAAAACTCGACATGGTTGACTTCCTGCAGACGCAAACCCGCTTGGCCTTCGCGACGGACGACGACGGCCAGCGTGTCATCCGGGTGACCGGCCCGTACGGCGTCGGCGATCTTGCGCCGCTACTGGAGTTCGCCATCGAGTCCTCGGCCAACCTCACCGACTGGGACGTCGCCGAGTCGGTGGACACCGATGACGGCGTCGGCGAAATGGCATTCACTCCGGACGCCGCGATCCCGGCCAAGTTCTTCCGCGTGACGGTGGCAGAGCTCGACGAGTAATTTCCAGAAACTGGTTTACGGAAAAAGGGTGCTTTTCAGCGCCCGGCGGCTAACCTGTCGGCATGGCAGACAAGCACAAAAAGGAGTCGCCGTTCACGCGTGAAGACCCTTGGCGCATTTTCCGGATCATGGCTGAGTTCGTCGATTCGTTCGAGGAACTCTCCCGGCTCGAGCCGAGTGTCACCATCTTCGGCTCGTCCCGCACCGGGTCGCGCGATCCCTACTACCTGCAAGCGGTGGCCATGGGCAAAAAACTGGCCAAGGCCGGCGTGCCGGTCATCACCGGAGGCGGCCCGGGCATCATGGAGGCGGCCAACAAGGGAGCCGCACAGGGCAAGGGCACATCGGTGGGCCTGAACATCGAGCTGCCGTTCGAGCAGTGCGGCAACAAGTACGCCAACCTGCCGATCAATTTTCACTACTTTTTTTCGCGAAAAGTCTGCCTCGTGAAGTACAGCCTCGGCTTCGTTTACATGCCGGGCGGCTTCGGGACGCTGGACGAGTTGTTCGAGGTGGCGACCTTGGTGCAGACAAAACGCATCGAGCCGTTCCCGATGATTCTGTTTGGCAAAAAGCACTGGCGGGGTCTGCTTAACTGGGCGAAAAAAACGCTCGAGTGCAACGGACAAATCAGCCCGGGCGACATCGAGCTATTTACGCTGACCGACGACGTGGACGAGGCGGTGGAAATCCTGACTCGCTACATTCAGGAAAATAGCGGCAAAAAGCTCGTTGGCCGGGCGTTCAATTAATCCTCAGCCGACAACTCGCCCCCTCCCGGAAATTTCGGGAACATCGGCGTGTCGAACGGTTGGCTCTTATCGGGGTCAGCCTCGAGCGCATTTTCCGGATCCAGCTTATGCCCCCTGGCCTGTAGCAGAGCGACGGCCAGCTCCTTCATTTCGCCGCTGCCGTGGATGGCTGTCCTGCGAAGAACCTCGAGGTTCTGCTCGATGATAGCCATCAGATCGCGCAAGCCCGGCGCCGCTCATGTCGGCCACGCCGCTTGGCTTGGCTGCCTCCGTCTCCGTGCCAATCTGGGGATGGCCGCACTGGGGGCAGAACGTCGCTTGCGGACTCAAGTTGTTCCCGCACATTCGGCATGGCAAAAGTCGGCTCATGTCTGCCTCCGCTTGGCCAAGTCAACGCTTGCGCTTGGCCAAGCGCCCGGCCTTGGCCACCTTGGCCGCCACCTTGGCCGCCACCTTCAATCGCAGCCCATTCAGGCGAATGAAGCCGGTGGCGTCGTCCTGATTGTACGCATCGGTCGGGTCGGCCTCCATCGTCGCGATCTCCGGGTTGTACAGGCTGACCGGCGACTTGAGCCCGGCAGCGATCACGTTGCCCTTGTACAGTTTCACCCGCACCGTGCCGGAGACGTTTTGCTGGCTCTCGGTGACGAGCGCCTGCAGCGCCTCCCGCTCCGGCGCGTACCAGAACCCGTTGTAAACCAGCTCGGAATATTTCGGAACCAGCGAGTCGCGCAGATGCATCACCTCTCGATCCATCGTGATCGACTCCATCATGCGATGCGTCGCGTGCAGGATTGCCCCGCCCGGCGTCTCGTACACACCGCGCGACTTCATGCCGACGAAGCGGTTCTCCACCATGTCCACCCGGCCGATGCCATGTTTGCCGCCGAGCCGGTTGAGCGTCTGCATCACCTTGAGCGGCGACATCGCCCGGCCGTTGACGGCAACGCAGTTGCCCTTCTCAAACTCCACCGTGACGTACTCCGGCTTGTTCGGCGCGTCCTCGGGCGACACGCTCAGCTTGTACATGCCCTTGTACTTCGGCGCGGAGGCGTCGAGCCACGGATCTTCGAGCATGCCGGCCTCGAACGAAATGTGCAGGAGGTTGCGATCCATCGAGTACGGCTTTTTCATGCTGGCCTCGACCGGGATTTTTTTGGCCACGCAGTAGTCGATCATCGCCTTGCGGCCGGGGAACTCGTTGCGAAAATCCTCGTCCCGCCACGGCGCGATAATCTCGAGGTCTGGCGCGAGCGCGGCGGCGGCCAACTCGAACCGCACTTGGTCGTTGCCCTTGCCGGTGGCGCCGTGGGCAATGGCTTGTGCCCGGTGCTTGCGGGCGATCTCCACCATGCGCTTGGCAATCAACGGCCGCGCGATGCTGGTGCCGAGGAAATATTGCCCCTCGTAAATCGCCCCGGCCTGCATCATCGGGAAAATAAAATCAGTGGCGAACTCCTCGCGGAGGTCGTCGATGTAAACCTCCGACGCGCCGGTCTTGCAGGCCTTCGGGCGCAAGCCCTTGGTTTCTTCCTCCTGCCCGATGTCGGCGCAGAACGCGATGACCTCGGCGGAGTACTTTTCCTTGATCCAGGACAATAGAACGGAGGTGTCGAGCCCCCCTGAGTATGCGAGAACAATCTTCATGCGAATAAAAACAGCCCGCGAATCATCGACAAAACCGCCGCCGATGAAAGAAAAAACCGCGCTTCGCCAAATTCAGTTGACTCGCTTGGCCAAGCGGGATACCGATTGCGCCGACGTACCATGATTAATGTCACACGACTCCCGCTGTGCCTCGCCACCGGTATCCTGCTGGCCGGGCTGATTCCCGTTTCCGCGGCCAAGAATGAGGCTGCTGCCGACCCGGCCAAGGTCGATGCCGACTACGCGTTCCAAGGCGAATACGCCGGAGTGCTGGCCGGTCAATTCGACGTCGGCGCGCAGGTCATCGCGCTCGGCGACGGCAAGTTCAAGCTGGTGCTCTACCCCGGCGGCTTGCCCGGCGCGGGCTACGACAGCACATCGGAGAAACGCGAATACGACGGCGCACGCGACGGCGACACAGTCACCTTCACCGGCGGCTCAACCGGCAAATCGATCACCGACAGCAAGCTGACCTTTACGCTCGACGGACAGGAGTCCGCCATCGACCGCACCGTCCGCAAAAGCCCGACGCTCGGCGCCAAGCCGCCCGAGGGCGCGCTCGTGTTGTTCGACGGCAAGTCGGCGAAAAACTTCAAACCGGGCCGCATGACCGAAGACGGCCTGTTGATGCAGGGTGCCAACAGCATCAAAAAATTCCAAAGCCACAAACTGCACCTCGAGTTCCGCCTCCCGTACGAGCCGACGAAGCGCGGCCAAGCGCGCGGCAACAGCGGTTGCTACATGCAGGCCCGTTACGAGTTGCAGATGCTCGACTCGTTCGGCCTCGCCGGCAAAGACAACGAGTGCGGTGGCATCTACTCGATCGCGGCTCCCGACACGAACATGTGCCTCCCGCCGCTGCAATGGCAGACGTACGACATCGACTTTACTGCGGCCAAGTACGACAAGGACGGCAAAAAAACCGCCAACGCCCGCGCCACCGTCCGCCACAACGGCGTGGTCATCCACGACAACATCGAGTTGCCCAAGCGCACCGCCGCCAGCCCGCTGGCCGAGGGGCCGGGACCGGGCTTCATCCACCTCCAAGACCACGGCAACCAAGTCCGCTACCGCAACATCTGGCTCGTCGAGAAATAGCCCATAGCCAAGCGCAAAAGGTACGGCGTGCTGTCCCCAGCGCGTCGGGGCTACAATGGACTCAACCTGCGGACGGCAGGGACTGCCATCCCTACCTTGGCCAAGCGCAAGCCCCGACGGGGCGGCATGCAATAGCCCGGTGCGTCAGCCCCGGGTCAGTCGCAACAAAAAACATCAAGCCCCACCGGGGCGGCACATTAACGGGATTACCGGTTTGTCGAATGTGCCTCCAACTCACAACAATCGCAGTTGTGCTTCTGGTGGGGTGTGCAAGCTTGACAGCCTAAAGCAAACAAGATAGTTTAATGCCAGTTCCTATAGATAAAATGAAAACAAAATTACCCATATCCACTGTTGTTCTGGCTTTGTCCGGCTTCATTGCCGTTCAGACCGCCACCGCCCAAGCACCGAATCCCCACCCCGCTCAAGAAGCATTAAAAGGACTTCAACCTTTCATTGGAAATTGGGCAGGCGAATTTGAATCCTACGGGGGGTTTGAAGGATTGGCGAAAGGGAAAATGGTTACAGGTACCAACCGCTTCAGATGGATTTTAAACAAAACGGCTGTTCAGGTTACTTGGGAGAACAAATTTAAAGATAACGGAAAGCCGTTCAATTTTGGAACCTCAATAATTACTCTTGATCCGGTCAGTAAGAAACTTATTTCCCATTCTTTTGGCTACGACGGGAAGGTCTATTGGACTGGAAAGGGAGTCGTGGAATTAAAGGACAAGGTACTTCATACTGATATAGAAGAGAATACGATCAATAAAACAAATACGAAATATCAGTCAACAAGACGTAAATCTGATAGGAATACAATCATCATCGATCATAAAAACCTCGTGCAAAACGGTAAAAAGATCGGTGATTCAAAAGAAATCAAAATGACTAGAGTGCCGTTTACAACAACTACTTTTGATATAGACAGGGCTCGCTTACATATTGACGAACAGAATAAAAAGTATATGGAATTTTTTAATAATGGAGATGCATCTGGTGTGGCTGATCTGCATGTGGATGAAGCAATAGTAATGCCCCCGCATACTGGTTTAATCAAAGGGAAAGAGGCTATTAAACAAGCAATGTCTGATGAAATATCAGCTGGAGCAACAGATTTAGTTTTTACCACATTGGATATGTATGGGAATGAAGATTATGTTACCGAAGTTGGAAGATTTTCATTGAATATAAAAGATAATGGAAAAATTGTAGCGAATGATTCAGGCAAGTACATTGTGCTTTGGAAGCAAGTCTCAAAAAATAATTGGCTCATGAAAGCAGATATATGGAATTCGGATTTACCAATAAAACAATAACCGATTTTAATTAATGCAATAGCCCCACATTCGTGGGGGTTTTAGATAGGATTATTAATAGGTATAATCTCTACTGCAATAGGTATTATCGTAGGCGGTTTCAACAAGTTAAGGAATCATTAGGGAGTGCAGAGGGCCGGTGAAAAACTCCGCAAAACCAGCCTTCCGGCTTGGCCTCGAATTGCCATTTGCGGTCGCGCCACGCAAAGGCGAGTTCTCCGGCGTGCAGCGCGTGGCACGGCAGCAGCAACTCCCGCCGTTGCTCGTCGGTGAGTCGCTGCTCGACGAGCGCGAGGTAGCAATCCTCGTCGTGTCCGTACAATTTGTCGCCGACGACCGGGTGCCCGATGTGCGACAAATGAATCCGAATCTGGTGCTTGCGCCCCGTCCGTGGCCGCACACGCAGCAGCGAAAAATCCCCCTCCGCCCGCACGAACCGCTTGGCCACGGTGAAATCGGTTTGTGATGCACGGCCGTCCGCGCGCACGCAATCCTTGATCGCCACCGGGCTGGCGTCGTCGCGGCCAAGCGGCTCGTCGATGGTGCCGGAGTCCGGCCCGACGTGCCCGTGCACGATGGCGTCGTACGACTTTTGCACGCTGCCGGTTTCCCAAAGCCGCCGCAGCTCCTTCGCCGCGTCGTCGCACTTGGCCAGCAGCACGATGCCGGTCGTCTCGCGGTCGAGCCGGTTGATCATGTGCGCTCCCGCTTGGCCAAGGTGCAGCCGCACGCGGCTGATCAGACTGCTGTACTCGTCGCCCTTGGTCGGGTGACAAACCAAGTCGGCCGGCTTGTTGACCACCAGCAACGCGTCGTCCTCGTGGACGATCTCGAACAACGTGTCAGTCATGCCGCAGCAGTTTTTTCATTTCCCCTTCAGGCGGGTTCATTTTTCCGTGCCGACGGCTTGGCCTATCTCGGTGAAGCCTTCGCGGGCCAAGCGCTTGGCCAGCCCCTTCAGGATGGTGCGGGTGATTTGCGGCCCCTCGTAAACCATGCCGGAATAAATCTGCAGCAGCGACGCACCGGCGGTGATTTTCTCCCACGCATCGTCGGCGTCAAAAATACCGCCGACGCCGATAATCGGCACACGCCCGCCCGACTGCCGGTAAAGGTGCCGGATGACTTCCGTGCTGCGCTTGGCCAAGGGGCGGCCGCTCAAGCCGCCGGTCTCGGCGTAAAGCCCGGACTCGGCGGGGCGCGCGATGGTGGTGTTGGTGGCGACAATGCCGGCGAGGTTGTGCGGCTCGACCAGCTCGAGAATCTCGTCGAGCGCATCGAAGCCCAGATCGGGCGCGACCTTGACGAGGATCGGCCGGTTGGCGTCGTTGGCCTCCTGCAACGCGGCGAGAATCTCGGCCAGCGCCGATTTGTCCTGCAACTGCCGGAGGTTCGGCGTGTTGGGCGAGCTGACGTTGACGACAAAAAAGTCGGCTAGGTTTTTCAGCCGCTCAAACGAGTACAAGTAATCGTCGGGCGCATCGGCGAGCGGCGTGGCCTTCGATTTGCCGAGGTTGACGCCGACCGGGTGGCTTGGCCAAGCGCCGGAGTCGTGCCAGTCGCGGAGCCGCCCGGCCATCGCGTCCGCGCCGGGATTGTTGAAGCCCATGCGGTTGATGAGCGCCTCGTCCTCGACCACGCGGAACATTCGCGGCTGCGGATTTCCGGGCTGCTCGTGCCGCGTGACGCCGCCCAACTCGCTGAAGCCAAGGCCGAGCGCGGCCCACGCCGGAACCGCTGTGCCGCTCTTGTCCATCCCGGCGGCGAGGCCGATTGGGTTGGGAAACTTCAGCCCGAACAACTCGACCGGCAGTTTCGGGCCGCGCAAAAAACAGCCAGCCAAGCCCAGCGCCCAGCGGCGGCGAGCCGCCCAGGCGAGTTGGCCGATGACGAGATTGTGAGCCTCCTCCGGGTCGCGATTGAAAAAGTTCGGTCGAACGAACGTCTTGTAAAGCCAAGACACGGGCCGATTGTCAGGCGCAGCCGCCGAGGCGTCGAGCATCGACTTGGCGACGCTCAAAACGGCTGGTAGTCGGCGGGAAAGCGGCGGATCTGCCACTGCGTTTCGTGCGCCTGCCACTCGTCCCAGCCCAGTTCGCCCAGCAGGCGGATGCGCTTTTTGTGCAGCTTTTTATCGTGCGGACTGCGCTTGATTTTTTCGTTGAGCAGCTTGAGCGCGGTGGCGAGCCGGTCGTGGCGGTTTTCGCGGCGGATGTGCAGCAGCACAAACTTGTCGTCGGTCGTCTCCGCCCACTTTTGCAACTCGGCGAAGTTGGCCTCGAACTGCTCGTCGATCTCTTTGAGCTTAGCCTTGGTTTCATCTGTGCAGGCGTTTTCGCCTTCGCGCAACTGGGTGTCGAGGTAGGCCAGCGCGCGGCCTTTGCGGTAGAGTGCGTCCGTCAGCGTGTTGAGTTTTTTGTCGAGCTTGGCCCGCTCGGCCTTGGCCTCATCGTCGTCCGGCTTGAGCTTGACGCCGTAGTGGCTGGCCAAGGCCCCGGTGTCGATTTGCGCGATGACGGTGTCGGCGGCGGCTGTTATTTTCTCGAGGTTTTTTTTGCGGTCGGCGTCGCTGTCGAGCCGCTTTATCTGCGCGACCAACACCGGCAGGTGGTTCGGCGTCTCGTCAAGGATCGCCTTGGCCAAGCGGTCGAAATCCTCGGCCTTTTTGTCGCCGTGCAGCTTGGCCAAGCGCGCCACTTTCAGGTCGCGGACGGCTTCCGCCAGTTTTTCCTGCTCGGTTTTTTTGTCCTTCTTTTTGTCGGCTTCGGGTTTCTTTTTGTCGGCCTTGGCCAAGGCAATCCGCAGGGTGACGGGGTAACCGCCCGGCTTTTTGCCGGGGCCGATGAGGTTGCTGTCGCCTTGGCCGTAATGGATCGTGCCGAGCAGCAAATCGCCGGGCGCGGCGGTGCCGGGCAGCGGCTTGGGCTGGGCGATGTAGAGCCGCGCCTGGTTGCCCCGGGCCAAGGTGCGCGAGCCGAAACTGCCTCCGCCGGTCAGCGCGTTGTCAGGGTCGGTGTGGAACTTGAGCGCCACCGGCTTGGCCAATTTGTGGTCGAGGTTCATCGGCATGTCCTTGAGTTTTTTGAGGTGGTCGAGTTGGTGGTTTCGCGCGTGAAACTTCAGCACGTAATCGCCCTTGGCCAAGCTGACCGGGCTTTTGCCGCCGCTCGACCCGGCGGCGATGAGACGCTTGGACTTGTCGTAGAGCATCCAGATGAGCGACTCCCACGATTCTTGGAATTGATCCTCCAGCGCAAGCGCCGGCTGCGGCGTGACGGCGGTCTTGGCGCTGAGGTTGAATTTGTAGGTCAGCTCGGCCTCGAAGATGCGGCGGTTGCCGGGGAGGGCGTCGCGGGCGTCGGTGAGCGGGCGCGTCTTGAAGTCGCTTGGGCGGATCGATTTGCGCAGCGTGACGAAGCTGCCGCTTGGCGAGAGGGCCTCGTTGCCAAGCGGCGCCGCGACGTCCACCTGGGTCACGAGCTTGGTGGCGTCGATGTGCAGCCGGCGGCTGTCGGGCACGATGCCGTGAAAGGCGATGTCCACCGTGCAGTCGGTTTTGCCGAGGCTCGACCAGTACTGCGCGATGGCGACCTCGAGCGTGCGTCCGCCGGTGACGGCGAAGCTGCGGATCTCCGTGTCGCGGTCGCGGATGGTGATGTACTGCCGCGTGCCGCTCTCCTTGAACGATTGCCCCGGCACTTGTTGAACGACCTGCATCACGATCCGGCGCGAACCGGCCTGCTCGCCGGTGCGGAACACCACGTCGGCCCAGGTCGCCCCCGGCGGCACGACGAGAAAGCGGCGCTCGATCTGTCCCGGCGCGAGCGTGAGAGCCTCGGCCCATTGAACCGGTTTGCCCATGTCAACCGTCTCCGGCTTGAGCACGGTGATCGGCACGCGAAAGACAGCGCCGCGCTCCGGGTGATCGGCGTCGTGGCCGACGACCTCGGTGTAGTGCGCGCCGCTGCTCAACGACTGCGGGTTGACCTCGACACTGAAGCTGCGCCCGCCGTGCATCAGCACCATGTGGCCGGGATGCCCGACCCACGAGGCGTCGCACTCGAGGTTGATGCGCATCCCGAAAGCGACCTTCCCGGCGTTGTCGGCGTCTTCGTGGAACACCGGCGCGATGGCGATGGTCGAGGCCACCGGCTGGCTGGTGTTGAACGGCTCGCGCAAATAAATGCCGCGCCCGCCCTGCGAACGGTTGGTGACCTCGAACCGCAGGTCGTGATCCTTCGCGTCCCGGTGGGCCTCGAGGTAGGCGAACGCCTTGTCCACCTGCAACAAGCCGCGGCCTTGGGCGAAGCGCTCGACGTTGGGAATTTCCTTCGCGGTGTTCTCGATGGCGCGACGAATCCGGTGCGGCGTCCACTCGATCTCCTGCTGTTTCAGGCCGGACAAGAGCAGCGCGATGCCGCCGCAGGCGTTGGGCGACGACATGGAGGTGCCGTTCATCTGCATGTTGCCCTGCAGCGTCCAGTTCGAGACCGGCGCGATCGCCCCGCCGGGCGCGCTGAAATCGACGCCGAGATTTCCGTCGAGCGTCGGCCCGCGCGACGACCACGTGTACTGGATGGCCGGCAGCGGCT
>Ga0208879_1003395_pt1 | contig 13104 bp, 9 predicted proteins | sample Knorr_S15_td_Bot_FD_185605 | JGI IMG/M metagenome (GOLD analysis project Ga0208879, IMG submission 185605) | Marine microbial communities from Southern Atlantic Ocean transect - Knorr_S15_td_Bottom_ad_5009_LV_A (SPAdes) (version 2) | ecosystem: Environmental > Aquatic > Marine > Oceanic | place...
AGGTCGGCGGCGAATGGCTCCGTGGGGGTGCCGTCTTCGCAGGCAGCGACGGCGAGAATCCCCAGGAGGGCAGCTAGGCGGTGGTTTCTATTGCGTTTCATCGTCTCGTCTCCGTGGTTGTCGGCGCCCTCCCCTTCAGGGCGCGTCAGAAGCAAGACGGACGAATGGCGAAAAAGGTAACGGTCGGGTTTTCCGGCTCTCCCCGAGTTCGCGCCGGTGCCCTTGAAACGCCATGTGTGGTGCGGTGTTGACGGAGGTCGCACACAGCCGGACCGTCGCGCTACATTCCGCGCCTTCACGGACGAGCCAACCTCTGGAGCACCGAATTTGAAGCGCATCGTCGTCACGGGAGCGGGGGGCCAGATCGGGTCCTGGCTGGTTCCCAAGCTCCGCGAGATCTACGGGGACACGCGAGTTCTTGCGACCGACGTGCGTCCGCTCGGCGCTGAGGTAGCTGAAAGCGGCCCGTGCCAAGTCTTGGACGCCACGGACGCGAAGGCGGTAGGGCAGGCGGTCCTACGTCACCGAGCAGACGCGATCTACCACCTTGCGGCGATTCTATCCGCGGTTGGAGAGCTGGACCCCGGCCTGGCATGGACGCTCAACATGACCAGCTTGGAGGCTGTGCTCGAGGTCGCGCGTGAACAGCGCTGCGCCATCTTCACACCCAGCTCCATCGGGGTATTCGGGCCCAGCACGCCCAAAGACCCGACGCCTCAAGACACCTTGATGCGCCCCACGACGATGTACGGGATAACCAAGGTGGCCGGCGAGCTTCTGTGCGACTACTACCACCATCACCATGGGGTGGATACGCGCGGTGTTCGCCTTCCGGGATTGATCTCCTACGGCGCGGGTCCGGGCGGGGGGACGACGGATTGGGCGGTCGACATCTTCCGTCACGCGGTCCGGAGCGGGCGGTATACGTGCTTCCTGTCGGCAGATACCGCGCTGGACATGATGTACATGCCCGACGCGATCGACGCCGTGATCGGGATCATGGAAGCGGACCCGTCTCGCCTGACGCACCGGAACGCCTTCAACGTGACTGCGATGCAGCTGACGCCAGAGGCGCTGGCGGGAGAAATCAAGAAGCATCTGCCCGGCTTCGAGATCAGCTACTCGGTAGACCCTGCCAGGCAGGTGATCGCGGACTCTTGGCCCGACCGGATCGACGACTCGGCCGCCAGAAACGAGTGGGGTTGGGCGCCCCAATTCGATATGGCCGCAATGACGAAGGACATGCTCGAGCACCTCGAACCGCAACCCTCACAGGAAGGGTAAGACCATGCCGCTCGACAGGCTGAGTGCCGCACTGGACGCCCACGTGGCCGGCCTCGAGGAGGCCGGCACCGCAAAGGGTGCGGAGACCGTCGTCGTGGCCGTAAAGCCGGCCGAGGGAGACCGCGGGCCGCGGTTCCTACTCCGGGGCGAAGGGGACAAGGAGTTCATCCGACTGAACTCGAACTCGTATCTGGGAATGGGGTTGCACCCCGAGGTGATCGCAGCGGAAGAAAAGGCGACTCAGGCGTTTGGGGCGGGACCCGGCGCGGTGCGTTTCATTTCGGGTAGCTACGCGGCGCACCTCGAGCTCGAAGAGAAGCTCGCCGCGTTCCACGGGCGGGAGGCGGCGATGGTATTCTCGTCAGCGTACGCCGCGGTCGTGTCTACGATCACGCCCCTGGTCACGCCCGACACTGTTTTGATCTCGGACGAGCTCAACCACAACTGCATCATCAATGCGATGCGGCTCAGTCGGCCGGTGGGCAAGGCCATCTACCCCCACAACGACGTGGCCGGGCTGGAAAAGGCCTTGGAGGAATGGAAGGGCAAGGCCGCGCGCGCGATTGTGGTCACCGACGGGATCTTCTCGATGCGGGGCGACCATGCGCCGGTCAACGAGATCATGGATGCTTGCATTGAGCACGATGCCGATTACCCGGAGAACGTGGTCTGCATGGTCGATGACTCGCATGGTGTCGGCTCCTTCGGGAGGACCGGTCGCGGCACGGAGGAGTTCACGAACAGTCAGCCGGCGGACATCCTGATCGGCACCCTCGGGAAGGCCTTCGGAGTGAACGGGGGCTATGTCGCAACCAACCACTCGACGGTGCGTTTCCTGCGCGAATCGTCGCAGATGTACATCTACTCGAATCCGATCACCGTAGGTGAGGCTGCCGCTGCGCTGCGCTCGCTCGAGATCGTCGACAGTCCCGAGGGTCTGGCCCGGCTCGAGAAGCTCCGTGGCCTGACCAAGCAGTTCGAGGACGGACTCGCGCGGTTGGGTATCGAGACGATTCCGGGTGAGCACCCGGTCGTTCCGCTCATGATCCGGGACACCCAGCGGACACGGGAGCTGGTCGAATACCTGTACGACAACGGCGTCCTGGCGACCGGGCTGGCCTACCCCGTGGTCCCCCGAGGTGATGAGGAGATCAGGACGCAGATCAACGCGGATCACACGTCGACCGATATTACCCACGTTCTCGAAATACTGGAGCGTTACCAGGCTCGGCAGTAACGTGGGGTCACAGCCTCCCAGGACGCTTTGAACGCGAGGTAGCCCCGTGGCACAGCAAAACGACAAGACGACCGTCTTTTTTATGTTGACGGTCATGGCGTTCGCGATCGTGCTCGTGGACGACCGATGGGTGCGCGTGGGATTGGGCCTACTCCCTGCACTATTGCTTGCCGAGTGAGCCTTGATGGGTTCCGGCGTGGGCGAGGAGCCGCGCATCGGCGCCGCGGACCGTCGTGATGACGGTGCCGTTCGCGGCTATATCGATGACCTGCTCAAGCACTTCCGTGAGTTCTACACGACGTGCCACCTAATGGCGGGTGGCCAGTTGGAGCCGGAGGAGGCCAAGGACCTGGCGGCGGGCATCGAGCAGCGGCTCAACGCCCTTCTCGCGGAGATCACCGATGCCGCTCGAGAGAGGGACTCCGCTTGAGGTCCGACGCGATCAGCCTTTCGGTGTGGAGTGGTGTCGCCCACCTTTGAAGCGAGTTGGGACCCTACGCTCCCCCAGGTGTGGCATGACCGACTACCAGTCGACCGAGCTCGCGGCTCTCCGCGAGATCGACTAGGCGTTCGACCGTGTTTTCGAGATGGGACCGTTGTCGATAGCGACGGTCGATCAAGAATTCAGGTTCCGACGCGCAAACAAACGCTTCTGCGACCTCTTGGGTTATTCCGAAGAGGAGCTGATGGAGATGGGCATTCGGGATATCACGCATCCGGATGACCTCGCCCAAAACATCGATCTCGCGGAGAAGGCGTTCCGCGACGAGATCGGGTCCTATGCGATCGAGATGCGCTACGTCAGAAAGTCGGGGGGCTCGGTGTGGGTGCACCTCACGGCCACGTATGTCCGCGATGACGCAGGGCGAGTGATCCGCGGCCTCGTGATGGTCGAGGACATCACAGAGCGAAAGAGGTCAGAAGCCCGCATCCAGACGCTCAACGAGGAACTCGAGGACCGAGTAGCTGAACTCGAAGAGGCCAACGCCGAGCTCGAGCACGTGAACAAAGAGCTCGAGACTTTCAGTGCCCAGGTGTCATATGACCTGAAGGGGCCCCTGGTCAGCATCGCGCAATTCAGTCAGATCTTGCTCAACCGCGATGCCGGAACGCTCGAGGACGCGCAGGACGATCTGTTGCGACGCATCCGGAACGCCGGGCATCAGGCGCGTCACATCATCGACGACCTACGCGATCTGGCGGACGTCACCCGCCGGGAGCTGTTCGCAGAAGAGGTCGATATCTCCGCGATGCTCACGGGCGTGATCGAAGATCTGCGGTTCGTGGCGCCGGAGCGGGACGTCCGATTCAAGGTGCGCGCGGATCTGCGCGCCTACGCCGATCCCGCGTTGGTGCGTCTGTTGCTCGTGAACCTGGTGCAGAACGCGTGGAAGTACACCGGGCGGCGAGACATCGCGGTGATCGAGGTCGGCCTGGAGAAGGGGCAGGTCCGGGATGTGTTTTTCGTGAAGGACAATGGGATCGGCTTCGACCCCGTGCACCGGGATCGGATTTTCGAGGCCTTCCACCGGCTCCATACGGACGTCGAGTTCGCGGGCACGGGTCTGGGACTCGCGACGGCGCGACGAATCGTGCGCTGCCACGGCGGCGATATCTGGGCGGACGGGACCGAAGGCGAAGGGGCGACCTTCTCCTTCACGCTGTAGCCGCTACGCGGCCTCGCCGCTCAGCGATCTAGGGAACCTCTGCACAAGTAGGGCGCGCCGCGTTACGGCGCCACGGCCCCAGAGGGCACCCGCGCCGAAGGCGTGGGTCGGGCCGTGCCGCCGTAACCCACGACCCGCAGGACTTCGTCAACAACGCTGATGGGCGCAGGGGGGTCGCGGCCCAATAGGTCGTCTCTCCTCCTCGGACCACCGCCTGCGGCGGCGGTGCCCGAATGACTACGACTCGTCGTCGTTCCTACTCTTGGACTCGCGAGACCCCTGCGCGCGGCGTGCCCTACTTGTGCAGAGGTTCCCTAGCGATGGCTTTCCAGCAGCGCCGCCCATCGGGTCCAGGCAGCCTCCATGGCCACCCGGTTTGGGTCGCCCTCTTCGGCGCTTTCGCCGCGGGACATGAACCCGTGGCCCGCACCGTCGTAGATGACCGGATCGTACGACGACTCCATGGACGCCATCGCGGCTGAGGACGCGTCGATTGTCGAGTTCACCCGATTGTCCTCGCCGCCGTAGAAACCGTAGACGCTGGCCCCGACGTCGGAGTATGCGCCGGCCTCCGAGGGGCCAGTGCCGTAGAAGACGTACGCCGCCTCCAGGTCGCCGCGTGAGGCAGCGAAGCCGAACGTCCGGCTCCCGCCCCAGCAAAATCCGCTGACGGACACCTTCCCGTTGCTGTTGGGCAGTGACAAGAGGTAGTCTACCGCGGCATTCAGGTCGCCCGTGACCTGTTCAGGGTCGAGCGCGCCTATGCCTTCTCTGGCCGCATCGGAGTCGGCGAAGTCGATCGTTCTGCCGCCACCCGGTGCCGTGCCCGAGAGCAGATCAGGCGCGATCGCGATGTAGCCCTGTTCCGCGACCCGATCCGCGATCGTGCCGACCCAGTCGCTGAAGCCACGATTCTGATGGATGACGATGATGGCGGGGTGGGGCCCGGCGCCCTCGGGTTGAGCCACGTATGCGTGGAGCGTACGACCGTCGTGCGCGATCTCGACCCAGCCGCTCGGTGCTGCGTCGGCGATGGCGTCGGACGAGGCGGCATCGTTTTCAGCGCTTCCGCCGCATCCGCCCAACATGATCGTTGCGGCTACAATCAACTTCTTCATGGCTTCCCCCGGATTGTCGAATTCACAATCGTACGGGGAGCCTGACCACATAGTCCAGTCGGGCCCCCAAACCCCGTCGCGGAGAATGAGTCCCGATATGACAGCGCGTTCTGTACTGGTAGCGATCGTAGCGACGACGGCCGCATGCGCGCCCGCTGCGGACTACGCCGCGGTCTTCGACGGGAGCGGAGGGCGGTGGGTGGACCTCACGCATTCCTTCTCTGAGTCGACGATCTATTGGCCCACCGACACCGCCGGCTTTCAGCTCGAGGAGTTGGCATTCGGGCCGACCGATGGCGGATGGTTCTACTCGTCGTATCTGTTCTCCTCCGCCGAGCATGGCGGTACGCATCTCGACGCCCCTATACACTTTGCGGAGGGGCGCCTCACCAACGACGAGTTGCCCTTGTCGGGACTGATCGGCGCTGCGGCGGTCGTCGATGTTTCGGGGTCGGCCGGGGCCGATTACCTGGTGTCGGTGGAGGACCTGACGGGCTGGGAGGCAACGCACGGCGAGCTGCCCAACGGAGGAATCCTTCTGATCAGGACAGGGTGGGGTAGTCGGTGGGACGATCGCACCGCGTATCTAGGCACCGACCTCACCGGAGAGGCGGCGGTACCCCAGCTTCACTTTCCCGGAATCGGAGCCGAGGCTGCTCAGTGGCTCGTGGACAACCGGGGCATCGTCGCGGTGGGGATCGACACGCCGAGCATCGACCGTGGCCAGTCCGTCGACTTTCGGGCACATGTGATTCTCTACGCCGAGAACATCGCAGGCTTCGAAAACGTGGCGAACCTGGATCTGCTGCCTGAGCAGGGCAGCTTCGTGGTCGCGCTGCCGATGAAGATCGAAGGGGGGAGTGGTGGTCCGCTGAGGATCGTGGGCTTCGTTCCGGCTGTGTCGGGAGGGGGGTAGGGGGTAGCCCCGCCCTAGTTGACCGGCAGCGCGAGCGCGACGAGCTGGCCAGGTGTGTCCTGATCGCCGATCGCGACGACTATGAATTGGCGTCCACCCGACATGTAGGTCATCGGCGCTCCCGACGTCCCCGCGGCCAGTTCGAACTCCCAGATCACGTCGCCCGTGACCTTGTTCCACGCGCGAAAGTAGTCCCCGCCCGCGACCGGTAGAATCGATAGCGCCGCTTCCGACCCCTCACCGAGAAAGAGCAGCGTCTTTGTGAGTAGCGGAGCTACCCGACCCCGTTGGCCGAGCCACGGGAGGTCCAGGTGAGCGATGGCCGGATGATCTCGCGGGCCGGGGCCGTTCGGCTTCATCCATAGGTGCTCGCCCGAGTTCATATCGATCGCGGTGATGCGGCCGTATGGGGGCTTGAGCAAGGGGAGTCCTTGTGGCATCGGCACCTCGCGGGGCAACCCACGTATGTACCGGAGGTCGGAAGTCTCCGGATCGGCCGGAGGGACCAGCGCGGTCACATTGGGCGATGTGACCGAAGGCAGGTACATGATGCCCGTCTCGGGGTCGACCGCCGACCCCCCCCAGTTCGCACCCCCGACCCACCCGGGCATGAGGATGGTTCCCTGCGTGCCGGAGGGCTCCGCATCGAGCAGAGTTGGCGGAGTGAACATCTCGCCGTAGACGAAGTCCGAAAGGATCTCCTCCGCTTCAGCACGCAACTCGGGCGTGAAGTCGATGAGGTCCTCGGTGGATATCCCCTGGAGGTCGAACGGCGCCGGCCGGGTCGGGAACGGCTGCGTTTCGGCGGCGACCTCTCCAGGCACGTTGGATCGGGGAACGGGCCGATCCTCGATGGGCCAGATCGGCTGCCCGGTCTCACGGTCGAAGGCGAAGACGAAGGCCTGCTTGGTGACTTGGGCGACTGCCTTCACCGGACGGCCGTCCACCACGATGTCTAGAACGTTGGGAGCCGCCGGTGGGTCGTAGTCCCACAGGCCGTGGCGAACCAACTGGTAGTGCCAAACGAGTTCGCCGGTCTCGACGTCCACGGCGGCCACGCTCTCACCATAGAGGTTGTCTCCGAGGCGGTGGCCCCCGTACCAGTCGTTCGTGGTCGTCTTGAGAGGCAGGTATACGTGACCGAGCTCCTCATCGGCGGACATCAGGGTCCAGACGTTGCCGTTGCCGCTGTAGGCCCAGGACCACGTGTCGATCGCGGGGTCACCCGGTTCAGGAATCGGGTTGAACCGCCACACGAGGTCTCCGGTGCGGACGTCATAGGCTCGCACGTAGCCCGGGGGTGCGGTTTTCCAGTTCCGATTCGGCGTCATCGCCGTCGCGCCGACGATGACCACGTCACCCACTACGATGGGCGCTGAAGTCCATGAGTATGTCGTGACCCTCTCATCGACGTCCTGAGCGAGGTTCACCGCGCCTTCAACGCCGAACCCGGGGTCCGGGATTCCCGTCGCTGCGTCGAGAGCTACGAGATGCTCGCCGGAGCCGAGAAAGATCCGCTCGGTGGTGCCGTCGCTCCAGTAGGCGACTCCTCGGTTAGAACGCCCTGACGGTTCGGCCCTGAGGCCTTCCTCGAAGGGGTCGTAGCGCCAAACGACGTCACCGGTCGACGGTTCCAGCGCGACAGCCTGACCGAAGTTGGTCGACGCGTACAGACGTCCACCGATCTTGATCGGTGTGACCTGTAGGTTTGGATTCACCACGGTTTCGGGGTAGCGGGCCGGCAGGTCGTAGTCTGCGGACTGCCACGTCCATTCGATCTCGAGCCGGCCCACATTCTCCGCCGTGATCTGATCCAGCGCGGAGTACTTGCTACCCGCTAGGTCGGCACCGTAGTGAGGCCAATCGCTGGAATCGTGGGCGGCCCCGGTCGGGGCGATGTCGGTGCACGCGGGCAGTACGAGCGCGAGGACCATCGCAGCACCGTGCAACTTCGTCTTAGGCGTCGTCATCGAGTGCCTCAGGGGATTTCTCAGACTGCCGCCAAGCTAGGACTCGGCCCGATGGCCGTGCAAACCAGCGCCCCGGACCCCAAACCGGTTGCCGTGTAGAGTCGGGGTAGGCATGGTTCCGGACCCGATCGACGCATCCGCGTAGAAACCCGTGCGCCGGCATCAATTTTCGGATCTGCAGGAGCATTCGATGTACGTCACCCGTAGCTCGACCGCGCTGCTCATAGGCGCCCTGATCCTCGTCCTCTTCGTCCCTGACGACGCGTCTGCTCAGCAGCCACGGCCCGCGCTCACGCCGGCCGACTACGGGCAGTTCGAGAATCTGGGGGCCTTCGACTTGGATCCCACCGGGCGTTGGCTCGTCCATGCCATCCGCCGGGTCGATGAATCTGTCGAGCTGCGTCTACAGCGGTCCGACGCCAGCGGGGAAACCAGGGTGCTCGAGCACGGGACGTCCCCGGTCTTCAGCCGAGATGGGCGCTGGATGGCGTATCGGGTCGGCGTGTCGCCCGAGGAGCAAGAGGACTCCGACGAGACCATCCGCGACCGGCTCGGACTGGTCGATCTCGCGTCGGGTGAATCAGAGGTCCTCTTCGATGTGAGGTTGCTCAGCTTCCGCGACGACGGAACGTGGCTGGCGGTACAGGGCTATGCGGCGGCCGACACCGTCGGATCCGATCTCATCGTGATGAACCCGAACACGGGCGAGCAGACGCTCATCGGCAACGTCGACGACTTCGCCTGGCAGGACGATGGCCGATTCCTCGCGGCGACGCTCCGGACAGCCTGGGGAAGCGCGAACGGGGTAGTGCTTTTCGATCCGGACGCCGGGACGTTGCGGACACTGGACTCCCGAGATGCACGCTATCGGGCACTGACGTGGCGGGATGACTCCGGGCAGTTGGCGGTGATGCGCTCCGTCGAGTCGGATGATCGCGAAGAGGACTCACACGATGTCCTCACGTGGACTGACGTGGGCAACAGGTCCGCGCCCATCGTTCTCGAGGCGCTGGGTCGGAACGATCTGTCAGATGCTCATCGCGTGACCGACTACGCCGGGATCGAATTCAGTGACACGGGCGACATCCTGTTCGTCGGTCTCCGGCCCTGGGAGGTTGCGGAGAACGATGAGGATGAGGATGACTCGGGCGGAGAGGATGGCGAAGGAAGCGAGGGCGACGATGCCGAAGACGACGAAGACGAGGTCGGCCCTGCCAACGTCCAGGTATGGCACTGGGAGGACGATCAGATCGTCCGGGCTCAGGAGGTGAGAACGGATCAGATTTCCCGCCGGACCTTCGCTGCGGCCTGGCACGTCGAGGACGACGACCTCGTCATGCTCGGCGATGAGCTCACCGAACCGGTGAACATCATCGAGGGTGGAAGCTGGGGCCTCGTTCCGGACTACTCGCCCTATCTCGTCCAACGCCGATTCGGGGATCGGGCCGCCGACTGGTACCGCGTGGACGTACACACCGGCGCTCGTACGCTCTTGGCGGAGGGCGTGCAGGCGGCACCGGATGCGGGAGCCGATGACGGTCGCGTCCTGGTGTACGAACACGATCGTTGGGCCGCGGTGGACCTGGCTTCGCTCGAGCAGACTGTCTTGGCTGACGGGCATGACTTCACCAGATCGTTGTTCGACTTCGACTACCCGGGTCCGCGGCCCAATTGGGGCGTGGGGGCGTGGGTAGAGGGTGGCGATCAGGTCGTCCTGTACGACAAGCACGATCTTTGGCTCGCTGACCTCGACGGCGGACCCGCGGTGCGGGTGACCCGCGGCGCCGAGTCCGGCCACGTGTTCCGCATCGTGCGCATGGATCCCGAATCGGGCTTCGGGGACGCCAACGTCGTGCCGGCGGACGGGCCCGTCTGGCTCTCATTCCGTGACGAGCGGACGAAGGAGTCCGGATACGCGACCATCGACTTCGGTCGAGAGAAGATCGAGATCCACGTCTCCGAGGCTGCGTCGGTCCGTCAGCTTCGAAAAGCGAGAGACGCGGAGCGGTACGCCGTGCGGATGGAGCGCTGGGAGGACGCCCCCGACGTCTTCGTGGGCGGGGAGGAGCTGTCGGACCTGAAGCAGGTCACCAAGACCAACGCGTTCCAGTCCGATTTTGCGTGGGGCCGCTCCGAACTCATTCAGTACACCACTGATGCCGGCTACGACCTGCAGGCGATCCTGGCTTATCCGGCCAACTTCCGGGAAGGCGAACAGTACCCGCTCATCCTGTATCAGTACGAGCGCTTGTCGGATGGGCTGCACAGGTACTACACGCCGAGCGAGCGGAGCTACTACAACTACCAGGTCTGGTCCCAGCAAGGGTACTTCGTGCTCATGCCCGACATCATCTATGAGCCGGGTCGACCGGGCCCATCAGCTCTGGACGCCGTAGAGCACGCCCTCGATGCGGCCGTCGCCACGGGCCACGTGGACCCGGACCGGATGGGATTGATCGGCCACTCGTGGGGTGGCTACCAGGCATCGTATCTACCGACACGCATGCACCGGTTCGCGGCATCGGTCGCGGGCGCCGCCATTACCAACTTCCTGAGCTTCAGTGGGGCCGTGCACTGGAACGGCGGCCTGCCGGAATTAGGCCACTGGGAGACGGGCCAGGCGCGCATGGCTGTGCCCATGTGGGAAGACTTCGAGGGCCACTTGGAAAGCTCGCCGACACACTTCATCCAGGACCTGGAAACTCCGGTGCTGCTCATGCACGGCGATGAGGACGGTACCGTGGACTTCCGGCAGAGCCTCGAGTACTACAACTACGCTCGTCGGGCCGGGAAAGAGGTAGTCATGCTGGTCTATCCGGGCGCCGACCACGGGCTCCGCGAAGAGAAGCAGCAGGTGGACTACCACCGCCGCATCCTCGAGTGGTTTGACCACCATCTGAAGGGTGAGAAGGCGGCAGGCTGGATCAAGGATGGCGAGAGCTGGGTCGAGCGCGGAAAGCGTATCGGCAACTAGGTTCACCGCGGCGGAGGCCGAACACTCAGATCCGCTTGCCCCGGGGGTGGAACAGCCGCATGCTGCCCTCCCCGGGGCAGGCGACCGCGTCGCCAGGCTCCAACGAGGTCGTCACCAGGGAGTGCTGCATGCACCGATCGATCTGTTCTCTAGCCGCTCTTTCCCTCGCGATCGTTCTGGCCCTGCCGGGCACAGTATCCGCGCAGGCCGATTCCCGGCTGGAGTCGCTCAAGGAAGAGGCGCTCCAGATGGTCCAGGACCGCGCGAAGCAGGTCCAAGAGATCGTCGACATGCAGTTCAGCTTCGGTGAACTGGGCATGCAGGAGTTCGAGACCCAGCGGTACCTGACGGGCATCCTCGAGGACAACGGCTTCGAGATCGAGCTCGGCGTGGCCGGGATGCCGAGTGCGTGGACGGCACGCTGGTCGAACGGCTCGGGCGAGCCCGTCATCGCGATGGGCTCCGATGTCGACGGAATCCCGCAGTCCAACCAGAAGCCGGGCGTGGCGTACCGGGATCCCATCTTGGCGATGGCCCCCGGCCACGGTGAGGGACACAACTCCGGCCAGGCCGTGAACATCGTGGCCGCATTGGCGGTGAAGGAGCTGATGGAGCGCGAGAACATCGACGGCACACTGCTCATGTGGCCCGGAATTGCAGAGGAACAGCTTGGCTCGAAGGCCTTCTTCGTCAGGGACGGTGTTTTCGACGGCGTTGATGTGAACCTGTTCACGCACGTCAGCTCCCGCTTCGGAGTGTCGTGGGGTCAGAGCGGCGGCAACGCATTGGTGTCCGTCCAATTCCGCTTCCAAGGTGAGACCGCGCACTCCGCAGGTTCGCCGTGGCGCGGGCGCTCCGCTCTCGACGCCGTCATGCTTCTCGCGCAGGCGTGGGAGTTCAAGCGCGAACACCTCCGCCCGGCCGAGCGGTCCCACTACATCATCGTGGAGGGCGGCGACCAGCCGAACGTGGTGCCGCAGTGGTCGACGATCTGGTTCTTCTTCCGCGAGACAACGTACGACCTGGTGATGGAGTCGTATGACGCGGCGAAGCTCATGGCGGAGGGCGCCGCCCTGATGACCGGCACGCAGATCGACACGATCGCGACGATCGGTTCGGCATGGAGTCGGCACTTCAACAAGCCGGTCGCCGAGGCCACCTACGCGAATATCGAAGCGGTGGGCCTGCCTGATTGGAGCGACGACGACATCCGCTTCGCCGAGGCCTTCCAGCGCGAGATGGGCCAGGAGAACCCGCGTGGCCTCCCGACCGAGGTCGGAGATCTGGGCGGACCCGTCGACCTGTCGCGCTCCCTCGGTGGTGGTTCCGACGACATCGGGGACGTCTCGTGGAACATGCCGACGGTGACCATGCGCTACCCGGCTAATATGCCCGGGGGCCCCGGTCACAACTGGGCGAACGGAATCGCGATGGCCACCCCGATCGCGCACAAGGGATCACTTGCGGGTGCGAAGGTGCAGGCGCTCACGCTCCTGGACCTTTTCCTGGACGGAGAGACCGTCGACGCGGCGTGGGACTACTTCAACGATGTCCAGGCCGAGGAAGGGACATACATCCCGTTCATCGAGCCGACCGACAAGCCGGCGATCTTCTTGAACGAGGGCATCATGGCCCAGTGGCGTGAGCAGATGCGGCCCTACTACTACGACCCGTCCAGATTCGGGACGTACATGGAGCAGCTCGGAATCGAGTACCCGACGATACGGACGCGGCCGGTGTCTGAGGACGGGACGCCCGCGCGGGGGCTGAGCGGCCGCTAAGAGCTGCCGAGGGCGAACAGAGTCTTTCAACGGATTACGAGACAGGGTTGAGGAGGCACGAGATGGCTGTAAAGAACGGAAAGGGCACTGGCATCGAGCGTAGGGAATTCCTGAAAGCGGCTGTGGCTGTCGCCGCCACGGGCGCGATTACGCCCGC